>Ga0228536_1002113_pt1 | contig 13429 bp, 10 predicted proteins | sample SJ1Smetagenome_FD_168611 | JGI IMG/M metagenome (GOLD analysis project Ga0228536, IMG submission 168611) | Enriched culture of PCE-dechlorinating microbial communities from Ithaca, New York, USA - SJ1.S | ecosystem: Engineered > Modeled > Simulated communities (microbial... > Unclassified... | reverse complement strand
GTTTTCCTTGGAAGCCGTTCAGCTGGGAGTATCCCAATCGAGGAACCCCAACCTGGCAGCAATCTTCTATCTTCTGCGATTGGTGGAAAGCTACGGAACCGGCATTCGTAAAATCATGCGTCTCTATGAACACTCAAATTCCCATCTCAGTTATATCTAGGGATTAGATAATTCTTTTAAATAGTTGCATATAATGTCGGAAAGTGCGTGACAAAAGCTCTAAACATAGGTATAATTGTATCTATGATAGATGCCAATGTAAAACCGACGAAAATCATCCGTGTCACCAACAAGAAGAACGGTGTCACCTATCTCTACGAGGACCAGGCCTTCTGGAACAGCGAGAAGAAACGAGGAGAGCACAAGCGAAAGTGCATCGGGCGCCTCGGTCCGGATGGTAACGAGATATACAACGATTTCTACCTGGCCAGGAAGGAAGCCGCCAAGGCCGAGGATCCGCTTGTCTCCAAAACCACGCTGATGGGACAGAACCTCATCCTGGACAAGGTGGTCAATGACGTCGGCATCAAGCCTGTTCTGAAGGAAGCCTTCGGATCCGATGACGCCGATGCCATCCTCCAGCTTGCAAGGTACAGCGTCTGCGAGGGAAAGGCCCTCAGCAGAGCCGAGGACTGGCTGGATGACCGCGGTTTCAACGGCAGCGCCCTTTGCTCTCAGAGAATCAGCGAACTGCTAGCCTCCCTGTCCGATGACAGGCGCAACACCTTCTTCAAGCTTTGGATAGCCAAACAGGCGAAGAAAAAGGCACTGCTGTTCGATATAACCTCGATTTCGTCCTATGGAAGAAACAATGCATATGTGGAACGGGGGTACAACAGGGACCATGAGAACCTGAAACAAATAAACCTAGGCCTTCTCAGCGTCCACTCGTCGAACGTCCCTCTCTGGTATTCGGAGTTGCCCGGGAGCATGTCCGATTCCCTCGTCCTCGACCATGTGCTGGACAGCCTGGGAAAGCTCGATGTGAAGGACATCAACCTGGTCGGCGACCGGGGTTTCTACAGCGAGGCGAACCTCAGGAACATTGCAGGGAAGGGGCAGAAGTTCACCATCCCCGTACCATCCAGCCTCAAGTGGCAGAAGGAGTTGATCGACAAGGTCAGGGATTCCATCCGAAGGCCCGCCAACATTATCAGAAACCCCGAGGACGACAAGTCCTACATCTATGGTGTCACCGACTACAAGACCGAGTCCTACGGCAGGACCTGGAGGCATGTCTACTTCGACCCCGTCAGGAAGGAACAGGACATCGCATCGCTGATGCTCAAGCTGAGAAAGGGCGAGGAGGAGCTTGCAAGCGGGAATATCTTCGAGAAGCACAAGAACTTGTACGACACCTACTTCACCGTCAAGAAAACCCCCAAGCGTGGAAGGACGGTCATCCTGAACGAGCAGGCCGTCGATGAATACATCAACGGCTACAGCGGGTTCTGGATCATCCTCACCAATGCACAGAAGGATGCATCCAAGGCCTTGGAGCACTACAATCGCAGGTGCGACATCGAATTCCACTTCGACGACATGAAGAATCTTCTGGACTGCAACCGGCTCAACGTTCATGGTGAGAAAACCATGAAGGGAAGGCTGCTGGTCAACTTCATCACCCTCATCCTGCTCAACGACTTGAGAGGCAAGGTCTCGGCCATCAAGCCGAGGGACAGGAAGTACTGGGATTTCAAGGACATGCTGAACAAGGTGGCAACCTATTCCAGAATCCACTTCACCGGCACCTACAAGGACCTGTGGACGGTGCCCACCAAGGCACAGAGGCTGATCTTCAGCCTCTTAAAGATAGAGTATCATTGGAAGGGAAAGACGGTGAATCTTGAGAAGCCAATAGAGCCTGAAGACGATGCCGAACAGGAAGACGAGGAGACCTAGATATAATTAGGTCGGGAATTTGAGATTGTATATCCCATTGAATTATTGGTTGAATTGCTTTTTGTCTTCTTTTTCAAAGCGTTCGATAATATTGGTATTGCCATAGCAGCGATTAGTGTGCTTATCAGTTTGCTTTCACTTCCACTCTACAATAGAGCCGAGGCTATACAAAAGAAGGAGCGGGATCAAAGGATTCGATTACAACCAGGTATTGATCGGATTAAGGCTGTGTTCAAGGGTGATGAACAATACATGATTCTGTCCACATTTTATAAACAGAATAAGTATCATCCAGCCTATACTCTTCGGAGTTCCATCAGTTTGTTGATTCAAGTACCTTTCTTTATAGCGGCATATAATTTTTTATCTCACTTGACTCATTTGCAAGGACAGAGTTTCATATTTATTCAGGATCTTGGCAAACCGGATGGATTGTTTCAATTTGGGTCTGTAACAATAAATATTCTCCCATTACTCATGACGCTCATCAATATCGTTGCTGGGGCAATTTATACGAAAGGGTTCCCTATGCGTGATAAGTTACAACTCTATGGGATGGCAGGTTTGTTTCTTGTATTATTATACCAGTCACCGGCTGGGTTGGTGTATTATTGGACCTTGAATAATTGCATCTCTTTGATCAAGAACATTTTCTATAAACTCAAACACCCCCTCAGATTGTTATACTGGTTATTGGTACTGGGAAGTTTGAGTATTATTAGTTTTATTTTTGTTTTAAAACCAGATTTACCAGTTGGTAAAAGAGTGATTATCCTAATAGGTGGGGTTTGTATTGTTTCAGTTCCATTGTTTCTTAAAGGAATAGTTAGTTTCCAATCACATTTTCTTGTGAGGTTCTCAAATCATACAAGAAGCATGTTCACACTTTTCCTATTATCTTGCATTGGGTTGTGGTTACTTTGTGGTATTGTAATTCCTTCCAATCTGATAGCATCCTCGCCGATTGAATTTTCTTTTTCAGGAGTGGTGGAGAATCCCTTAGAATACGTCCGGCAGGCAAGTTTTGTGTTTTTTGGGATATGTATTTTCTGGCCTGTATTGATATACAGTTTATCAACTCGTTCAATACGTTCGCTATATGCATTTCTTGCTTCGCTTATCGTCCTTTCGGCAACAATCAATTTGTTTATATTCCCTGGGGATTATGGTGTTCTAAGTAAAATACTATTATTTGATGAACCAGCCAAACTTATCGCAAATTTCTATCAGAGCATATTGCCACTCATAATGACAGGCTTATGTTTATTTGTTATTGCAATCGCATTGCGAAAAGAGAAAGATAAAGTCCTTACCGCTTTCCTGACAATACTGGTTCTTTCTTCTGCTGTGAATGGTATATACTCTATGCTCCGGATTCAGAAAGCCTTTTCTGTACATGCAGCAAATGTGCATCAAAATTCTTTGGGATTTGCAAGGTCCAATGATATTAAGCCCGTGATTTCCTTAAGTCGTGATGGCAGGAATGTAGTCATACTTTTCCTGGATAGGGCAATCAACTCATACCTGCCGGTAATATTCAATCAATTTCCTGAATTGGAGACACAATTTTCAGGTTTTAAATATTTTCCCAACACAGTCACACCTGGAAGAGTGACTCTCACAGGCGCCCCTCCAATATTAGGCGGGTATGAATATACCCCAGATGCAATGAATGCTAGAGATACTGAAAAATTGGTTGATAAGCATAATGAGGCCTTGCTCGTACTCCCAAGAATTTTCTCAGATGCAGGCTACCAAGTTTCAATATTTGATCCACCACTATCCAATTATAAATGGTCAAATGACTTTTCAATTTTTCGCAAGTATCCAAGTATTCATGTGCAAAGATTAACAGGATTGTATTCTTCTGCTTATAAAGTAGAGCATCAGCAAATTGAAGCATGGGGCCCTGCGTATGAGAGTCGTTTGATTTCCAGAAGAATACCGATGTTCTCATTCCTAAAGATAGTATTTCCTATTTTGCGAAACCTATTGTATTACGAAGGTTCCTACTTCCTTATGGATGAAAACACACAGAATATTAACAGTTTTATTGACTCATATTCTGTTCTTCATTATTTACCAAGATTAACCAATATTGTTACGGGGTCGGATTCTTATGTATTTATTGCAAACGATACAACACACGAACCGGTATTTTTACAAGCACCATCCTATGAGCCGGATGGTAATGTAACAAATACAAGTAATCCCTTGCGTGATGATTCTTTCTATTCCGAGCTTTCTCAAACTCATTACCATGTGAATGTGGCAGCGCTCCGAAAAATTGGTGTATGGTTGGAATATCTTAAGAATGAAGGAATTTATGATAATACCAGAATCATAATCGTAGCAGACCATGGAGCTGTTATTCCTGTGCCTGCTTTCAAGAATTTTAAGCAGTATGCTTCTATATCAGCCGCTTATAACCCATTGTTACTTGTAAAAGATTTTGGAGTTACCGAAGCCTTTTCTATGAATGATAACTTCATGACAAATGCGGATGTTCCTACGGTTGCGATACAAGGCCTTCCTGTCTCAACGCTCAATCCATTTACTGGGAAAGACTTATTCTCTGTAGTCGATAAGACTTTAATTAATTGTTACAACTCATCGTATAATCCAGATGAAAATCGTGGGAATATATTCTTGTTTGATGTTTCCTCTAGCTTTTCTGTGCGGGATTCAATATTTAAAGAATCAAATTGGACTCCCTTGAGTAGTCAGAGTGTGAAGGAGCGGTAGAGTATGTTACTTCAATATATTGACCCCGGGACAGGAAGCATGCTTTTCTCAGTCGTTATTGGGCTCATGACGATGTTGTATTTCGTTGGAAAGGCAGTCTTAATTAGATTGAAGTTTGTTTTTTCTGGTGGAAGAGCTGTTATTTCGAAGAATCGAGTTCCTCTCGTTATCTATTCTGAAGGTAAACGATATTGGAATGTTTTTAAGCCGATTCTTGAAGCTCTGGAGCATATGGAAATTCGTACTGTTTTCTATACATCTTCGGAAGACGATCCCGTATTCCTTGAACACTTCGAGTACATTGAAAGTGAATTTATTGGACAAGGAAACAAAGCCTTTACTCGATTAAACTTCCTCGAGGCGGATGTCTGTTTGATGACTACTCCTGGATTGAATGTGTATCAACTGAAACGATCACGAGGGGTAAGGCATTACTCACATATTCTCCATTCTGTTGACGATGCTACAGGCTACCGACTTTTTGGTTTGGATTATTTTGATTCTGTGCTCCTTTCAGGAGAATATCAAAAAGCCCATATCAGAAAATTGGAAGAACAGCGAGGTATCCCAAGAAAAGAGTTGATTGTTGTTGGATGTCCATATTTGGATGTTTTAAAGGAAAAAGTTGCTATGCTACCGAAGGATCGGCACGATAATTTCACTGTGCTTGTGGCTCCTTCATGGGGGAAGAGTGGAATTCTTAGCAGATATGGATCCTCATTGCTCGATCCTCTTGTAGACACTGGATACAGCATTATTGTTCGTCCTCACCCGCAATCCTGGCAATCCGAACAGGAAATGTTGAAGAATCTTGAAGAGCGATACACATCAAAAAATAACTTGGAATGGGATCATAGAAATGAGAACTTACAGTCTCTTTCTCGAGCAGATATAATGATTTCTGATTTTTCAGGGGTTATATTTGATTATGTATTCTTATTTGATAGGCCGTTTCTTTATGTAAATAATGATTTTGATGCTCGCCCTTATGATGCGTATGATGTAGATGAACAGCCTTGGAGATTTCGCGTTCTTCCAGAGATTGGGTATCCTCTTCAAGAGCATGATTTTAATCATATTGGCGAGGTCCTGCAAAAAGTGGTGGATAGCACATATTTAAAAGAAAACAGAATTCTTGCTCGCGAGACAGCTTGGCAATTTCAAGGTGAGAGCGGGCAACATGTAGCACAGTATCTGCAACAGGAACTTAGTACTAATCTGGTTGGCGATCAAGAGTAATTGTATATCTTTACCTACAAATAGTATTCATAGACACCAAGAATTACTCATGTTACCGTTTAATCAGAGAAGTGCTATAGTATGACTGAATTTCTCTTTTATTTAGATTGTATTGATTTTTATTAATGAAGATATAAACGTTAGATAAAGAAAGTAGATATGAAGTTCTTTATCTTTAAAGTAAGGGTCATAATGAATAAAGCTGTAGATATTTCTCAAGAGTTGACATTGGAAGCTTTATATAGCGAGTTTTGTAAGTTTGAAGAAGAGACGGAATTACTTGATTCAAGATATGCCTATATATGGGAAGGGATCAGGTTGGAGATTTTTTCTCTACTTCAGACGCAGCTATTCCATAGTCAAAGAGCACAAGATTCAGTTAAGCCTAGAAATTTACCTTTGAAGCAAAAAATCTTTACAATCATTGCTCTTGTAGGTAACGGTATGCAAACCATGATGCGAAATCATTTTTCTTTAAAAAAGAGAATGAACTTCGATATACTTTTCATCTCTGGAGGCCGACGCAAGAAAGAAGCAGATGATACTTTTTGGGATATTTATATCGATCCCTTACTAGATATTGTTGGAATACACCAAAATTTGCTCATCGAGGAGCCTTATCGGAATGCCCATATGATTCCAGCCAAAACGAAAAACATCATGTACTCTGACGATAATTATATCTGGCATATGATTCATTTCTTTAGAAGCATATTTGTAAATACTTCTGAGATTGGACTATTTTTTAAAAATATTGAATCCGATCTTAATGATACTTTCTCTGTTACAACGGAAATTAAAAAATTGGCGGTTCGATATCATGAGCTTTATTTGTTTCTGTATGGTAGATATTGGAGGCTACTCAAGAAAATACAACCAAAAATACTTTGTGTAGTATGTGGATATGGGAAAGAGCCAATAATCCAAGCAGCAAAAGATATGTGTATTCCTACTGTCGAATTACAACATGGAATAATATCGAAGTATCACCTTGGATACGATATTGGAAAGGGGAGGAAACAAGGATTTTGTGACTATTTATTTACATTTGGACCAGCATGGGTGGAAATGGCAAATTTCCCCATCTCCAAGGATAAAATTATTCCGATAGGGTATCCCTATCTCAGTACCTCGATTAATAAACTAGGCAGCGTACAAAAAAAAGATCAGATTCTTTTCATTTCTCAAGGTACGATCGGTGACCGATTGAGCGAGTTCGCAGTTGAACTTCTTAGAAACAAGCCAGCGACCGTTCGCATAGTCTATAAGCTTCATCCAGGAGAAATTTTACGCTGGGAATCCACATATAAATCTCTTTACCAGGCATTCCAAAATGCTGAATTAGAAGTTGTTGTCGGCGATACCCCCTCTCTTTATCAAATAATGGCAGAATCCAAGTGGCAGATTGGTGTAAATTCAACCGCATTATTCGAAGGAATGATGTTTTTATGTAAGACGTATATAGTTGATTTGCCCGGAAAAGAGTATGTCCAGCAGATGATTGACCAAGGAGAATTTTCGTTGATTCCCAGCCCCCACTTCCTTGACTTCTCTTATGACCCAGACAAGTTGAAAAAGCATAGGAGTGACTTTTTTTGTGATGAAACACCAGAGAGATTTAAAAATGCGATTAAAATTGCAATGGGTGATCGTAGCAAATGAGAAAATTTGATAAGGTCAAGGATCAGTTTGCTGTTCCACTGAAAGTGATGAAAGGGGCCTCTTTATATTCCATAGGCGATGTCCTGATTAAAGCCTCCGGTTTCTTTCTCATTCCAATATACACAAGAATTTTAACCCCTACTGACTATGGAATAATCGGATACCTGCAAGTGTTCAGCCATATTTTGGTCGTAATTTTGGGGTTTGGATTTCATGGAGCACAAACACGATACTATTTTGAGCATAAAGATAATCTTCCACTCGTGGGAAAGTTTATGTTTAGTATAAATGTAACGACAATTATTGCATTCATTGTCGTTTGTATCCCGCTAATTTTTATAGGGTATTTCGGGAATTGGGATATTGGTAATTCGGGTATCCCGTTTCATCCATTCATGACTATCACTCTTGTTTCGGTTTTGATTACTGTTTTGAATAATTATGTAGTTTCATCATTCCAAATGAAACAGAAATTTCTGAGTGTCATGTTGCTAAACACACTATCTTTCCTGCTGTCGACCTGCTTTACCATAGTATTAGTTGTCTTTTTTAAAAAGGGAGCTTTTGGGCGAGTCTCGGGAAATTTCTATGGGATATTAATCATCTTGCTTCCTTCATATTTCCTTTATGCAAAAAAGTTCACATACAAGTATTCATTATCTGCTCTTAAATATGCATTAGCTTTTGGATTTCCCGTTGTAATTCATCTATTGATGGGTAGTATTCATAGTTATATTGATCGCATTATGCTTGAAAGCTATCTTCCGTTGTCGGATTTAGGTATATATTCACTTGGTGTATCGATAGCTTCAGTTTTACAAATGTTTATAACTGCTTTTAATCAGGCATTTCAACCAAATTATTATGAACTAATGGAGAAGAAAGATCGGTCTACAGATAAACCTATAACTCAAATTTTTACAATTTGGCTTAGCCTAATCACCTTTGCAACGTGTATGGGAATAATTATTGGTAGACCTTTCCTCAAAGTATTTGCTGGTTCTCAATTCGGAACCACGAGTGAAGTATTTCCTTACTTATTATATGCAACATATATAGGAAGTTTTTATTATTTCTTCTCTTCTCCGATTTTCTATTTTAAGAAAACGGGTTTACTGCCTTTCATTACAGGTTCGAGTGCAATAATCAATATTTCTTTAAATCTACTGCTAATCCCAAATCACGGGATTATTGGTGCTTCAATTGCTACAATTATCTCGCATTTATGGATTTCAGTTGTATCGTTTACTGTAGGACATAGACTTTACAAAATGAAATGGCCATATCTATATATTTTCATGTCGGTATTTGTAGTAAGTATTGTATTTGTCATGTATATATGAGGCTATGTTCATGTACGTTATTCTGATTGTAGCTGATTTATATGCTTTGCGTGCTAAGTCTTTATGACCGGAGGAATGCAAATGAGTAATGTTTTAATAACTGGTGCAGATGGCTTTATTGGTAGTCATCTGACTGAAAGCTTGGTTCAGGAAGGTCATAAAGTTCGTGCCTTTGTGATGTACAATTCCTTCAATACTTGGGGTTGGCTTGATACACTTCCAAAGGAAATGCTTTCAGGGATTGAGATTTTCCAAGGAGATATTCGAGATCCCAATGGTGTTAAACACGCAATGAAGGGTATGGATGAAGTATTCCATCTTGCTGCTCTGATAGCCATCCCATTCAGTTATCACTCTCCCGATACCTATGTGGATACCAACATTAAGGGAACATTGAATGTCTTGCAAGCCGCCAGAGACCTCGGACCTTCGAGAGTATTGGTCACCTCTACTTCTGAAGTATATGGAACTGCAAAATATGTTCCGATTGACGAGGTCCACCCATTTCAGGGCCAATCACCATATTCTGCTACCAAGATTGGTGCAGACAGGCTTGCTGAATCTTTCTACCGGAGTTTCGGGACCCCCGTTACGATAGTTCGACCGTTTAATACCTATGGACCGAGGCAATCTGCACGGGCGGTTATTCCAACCATTATCACCCAGCTGCTTTCTGGGAAGGTGGAAATCAAGTTGGGTTCACTTACTCCCACAAGGGATTTCAATTATGTAAAGGACACAGCTCAGGGTTTCATTGAAATTGCAAAGTCTGATAAGACTATCGGTGAAGAAATCAATATCGCCACGCAACAAGAAATCTCAATCGGGCAATTGGCTGAAGAGCTTATCAGGCAGATTAATCCCAATGCACGAATAGTTTGCGATGAGGAAAGATTGCGGCCTGAGAAGAGTGAAGTGAACAGGTTGTTGGGATCCAATGAAAAGATAAAGAAGCTGACTGATTGGAGGCCAAGATATACATTCTCTGAGGGGTTAGCTGAAACTATTGATTTCTTCAAGTACAACCTTGATAAGTATAAGTCAGACATCTACAATATCTAGAGAAGGTGACGAATGGAGTATTGCACGCATTGTATAATACTGGACACATGGTCAAGAACCAAGTTCAAACGCAGCCATGTCTCCGGCATTGATTATTTGTCAAGATTAATACTTTCTGGGATGATTTTACGAAACGAGGTAATTGATTTGGTCAAGAAGCATGAGCGCGATTTGAATCTGTGGAGTGTTGAGAATTTCTCCAATTTTCTCGGGCACTCTATAACTGAGTTCAATACGATCATCGATAGGCTGTGCAACAGGCAGTTTTTCCGTAAGGATGCATTCGATAGATGGTTGTTGATGGAACCCATCCAAAAGGAAATGGATTAAGCCATGAATCAAAATATTCCGTTGTCTGTACCCAATCTCAAAGGAAATGAACTCACCTACGTGTCCAATGCTGTCCAAACTGAATGGGTTTCCACAGGCGGACCCTATGTGAATGAGTTTGAGAAAGTCATTGCCGAATACGCTCACGTACCGGGGGCAGTCTCTTGTCAAAATGGAACATCCGGCATCCATACAGCATTGTTGCTTGCAGGCGTAACAGCAGCGGATGAAGTATTGGTTCCGACTCTCACCTTCATTGCAGCGGTGAATCCTGTCAGGTATATTGGTGCTGAGCCGGTATTCATGGATTGTGACGATACTCTTTGCATGGATGCAGGCAAACTGGACTTCTTCTGTATTACTCAATGTAGCATGCAGGCTGGAAAGCTTATCGATAACGCAACCGGAAAGCATATTAAGGCCTTGGTTGCCGTACATGTTTTTGGGAATATGGCAAACCTTGAGCGAATACTCGAGGTTGCAGGTACGTATAATATCAAGGTCATCGAGGATGCAACAGAGGCCATTGGAACCTATTATCTAGCTGGTCCGTATATTGGACATCATGCAGGAACGCTTGGATTCATGGGTGTCTATTCGTTCAACGGGAACAAGATCATAACAACCGGGGGCGGTGGCATGATTGTTTCTTCTGATGTTGAATTGCTTCGGCATGCGAAGCACCTAACCACTCAGGCAAAAAGCGATGAGATCAACTTCCTGCATGACGAAGTGGGCTTCAATTATCGCTTGACCAATCTGCAGGCTGCCCTTGGCCTTGCCCAGATGGAACAGCTGGAAGCTTTCATCACGAAGAAGCAGGAGAATTACCAGTACTACAAGGAATGTTTGGCTGATATCCCCAATCTGAGGTTCCTGCCATTCAGGTCGGATGTGCGGTCGAATCACTGGTTCTATTCAATATATCTTGAGGATGGATTTCCTGTTTCTCGTGATCAGGTTGTTGCTGAATTCTCCAAATACAAGATACAAACTCGGCCTATATGGGGGCTCATCCATGAACAGATTCCTTACAAGGGATTCAGGGCTTTCCAAATTGAGAAGGCAATCGATTATCAGAGGCATATCGTGAATGTACCCTGCAGTACCAATTTGGAGAAGCACGATATTGATCGGGTGATTGCATGTCTCAAGGCAATGGCAGGTTGAGTATGGGATCGCTTGAACAGTTATTTATAGATGAGCGAGCCACCATCCGGTCTGCATTGGAATTATTGGATAGTACAGCTAAACGCATTCTTTTAATTGCTCCTGAGGGGCATTTGAAAGCCGTTATTACTGACGGAGACATTAGAAGACATCTCATTAGGAACGGGAGCCTCGAAGACCCGGTATCTACTATCGCTACATACCATCCCAAGTTTGTCACCAGGGAAACCCGGGATACGGCCAAAGCCATCATGCGTGAGTATTCCATAACCGCCCTCCCGTTATTGAGCGACCAGGGTGTTGTTGAAGCGCTACTTTTTGCTGATGATTTGGAGCTGGTGAAGGAGTCGAACCTGCTCCTTCCTGTCGTAATCAATGCCGGAGGGTTGGGTACCCGATTGTACCCCTACACGAAGATACTGCCGAAACCTTTGATACCGATTGGTGACGAGCCGATTCTCTCCCTGATCATGCAACGTTTCGAGAAATTTGGATGCAACGAGTTTCATGTAATCGTGAATCACAAGAAAAATCTCATCAAGGCCTTCTTTGCAGATTCACCCAATCAACATCCGGTTCATTTTGTGGATGAGGACATCCCATTGGGAACTGGAGGAGGACTGTCGTTGCTGAAAGGGAAGTTGTCTGGAACGTTTTTCTTCTCAAACTGCGACATCCTCATCGATGCTGATTATGAGAGCATATATCGTCAGCATAAGCGGGAGAACAATATCATCACCATGGTGTGTGCTTTGAAGAATGTTGTTATTCCCTATGGCGTTGTGAATATGTCCAGCAAGGGTGAAATAAACTCATTTTCCGAGAAACCAAGATTTTCATTCCTTACCAATACAGGGTTCTATATCGTAGAGTCTGAGGTTGTGGAACAGTTGGTTGATGATCAATCGATCAGCTTCCCGGAAATCATGGACCATTACCGTTCCATCGGCAGGAGGGTGGGAGTCTATCCAGTAAGTGAAAAAGCCTGGATGGATATGGGACAGTTGGAAGAACTTGAGTTAATGAGAAATAAGTTATCATGAGAATAATAGAGTTTGGGACGAGTAATGTGCGTTTAGGTTACTATAAAAAATAATTTGGTATTTGAAATTTAGAACAAAAGAGCTTCCATGAAAGCCTTTTATAAAATTCGATATTTGCAATGATTTCTCAGGTCATGAAACAGTGACTGTGTGGTTGAGTGGTTTACATGTAGGGATGCTAAAGCAATTGTCAGATATGGGAGGGTAATATTCTTACGATTTATTCAATCTCAGAAGCCAAACAATGGGATTCATATGTAAAGAGTTTTTCTCATTGGGATGTTTATTATTTAAATGCGTATGCATATTCTTTAGCGCTTCATGGAGATGGAGAACCTCTTTTGATTGTGTATGAAGATGATAAGGCAAAATTCTGCTATGTTGTGTTGAAACAGGATATTGCCAAAGACCCTGGCTTCGCAGGTCAACTTGAAAATAATACATATTTTGACTTGCAGACACCTTATGGATATGGTGGTCCTTTGTCAGATGCTCCAATCCCTCATGAGTCCCAAGAGCGATTCATCCACGAACTTTCAGCCTATTGTGCCAAACATGGCATCGTATCACAATTCATTCGTTTTCATCCTTTGTTAGGCAATCATGACTTACTTGGACATGTATTTCAGACTCGGTATCTCAGGGATACAATCTGGATCGATACCTCGGTCCAAGACTTAGTCATGAGTAATATAGATGGTAAAAATCGCAATATGATTAGAAAAGCTATCAGAAATGGGATTACGATAGAAAGGAAAAACATTGAAAACTATCATGAGTTTGCCGCTATGTATGCTGAGACTATGGAAAAGAACGATGCAGACGCTTACTATCTGTTTTCTGAAGATTATTTTAGTTCTTTGAAAGATTTGCATGAGAATGCATGTATTTTTTATGCAATGATGGACAATAAGCCAATAGCCGGTGCCATTA
>Ga0228536_1002112_pt1 | contig 13439 bp, 15 predicted proteins | sample SJ1Smetagenome_FD_168611 | JGI IMG/M metagenome (GOLD analysis project Ga0228536, IMG submission 168611) | Enriched culture of PCE-dechlorinating microbial communities from Ithaca, New York, USA - SJ1.S | ecosystem: Engineered > Modeled > Simulated communities (microbial... > Unclassified... | reverse complement strand
CTCACCCCTGTTGATTTTAAACAAAGATATTTAGCAGGCCTGGCGGCATAACCTGTTGGATTTGAAAAACTGTGAATAATGCCAAAAACCTAACTCTGGAGTGTCCGTTTTATCGAGAAAGCCTCAAACTATGCAATCAGATAGTTTATAAAAGTCGTGATAATTAGAAACTGCAATTTTATATAGTTCATTTTTAATTTGAAAGATAAAGGGGACAAAAGCACTTTCATCTATGGAATCGATAATATCAACAACAGCAAAATAGAGGTTGTTTATATTAGAATAGTGTATATATAAATCATTTTGATAAAGCCATTGTAAATAGAACTTAACTTTGGGTTCTGATAAACAACCCAAAAAATCTTTGCTCTTACTGATATGTTTGAACTTCAATTCATTCGCCGATTTTGGCAAACGCAGTTGACTTTTGAGCTCATCAACATTAGCATTTTGAGGTTGTTCTATGTGCATTACTCCACCTAAAACAAAATCACTATCAATGGGTGCATTAAAATCATCTTCGTTTAACCATAATTTCCGAATGTTATTGGATTCGTCGTAATAAAAATGGCAATCATGGTTATCAAACTTATTTAAATCTCTACTGATATCTTCGAATTCATCACTCAGCATCATTTGGCGGAAAATTTTTAAATCAATTTTATTGTCCATTGATTTCACTTCCTTACTGAGCAAATAGTTTTAAGTTAAGTTATTTAAGCAATTTACATAGTTTTACATATAGGTAGATATCGTTTGCTCCCCAATCAAGTCTGTTTAATTATCCGTATGGGGCATATAGATAATGGAAAGGTATGTATTATCCGGTTATATCCCAAAATATATCTGCTTGATAAAGCTTAATATTATCTTCAACTATTTTAATAGATTTAACAGCTTCTTCCAGCTTATCTTTCTCTGATGGTTTATGGTAATAGACTTCCCAGATAGCATCCGTTTTTATTTTATTTTTAACCATTCTCAAATATGGTAAATCTACATCACCTAATGAATGACCAATGATTACTACATTGTCCACATCACAGAGTTTCTCAAAAAAATTTAAATGTACAATAATGTATCGAGTTGTATTCTTGAATGTCCTCTCATAATAGTCTGCCAATTTATTATAAATCTTGTATCTGCTTCATCGAACTCTGCTTCCGCAGCGTTAGCTTGATTTCTTAATTCTTTGATTTTTGCAGCATTGCCATGACCGATCACAGGTTCATCTTGGCAATATGGTGTTAACCCGCCATGTATATGTAAGATATGGTCACAAGGGATATTGTATATTCGCTCCAATACATTTGTGTAATTAAACGTTAGGAAATAGTCTGTAGAATTGTTTATCAGCACCTGCTTCCTTGGTTTTGCCTTTGTTAATCGAACCTGCCTGACCCACTTCTTCATATAAGAATTCAGGTCCAAAATGAAACTATACTGATTTTCCCAATAATCATCCATTGTATCTTCAATCCCCGTAAGTCCCATTTCCAAACCAAGCTGGCTAACAATAGAAGATGATAAATCAAATATTCGATCGTCATCGGCCTGAGATAATTGAAATTCAAAGCTTTTCCATAAGTATTCAACAAGTGCATCTGCACTGCTATTTGGAGATAAACCATACATATTTTCCAACTCTGTTAGGAAGCCATCTGCATATTTCAGCAAGTAGTTACGGAAATGCCAATATGAAGATTTTAGGTTATGTCCAAGATCAAATCCATTGCCGATTATGTAGAGTGTAGGCATAATGTTACTCCTAAATCCGCTTATTTATGGTTTCCAACGCGAAAGCAATCTTTGCCACTTTTGAAATCCCTTGATCTGCGCAATTTCACAAATAACAGATTATTAAACTTTTGTAGGCTTATAACTTTTTCACAACTTCACCATAGTACATGCCATTGGGTTCTTTGAAAAGTATAATCGCAAATCCATGTTTTTCATAGAAATGATGTAAACGCTCTTTATGGTCTTGATCTACAACAGATAAGTTGCCATGTATTGCACAAATTTTATTATCCGAAGCGTATTCCAGCAATTTGTTCATCATCTTGGAGCCATATCCCTTATTGTAGTGTTTCCTTTTTTTAAATGGTTCTATATCGCCTATAAGCAATGAATTGTCTTCATGTAAAACGCATTTCATCTTTGATGTCTGAACGCCTTTTATAGAAAGTATAACAAAAACCAAAGATTCACAATTTTTAATAGAGACATCAACTGCTTCGTGAAATATTTTCATACCTTATACTTCCCATCATTGCTTTTATATTACAGCAATAGTTCCAGACCGAAATTATCTAATAAATCCTTTTTTATGAGACCGATATATAGCTTATTCCTAACCCTACAATAACGGACAAAATGCCTTTATACTAGTCCTCAGATACTTCTTCCACACATTCAGGGCTATCGATTGACGGTTTATTTATTAATTGACCAACCCTATAAGCCCTAAGGCGTATCGCCGGGTGCATTAAAGCCAAAAACTTTTTCACCCCATCTTTCCCTGGCTCTGTTGGACCAGCAAGCCATGCTTCCTCTAATTCCGGGGGGAGTATTAAAGGCATTCGGTTATGAATTGTACCGATAGCCGCCACCGGTTCTGTGGTTATAATGGTAAAACTGTTCAAAAGTTCTCCTGATGGAGTTTTCCAGGTATCCCATAAACCAGCAAAGCCGAAAGCGTCACCTGTTTCGAGAGTTATCCTGAACGGGACTTTCCCGAAGGCCTGTTTTTGCCATTCATAAAATCCATCGGCGGGAATAATGCAGCGGCGATTGAGCAGTGATTGTCGAAACGCCGGCTTCTCATCAATGGTCTCCAGACGGGCGTTTATCAGGCGGTTTCCGATACTGGGGTCTTTGGCCCAACTAGGAACCAAGCCCCATTTCATCTCTTTTAAGACATTTTGCTTATCGGCTCTAATTACTACTAACCCCTTTTGTGAAGGTGCCAGGTTGTAGCGAGGCTTCCAATCAATTTCCGAAAGCAAGGTATTAAAGCGGGTCATTAAATCTATCAGCTCAACCGTTAAAGTATATCGGCCACACATAATACCAACTCTCCTTCTTCCCCTTAGCTCTAGTGTAGGGCTTCTGGCGTCTCATAGGAAGCATTAAAGGTGGGTCAAAGCTTAAGGAAAGAAAGATGCAGGGCAGTTACACTGATCCCCTTTCCCCTTCTCTGGAGACGTCCCTTAACGACTAAAGGCCCTTCCTGGTGTCCAAATATAAGACGGCCATATCGCATATAAATGTCTTCAAAAACGGTTACATCGGTCAGTCCGAACTCGTCTTCCAGAGATAAAAACACGGTGATTCGCCCACTGCGAGTAGGAGGACGGTGGGGGCGAAATAATAAACCAGATACCTGTACTACGGCGTTGTTCGGCTTGTTCTGAATATCCTGACTGGAGAGAATATTTTTTTTACTCAGTTGAGGACGTATGGAGGCCATGTAATGATCATGAATATCTATTCCTAGAATTGAATATTCCAAGCAACGTTTTTCGGCTAAGTGAAAATCAGGCATATCGGAATCTGCCGGGACTTCAAATTCCAGTGTAGCCGGTTCACCTTTCCTCTCCAGATAAGGCAGCAGGAAAAGAAGGGAGCGCCGATTGCCAGAAAGGCTGTCCAGGGCGCCGCATTTTATTAAATTCTCAGCCGTATCAACAGCCAGACAACTTCGTTTCATGAGAGCGGCAAGCGTTAAAAAAGGCCCTGCTTTTCGAGCATCCAAAAGGGATGCCATCTCTCCTTCCCGTATCCCCTTCACCTGCTTGAGTCCAATTCGAATGGCGTTCCTCTTGGCCTGAAAGTCTTTATGGCTCAGGTTGATGTCCGGAGGCAGGATTTTAATCCCCCGGCGCCGGGCTTCGGTGCAAATGATGTTGCTCGAATAAAACCCCATGGGCTGATGATTTAATAAAGCAGCGTAATATTCAGCCGGGTAGTGTTCGAGTAAATAAGCGGTTTTGTAGCTGGTAGTGGCGAACGCGGCGGCGTGGGCCTCACAAAAGCCATAACTGGCGTATCCGGCCATTCCGGTAAAAATAGCCGCCGCCGTTTCCGCATCAACCCCATTTTGGACTGACTTCTCAACAAAATTACGGCCGATATCCTCCATGGCTTTGTGAGAGCGGGCATGGGTCATTACCCGGCGCAGCTGGTCGGCTTCCCCGGGGGTGAAGCCGGCTATGGCGCTGGCTATCTCGATAACCTGCTCCTGATAAAGAACCACTCCGTAAGTCGTCTTTAAAATGGGCTCCAGCCGTGGATGCAGGTAAGTAATCTCCTCCTTGCCCTGGCGCCTTTCTATATAAGGCTCCACCATGTTGCCCTTTATGGGTCCTGGGCGTATGATGGCCACACTGGCAATGATGTCTTCCATTTGAGTCGCTTCGAGGCGTGAGTGCAGGGCTCTTTGCGCCGGGCTCTCCAGCTGAAACATTCCTATGGTTTCCCCACGGGCGATTCGTTTATAAGTCGCTTTGTCATCCAGAGGAATAGAATCATAATCGAATTCCTGGCCCGACTGGTGAATAGAATGAACCGCGTCATTTACAGCTGAAAGGGTGCGCAGGGAGAGAAGATCCAGCTTTATTAACCCCAATTCCTCAACATCATCTTTATCAAACTGGGTTATAACGGGACCCAAAGCTGAACGCTGCAATGGGGTAAGCTGCACCAGAGGACAATCGCTTATCACCACTCCTCCCAGGTGGGTGGCTAAAAAGCGCGGAAAACCGGCTATCTTTTCACAAATGTTCAATAGGAGCTCAAAGCGTTTTTCGTACAAAGGGCTGTTTTGCAACTCGGGCAGCTTTTCCATCAAGGCCCTGATATTATCGGCGTAGCTGTAAAAAGGCATGGTTTTGGCTATGCTATCCAGCTCAACTTGATTAAACCCCAATGCCTTCCCGATATCCCGGATGGCCGAGCGGGAACGGAAAGTATTATAGGTGGCAACCCTGGCCACATGATCGTGACCGTATTTACGATATACATAATCAATCACGCGATCGCGGTGACGGGCTTCAAAATCGATATCAATATCCGGGAATTCAGATCTTTCCGGGCTCATAAAGCGTTCGAAAAGAAGATTGCGTTCCAGGGAGTCGACTTCTGTTATGTAAAGGCAGTAGGCCACCAGTGAATCGGCGGCAGATCCCCTACCCGCATAGCGGATGCCTTCCCGGCGGGCATAACGGGCCAGGTCGTAGACCGCCAGGAAATAGCCGGCAAAGCCCATCTTCTTAATAACTCCCAGTTCGTGTTCCAGCCGGGCTTTAATTTGCATATTGATGCGGCCATAGCGACGCTGTGCCCCCTCAAAAGTTAGATTACGCAGGTGTATTACGGGATCTCCACCGGATACATTAAACTCTGGAAAATGTGTCATCTTCTCCTTGAAGACCGGCTCGCACGCATCAGCGATACGCCGGGTATTTTCAAAGGCCTGTGGGCAGTAGTGAAAAAGCTCTTTCATCTGCTGGGAAGATTTCAAATAACTTTCCCCATTTAGCGGGCGCTCTGGATGAACGTCCTGCACTTTGCTTAACGTTCGGACACAGGTTAAGAGGTCGTGAACGATGAAATCTTCGTGATTGGCGTAATGGACGTTGTTGGAGGCTACTACCTGAAGCCCCAGGGCTTCGGCTAATTGCATCAGGTAATGGTTAAGCTGGCGATTGCCCGGGATTAGGTTATCGTGCAGTTCAATATATAGATTCTCCCTCCCCAACAGGTTCAAGTATTCCTTGGCCCGCTGCCCAGCCTGATAAAAATCTTTGTTCAGGATCAGCCGGGCCAGCTCTCCGTTACGGCATCCGGAGAGTGCAATGGTATCATGCAATTTCCCCAGGTCGTTGAAACAAACCTGGGGCTGGCCCCGGGAATGGGACAGGTGGGCTTCGGTAAGCAAAGAACAAATAGCGGAATACCCGTCAGTATTGCGGGCCAGGAGGGTTAGGTGGGATCCGTTCTCTAAAGTCACTTCGCATCCCTGTATGGGTTTAATACCAGCTGCAGCAGCCATCTGGCTGAATCTTACCGAGGCGCATAAATTGCCATGATCGGTAATGGCCAGGGCCGGCATCTCCAGTTGGGCGGCACGGGCTACCAATTCTTCTATGGCGCTGCCCCCGTCCAGAAAAGAAAAAGGGCTGTGGGTATGGAGATGGATAAAGGACATGTTCACTACTCCCCTTTTCCAGCCGGCTTAATCATACGCTTTATAAAGAAACCACTGTTTGCTCTCCAGGTCCTGAAATACTTCATATATGCTTCCTTTATTGCAGCAAATGCGGTAAAACATCTTTTCACTCTCGTTATCCCACCAGCAGCCGGTATCCATCCATTTGTCAAGAACCTCCTCAACTTGGGTAAAGGCATTGCAGATGTATAGTTTGCCCGGGTATCCTTTCGGGTTGCAGCTTACCTTGATCGGACAACAGAGGAGACGGCTCATAGGTCCCAACCCTCCAATTTGCGCCAGGGATCCCATAAGGTTAAGACCTGCTCACGCCGGCTGCTTCCCACTCCGCGCTGCAGGGAATCGGGATACCGGTCCTGCAGGTTCTGCAAAAGCATTTCTATAATGTCCTTTCGTTCCGTATCATCAAAGTAAACCCTTTGGGTAAAAAGGTCTGGCTGGGAAAAAGAAAGCGCTGAAAAATCCTGCAAGGTAATTAAAATACCGGATAAATCTTCAATTAAACTTTCTTTGGCTAAAAGCCCCGATATTATATTGAATAACTGCCCGGCCCGGCAGCAGGGGCTGCTTAACTGCCGTTCTTTTACAACGGACTTTTGCCCTCCCTTTACTTCAATCTTAAGGTGGCAACAGCCGGCATGCCGTTCTTCTAAAAGTCTCTCCAGGGCTAAAACTGCATCCCCTACCATGTTCCTGATGCGAGTGAGATCAGCGTCTCCCTCTACTTCGATTGGATAAGTTAAACGAGACGGCGGATACAGGCCAGTTACCGGGGAAGTATCTATCCCGTTTAACATCTGCGAGAGCAGGTAGGGGTTTTCACCAGCTATTTGGCTAAGTTTGGAGTAAGAAAGCGAGCTCAATTCTCCTATAGTGCTGAATCCCATGCGGGACAGTTTTTTCAGCTGCTTGGGTGAAAGCATATTAAGAGAGCTTAAGGGCAGGAGCATAGATTCTGGTGTTCGGCGGCAATGCGAGCTATGAGCCGGGATGTGCCAAGTCCGGCTTGTAATTGTCTCTGAAATGCATGATAAGAAATATCCCTTATTTCTCCAAGGATGAAATAGGTGTCACGACAACCACTTAAATCAAGGTACACAGCTTCGCTTTCCAAGGGTTCTATCAAGGGGGTATATTTGCTGCACAAATCAAGGAGCTTATTGCAATCGGCGAGGTCTTGATCCCACTTTAAATATGCAATCCTTCGCATTAACATCACCACACATATGTTCTATGTAAAGTCAATAATATATGGGAACATATGTTCTAATCAAGCGGGAAATGTTGGGAATGAATATCGCGAGATCATGACCACCCCTTGTCAGCCATGATGTTGGGGAGAGGTTCGGAGCTTTTAGTACTTCTCAAAAGGAGGCTATAAAAACAAGACAGGTACTTGTAAATGGTGTTTGACAACTATTATGAAGCGAAATTTAGGTTACATAGCAAGCCTAACGGTTATATGGATAACGTGCAGTTCGCAACGCGATAGAGTTAGTCAGTTTAAACATAATGGGAGGCTTGTTCTTTTTAGTTGCTTATCCCTTATCAACTATCATAAGTTCATAGATTTATTTTTTTATTGAAGAAAGCAAATCATCATAGCCGCTCTCTTGTGTTAAATCTATATATAATCTTGACTTTAGAAAAGTTGGAAGATAAGCTTCACCCTTTTCGTTGGTTTCTATCACAACGGGAATTACTTTTCTTTGCAATGGTTGCGATTGAAGTTGCGTTAGAATAATCTCCGATTCATAACCAACACCACCGCGTCGTTCATCCGCCTTTGCTGTATAATCTTCATTACAAATCACCAATACATAGTCTATCTTATTCGTTGTTAAGGCATTCTCCATAAAGTAGTTTTTATCTTGTCCCGGAAGCAAGTCGTTCTTATCATAAATAACTGTGATTCCATCGCTAGTAAGTTTTGACACTAAGTCAAAAACGTATTTTTGATTTTCTATCGGGGTCCAACTATAGGAGATAAAAACCGTAGGTTTATGTGCCATATTGCTACTAAAATAAGGACGCATCTCTTTTAAATCGACATTCTTTATTGTCCAGTGAGTCCTATTTAATTCCCATGCTCCGATGTCGAGTTGTTGAGAAAGGTTAACAAAATTATCAAACCGTATTGTTTCACCGGTCATCTGGTAATCAATCTTAACATTCAATTGCCTAACAGAAATATCTGTAATATAACCAATATATACATCTTTCCTATGGACTTGCTCATAAGCAAATAAACATGGGATCGATTTTAGTTGGTCTATTTCTGATTTACTAAGAGCGGCAAAGCGTGATTTTAATTCAGGCATTATATATTCTGTTAAACAGCGGTCTCGATCCATGAATGCACTATTTGATTCCCAAGTGTTTGTATCGTAGCAAACTAGCAAATTAATCATACTTTCAACTCCCTATCACGTCATGCGGTAAGATACAACACTACATTTAAACATAATTGATTACTGGCAAAATAAACGATCAAACAAAATCTTATTTCGTCTTTGTGAATCATTAATGATTTTGCTATATGGTAAAACCTCAATGTAAGCATTATATGTATCAAAATATTGATAATAACTGTTTCCGTCCGGAGTTTTACGGAAATTACGTCCTTCCAAGAACTCGGCCATTTTTGCAGGAATATCACAAAGAATATAGCAACTAAAACGAATGAACTTACCATTCATTTCGGCTAATACATGACCATCCTTATCCTTGCAACGACCGTCACGGATTTGTTTGATATAACCTACAACTTGGTCAACGCAGTTCTCATCCGAACGACCAGGCCGCTTAAACTCAATAATTGTAATATTATTTACAAAAGTATCTTTTGAATCCCCTGTTAGTGCAAAGGCAGGTTCGAAAATTGTTATGTCCGGCTCTTTTGGACAATCACTTGCAGTATCTTTGTACATTGAAATTGGTTTATCCGAAGCCAGATAGTAATGATAAGCCAACTTCTCGTCGATAATCCATAAATTGTGTTTATTATAATCAATATCATCAGATGTAGTTATCATCGGAAAAATAAGATTGTGTATACTTTTCTCCAAAGCATATTTTTTCTTTTCGTCGTCTGCGAATTTCAAGTTATTTGCAAGAATATCAAGCATAACCTTTCTATGGGTGATATAATCGGCCAAATCATCTTTCCCTAAATCTGAAATCTTCTGTAGATAACCCGAGCACCTGCTCTCATAGTTAGAATAATCTTGAATACTGGCAATATCTTCATTTAAATATTCTTTCTGCTCTCTTTTTAATTGTAAGCGATATTTTTGCTCCTGCCTGAAAAGTTCAAGTTCCAACTTTTCGTCATCATTTGTTAGAGGTATTCTATCTATACACTCGCTATTGTGCTTTATCAAAGAGCGATAACGTGGATTTTGAGAATACACGTAACGCTCAACACGATCTTTTTTCTGAATGTTATAAGCAGCAATTTCTTCACTTAAGAATTCTTTGATAATAGGAATTGCCGCATTAATTATATCTTTTTTTGATACAGACTTTAAGGAGTTTCCATCTTCATCTTCAAATTCCAATTGTTCGTTGGTTTCGGTCTCATCCATATCGACTTGTTCAATTTTAGAAAAAGCAAACTCAGTTCTTTCGCTGTTTATATTTGCATCCAAAATTTCCCCAGTAATATAGCCGCTATAAATAAATTCACCGGCATCATTAGACAGCTTTCCTGTAAGTTCTTTTATTATATTTGATAGATTATCCCCAAATACTTCACGCTTATGGGCACAAAAATGCAGCAAATGTTTGTCGTTTGAGGCCGCATAATTTTTTGCACTTATAATGCTGAATGAATTTCCATTTACTGATAATTCTTTTATAATTAAGTTTCCTTTTATGCTTTCAGCAAATACTGTGTTAATACATCTTGAATCTTGATCGTCGCTTATTATTATTTGGGGACAATTATCAAGAGCTAAATAAGTAAAGAAGTGATTCATAATTTCTCGGGCAAGGGTGTCGATTCGTTTGGGGCATTTGCTTTTATATTTCTGAATATATCCATCTAAAATTACTTTTGTTCCCACTTTTGTTTTGGTACTTAACTGATTTACTATTAATTTAGTTTCTTCCAAAATGGAAAAACCAAAGTTTCGGTCGTAGTATTTTCCGTCATTTCCCAAATAAGTGCTTTCGATAAGTACCTTTGAGAAGGCTTTTAACCAAATAACTCTTCCAACGCCTTTACAGCCCATAGCAAGTTTATAGTCACTGCCATATATATCAAATGAAGCATAATTATTGTCGTTGAAACCTATGCCGTTATCTAAAACTACAAAAGAATCAATATCTGTTTCCCAATTATCTTTAGGGAACAACGAAGGCTCTCGAATCACATTTATAATAATCTGTCCGTCACTAATATTGGCCTCTTCAATACTTTGGATTGAATTAATAATAGCCTCAAAAAGAGGTAAAAGAGGTGAACTTGCCGGCAGCTTATGAGTATCCACAATTGATTTAAAGTTGATTTTCATTTTTAAGACCGCCTTTATGAATATTTTTACAAAAAATAATTATTAACGTATTTTGCGTGGTACTGTTTATTCTTTTTCAAACGACGCCACAATTTCATTTTCTATTTCATTTAAAACCTCATTAATATATTGAGAAACAACAACATAATCTTCAATTATCCTTTTGATCTGAAAAGCAGGATGGTGTTTCAAGTTCATATCATAGTCGCTTATCACGGCAACATTCGGAGAATTTCTATGCGTCATTTTATTTCGAAGATTATTGGAAAAAGTATGATTGCCTTTCCATTCTCCCTCACAGTCGGTATCATCATCTTGATCTATATAGTTATAAATTTCAGTCGCCTTCACTTTGAAATTATCACTATAATCTAATGAAGGATTAATATCTTTTTGTAATATACTTTTTCCTTTGGAATTTCAATATTATAAAAAAGTCGGTATAACTGTGCTAACATATCCCATAGGCTAGAGGTTCTGAACAAAGCGTTTTCAATATAGTAAAAAGCAAGCCGTTCTTCATCTGACTCTGCTTTAAGCAGACTAAAATCTTTCTGTACAGGTTCAGAATATGTATAATTAATGGATTCAGCAAATGATAACTTAATCTTCCAATCCAAATCTTTCAAGGTATCATATATCGTTTTATACTGCATTAACTTTCCGAAGGGTGCTTCACTATGGTTTGCAGAAATCACACCAAACAAAAATTTGTCCTCTCCAATCATTAACTTAAAACGATTTGGATTGTAGCTTACCTCTGATATTTTGTTTTCAAGGTAGTTGATCTCTCTTTTATTCCTATCATTCATTTATAATCCTCCATAAATCCCATCAGGTAAATTATCCCTAATTGCTATAACATTCAGTTACATGAACTGCCGATTATTAGCCTACTGTTTGTCAATATGTATACGGGGAAATTACCCACCTCAGTATATCTTATCTCGCAAACCAAGCTGTGATTATTTGAGAAAACTGTTCCCATCCAATAACAATGGTAAAGACTGAGCCTACAAGACCAATAATAGTCACCAAAAAGGCCAGCAACTTCAAAATCCAGTTTACTCTCAGCTTGTAGTTTACCCTCTCTGAAATAAAGCCGCACCAGAACAGGATATTTGCAGGCAACCACAGTATCCACCTAATCCCATCAGCAAGGCATAAAAACGGGTTGAACAGATGCTTGCGCTCTTGTTCCATTCTATTTTTGAGTTGGCCCATATGCCGCATAAACATATCATCACATGTTTGAGCAGAATTGGAAAACCGCATCATCATAATAGAGTTATCTCGCCATTGCCCTATCATTCTAACCTCGGGCAGGAAGTTGATTAGTGCTTGATGATTACGACTTGAAATTCCTTTCAATGGGTCAACCATATATGAATAAACGCCGTCATCTCCGAGTTCTTTCTGCATCTCCACGACCTGTTCTGTGAGTTCTGTATAGAGATCGTTATTGATATATCCATGCTCCAGACAACCATTCAAGAGGTCAATAAACTTATTTCTATAATTAATGGTAAAATCAATCTGCCTGGAGAGATGGTTTAGTTCAATGCACTTAAGTAGAAAGCCAAGACCCGCCAATGCAACCAACCCCGCGATGGGAATAAATCGCTCCATTACCCTTACCCCTTACTCTATTTTCATATAAATTCCTTAACCACAATGGGACAGCTCACTTTGTCCAAATACCCATTATTAGCCTAATGAGTATGGATAATGGAATTGACTTCTATTGGTAGAACGCACTCTTTTAAGTGTAATCCGCTGCATGCATTACTCTTCATGAACTAATTCAAAAGATTCTTTTAACAGGAAGGTCTCCCGCCAAATTCCGCTTTGAATAAATTGTATCATCTCTTTCCTATCAAACCATTTACATTATAAATATAGAAATCTACCTTATAAGCCATCCATAATCCTGCCTGCAATCCACAATATAGTCAACGTACACCGTCTGATCCTTGACTTGGTATAGAATGAGATACCACTTCTCAATGAACATCTTGTGGTATTTGTTTGGCGGAATAAACTCGGCCTCCAGAAACGGAAAACGTTCGGGCATTTGGTGAAGAGAACGGATGGCGTCCATCAGGTCGTTTTTGATTTTGCGGGCGGCGGTGGGATTTTTCTGCGCCAGAAAACGGACATGACCCGCCAGCATTTGGCGGGCGCGATCGGAAACAAGCACCTTATACTGAGGCTTCTTTTCCATGTTCCACCTCATCAATAATGCTGTCCAGATAACTGTCCAGTTCATCCGGCGTTGTTCCGGCGCGTCCGGCCAGACGGTCTTCCTCGACGGCCAGCAGTTCTTCCCGCAGCTTCAGCATTTTTTCACGGCGGGTAAACGCCTCTATATCCATCACCACGAGATCGCCCTCACCGTTTTTGGTAAGATACACCGGCTCACCTGTAGACCTGCACAAATCCGCTATCTCATTATAGTTCTGCCGGATGCTTGCGGACGGTTTAATCTGCATGGTATCAACTCCTCGTAGTAAAATTCTAACTATATTATAGTTCTATCATGCTATGCAATCAACTGCTTGGGATATGAGTTATACCCGAATCGACGGACACAGTTGAGTTAGGTACAATAACAACTGTGGAGGGATTCGAAAATGGAGAACAAGGGTAACCGCTACGACGATGAATTCAGAGCCGATGCAATGCGCCTC
>Ga0228536_1002103_pt1 | contig 13485 bp, 6 predicted proteins | sample SJ1Smetagenome_FD_168611 | JGI IMG/M metagenome (GOLD analysis project Ga0228536, IMG submission 168611) | Enriched culture of PCE-dechlorinating microbial communities from Ithaca, New York, USA - SJ1.S | ecosystem: Engineered > Modeled > Simulated communities (microbial... > Unclassified... | reverse complement strand
TGCACGGATTGTCTTTGCACACGTGGCATTTCATGAACTTCCCTCCAGATCCTTTGTTTGCGGGCCGGGTCAGCATGGTCCATCAGCCTTGCGATGAATTTATCGAAAAGGAACCAAGCCCTATCGTAACACCTGGAAAGCCCATCATGATGTATTAGACCTTCTTCGCTCTTTGTCCAAGTGTACGGGAGTTAGTTGCATTTTCCCTTCTTGTAAAGGCAAACCTCTTTCGAAGAGTTCAGATCATCCCGCAACTTAGGAGTACCCCCTCTCATGAAGATTTCAGGCATAATTGCCTACAAATCAAATCATTTTTTGCTTTTCGTTAATTATAGCAAATGTTATAAGTCCAATGGTCTTTGTAAATTATTATTGGACTAAAGGCGGTGCAATGGGCGAAGATCGTGTAATTGGACAACAAGCAGGCTTAGACTACGCCGAGCGCATCAAGCGCCTGCGGTTAAATATCGGTCTCACTCAGCAAGCTCTGGCGGATCGCCTTGGCGTCTCCTTTGCCACAGTCAATCGTTGGGAAAACAACCAGAGCAAGCCTTCAAAACTGTATTGGAACCAGCTTTTGAATCTTGAAACATCAGTTGCCGGAGAATTGGATCCAAATAGCAGAAAAGAGAAAAAGCCCCCTCCAATACTAGATTTTACAGCCCCGCCTGAGGTCGTAAAAATACTGGCAGAAGGCGAACGGCTTTCATTCGGGCACCTTATGAACCCCACATTTGCAACTGAAATTTCCAATATCGACCCCCTCCCTCATCAACGAATTGCGGTCTATGACCATATGCTCCATCAGGCCCGACTTCGTTTCCTGTTGGCTGACGACGCCGGGGCTGGCAAAACGATCATGTCTGGACTTTACATTCGCGAAATGCTTTCCAGAAGGCTCCTGCGCCGCATTCTTATCGTTACTCCCGCCGGCCTGGTAGGCAACTGGCATCGAGAGCTCCTTACACTATTCAACCTCTCTTTCCAAATTGTTGCGGGCAGTGATGCACGCAACGGTAACCCATTTCTGGGCGAAGCTGGTGAACGCATAATCATCAGCCTGGATACTCTTTGTGGCTCTCGAATGTTTGCCCGGCTTGGCGAATCGGATGTTGCCCCCTACGACATCGTGATCTTTGACGAAACACATAAACTGGCGGCAGATCGCGGCAGTGACCTTCGTGTTCGAAAAACAGGTCGTTATCAATTGGCCGAGGCGCTGGCAGGAGTTCACCCCCGTGGCAAGGATTTTCAATTGGGGTGGAGTGCGCATCATCTTCTTCTCCTGACCGCAACTCCGCATATGGGCAAAGACTTCCCATATTTTGCGCTTTGGCGCCTTCTTGAGCCGGAGATCATCGCGACTCCGGATGCCTTCGATGAATTCCCTTTCGAACAGCGCAGATCGCACTTTATACGCCGAACCAAGGAAGAAATGGTCTATCTTGACGGACGGCCTCTTTACCCGAAGCGCCTATCCGATACGCTCGGATATGAACTCAGCCAGGGAGATGTCAGCGAACAGAGTCTTTATGACGAGACCACCGATTATTTGCGCTTTGTCTATAACAAGGCAAAAATGCTTAACCGGGAAGCCGCACGGTTGGCGATGAGCGTCTTCCAGCGCAGGCTTGCAAGTTCGACATACGCACTTCTTCGGTCGTTCGAACGGAGGATCGAAAAGCTTGACAAACTGATCGATGATATTCAGTCAGGAAGGCTGACTACTGATCAACTGATAACCTACCAGCAGCGTCTTTTTGAGGAAGGCGATGTTTTCGATACCAAAACCGCCGATGACGAGGCGTCAGAGGAAGGGTACGAAGAGAACGAGATCTCCGAGGACAAACTTCTTCAGGGCGTGGTTGCCGCTTCCCTGGCCGATCTGGTGGCTGAGAAGGAGCAAGTCAATCAGCTACTCGATCTGGCTCGAAGAGTGCATGAAGGAGGACATGAATCCAAATTTGTAAAATTGCGGGAAGTCCTTATGGATCCCAGATTCATCGGGGAAAAATTCATAATCTTCACCGAACACCGCGACACCTTGGAGTTCCTCATAAAACGGCTTGACGGAATAGGTTTTACTGACCAGATAGCCCAGATCCACGGCGGAATGCACTATACCCGGCGCGAAGAAGAGGTGGAGCGCTTCCGCAAGCCTTGCGACGAAGGTGGCGCGCGTTTTCTTGTCTGCACTGATGCTGCGGGAGAGGGTATAAACCTTCAATTCTGCTGGATCATGATCAACTACGACGTTCCGTGGAATCCAGCCCGGCTTGAACAGCGGATGGGCCGTATCCATCGATACGGGCAAAAACATGATCCTGTCGTGATCATGAACCTGGTTGCTCCCTCAACCCGCGAAGGCAAGGTTCTGAAAGTTCTCCTGGACAAGTTGGAAAAGATCCGAAAAGAGCTTGACTCCGACAAAGTTTTTGACTGTATCGGTCGAATATTCCAGGGTGTCTCAATAAAACAATATATGGAAACAGCTCTTACAGATGATGCTGAGGAAGTGACCAAACAGATCGATGGAAGCCTGACCAGGGAGCATGTCGAAGCACTGACAAGTCTGGAAAGTTCTATTTACGGAGTTAACGGGGACGTAGAAAAAGAACTTCCGCGTATCCGATCAAAGGTGGAGCAGGAGATCTTCTTCCGCCTCATGCCGGGGTACATTCGCCAGTACATTCAGCAGGCTGCACCCGTTGTGGATATTGGCATCGAGGGAGACGCGGGAGGTATATTTTCGCTCATTCCAATGCGCTTGGGGGCAATGGATCCATTACTTCCGGTACTGGAACTTTACCCCGAAAGTTTACGGGAAAGATTTTCAATTATTCGCCCGATGGAGAGGAAGGATGCGATCTGGATCCATCCCGGTGAACCTGTATTCGAGCGATTCCGATCTCTTGTCAGCGAACGTCTGGCAGACGCGGGAAAACGCGGCGCAGTCTTTATTGATCCTGGTGCTGTTAAACCGTATCTCTTCCACCTGGCGCTTCTTTCAGTAGTTCGTAAAGCCGACCCCGAATTGACAGAACTTGCCCGGGAGGAGGTTCTGGATTGTAGCCTTGTTGGTGTGATGCAACACGAAGGTGCGGAACTCACCCTTTGCCCCATTGAACACCTTCTGCTACTTAAGGGTGGGTATGGTATTCCTGCATCAGCCCAGCGACTGGCCGTCGCCGCTGCCGAAGAGAAAGAACTCGTTCGTGCCTATTTGTCGGAGAGGGTCGCTCGCGAAATGGCAATGGAACGGAAAACGACTCTCGCCGAAAGTATACCGGAACGAGAAAGATTCATAAGCCAGGGATTCAATTATAAGGAGGCGGAATTGGCCGCCGCAAGAGCCCGGCATTCCGAAAAGGCCCGAAAAGGAAACCGCAAGGCCATTGATGCGCTGGAGGAAGTCAAGCGCCAGCAGCGCGAACTTACCGGTCGCCATGAAAATGCCCTTGCGGTATTGCGTAGGGAAGCGGACCTTATCGCCCCTGGGGGGATAACGTTTGTGGCCCATGCCCTGGTTGTTCCTTCATCCGATCCTGCGGATATCGAAAAGCACGATGCCGATGTCGAAATGATGGCGATGCAGGTAGCTCAGGCGTTTGAAGAAGCCGAAGGTGCCAAAGTCGTGTATGTTCATACGCCGGAACTTGCGCGTAAGGCCGGCCTTCCCGAAAACCCCGGTTTCGATCTTTTGTCCATCAGGCCAGGCAATGAGAAGCGCTCCATCGAGGTCAAGGGGCGCGCGTCAACTGGTGACATTGAGGTTTCCGCCAACGAGTGGGCCAAGGCATGCAACATACGTGAAGGCTACTGGCTATATGCTGTCTATAACTGTGCTTCGCCTGCCCCACGCCTTGTTCGCGTCCAGGACCCCTTCGGGAGGCTTCTGGCAAAAGCGAAGGGGAGTGTTTTGATCAGTCAGGGCCAGGTCGTCGAAGCGGGGGATGTTTAAGGGGATGATACAGCACTTATTAGATATTTCCTTTTGTGGCAATAAATTGACAGGTTTTTCGAAAAAATAGAGGCTGAATATGAGTGCGGATAATAGCTTTTTCGAGGAGAGCAAAGAGCAGTCTTGCATAAAGGCTAATATTGTCTCGAATTACTTTGATGTATGGGCCAAGGTCATTATTGGAACCCAGAACAGACGTGCTAAATTGGGTCGTTTAGATAATCGGATAGCCTACATCGATTTATTTGCAGGCCCAGGCCGATATAAGGATGGTACCAAATCAACACCTATCCTCGTTCTTGAAAAGGCTATCCAAAATGAAGAAATTCGTAATCGATTGGTGACCATTTTCAACGATAAGAACTCGTCCAATACGGACTCATTACAGAGCGCTATCGACCAGATACCTGGGATTGATACTTTAAAATACAAGCCACTAGTGAATACAGAAGAAGTAGGGGAAGAAATAGTTAAGATGTTTGAACAGATGGATCTTGTCCCGACCTTTTTTTTCGTAGACCCGTGGGGTTATAAGGGTCTATCTTTACGATTGGTAAATAGCGTAATAAAAGATTGGGGATGCGACTGTGTTTTCTTCTTTAACTACAATAGAATAAATATGGGCTTAACAAATAGTGTGGTAACCGAACACATGAATGCACTCTTTGGAAAAGAAAGAGCCGACATTTTAAGGCAGAAGCTAATTCCAATGCATCCGTCCAAGAGGGAACTCATGGTAGTTGAGGAGCTTTGCCAAGCCCTTCGAGAACTTGGAGCACCTTACGTTTTGCCGTTTCGCTTCAGAAACGATCGCGGCGCAAGGGTAAGCCACCACCTGATCTTTGTTAGTAAACATTTTAAGGGTTATGAAATCATGAAGGAAATAATGGCCAAGAAGAGTACTAGGTCTACCCAGGGTGTTCCTTCTTTCGAGTACAACCCTGTGGATATAAGGGAGGCCAAGAGACACCAACTTTTGTTTGAATTGTCTCGTCCACTCGATGATCTCGCTGATATGCTTCTTGGTGCTCTTGCGGGGGAAACGTTGACCATGCGGGAAGTATATGAGAAACATAGCATTAATCGCCAATATACCAAAAAGAATTACAAAGATGTTTTAAAAAAGCTTGAACAGGATGGGAAAATATCCACGACCAAACATCGCAAAGGTTCGTTTGGCGATAAAGTACTAGTTACTTTTCCTCCACAATAAAGGAGTCGGTTCTTTTGAGTGCCAAATCAACCATCGAGTGGACTGAGTCCACTTGGAACCCGGTGACTGGATGCACCAAGATTAGTCCTGGATGTGACAATTGCTATGCAGAACGCCTGTCGAAGCGTCTCCGATCAATGGGGCAACCAAATTACGCCAATGGCTTTAACCTTGCCATACATGAACATGCGCTTGAACTGCCTTTGCATTGGAAGAAGCCACAGATGATTTTTGTCAACTCCATGAGTGACCTATTTCATGAAGGGGTTCCACTGGATTTTGTTAAAAAGGTTTTTGATGTGATGAATACCGCAAATTGGCATCAATACCAGGTACTCACGAAAAGATCGAAGCGATTACTGGAAATAAACCAATTTATTCCTTGGGCTGAAAATATCTGGATGGGTGTAAGTGTAGAGACAGAAAAATATGTTCATCGAATTGATGACCTTCGAAGAACAGGTGCACATTTTAAATTTCTTTCCTTGGAACCTCTCTTAGGGCCACTTCCCAATCTGGACCTAAAAGAGATCGATTGGGTAATAGTCGGTGGTGAGTCAGGCCCTGGATCAAGGCCCATGCTAAAGGAGTGGGTGATGGATATCCGAGACCAATGCATAAAAGCAGAAATCCCCTTTTTCTTTAAGCAATGGGGCGGTGTAAATAAGAAAAAAAGTGGCCGCCTTTTGGAAGGTCGGACTTGGGATGAGATGCCGGCATCCGTTGTGGGGGGTAACAATGACCGATAAGCCCAGGCTCATAGAACACGCGTTTCCATTGAGACAGACTTCTCTGGATTCGGTCCACGAGAAGAATGTGCGGCATGGGCATATTTCCACACTTCACATCTGGCCGGCGCGCAGGCCTCTGGCGGCGTGTCGGGCAGCACTCATTGCTACTCTGCTGCCCGACCCCAGCGCAGACCCGAAGCCTGAAGGAATGTCCGAAGATGCCTGGCACGAAGAGGTCATTCTCCGACGCAGAGAGATCTGCGAGAAGATAGGCGGCAGGCTGGTCAAAAAGATCGAACGCAAGAAAATGCCCAACGGAGAGATAGTTGAACGTGAAAAGGAAGAGACGGAGGGCGGCATCCTGCACTGGGGACGGGAGACGGAAAACAGAGAAACCCTTGAGTGGTTCCGACAGGAGGTAAGGAAAGCCTACGGAGGCCGCGCCCCTAAGGTGCTCGACCCGTTCGCCGGGGGTGGAGCCATTCCGCTTGAAGCCATGCGCCTAGGGTGCGAGGCAACGGCCGTCGATATAAACCCAGTAGCCTGGTTCATTTTGAAATGCACCCTCGAATACCCTCAAAAACTGGCAGGGAAAACACACCCGCTTCCGGATTTTATTCTTGACGACGAAGAGTTCATGAACGCATTCTACAAGGCGCATTCGCACCTGGTCGGCCGGACTATAAAGACCAGAAAGCAGACCGAGGCTGAATCGGGAATGTTCCCCGAATATATAAACGAGGACTCTGGTCGTGTTCCCAGGGCGGACCTTGCCTGGCATGTTCGCGCCTGGGGCCGGTGGGTGCTTGAACATGCGCGGAAAGAGCTTGCGCGTTTTTACCCGACCTATGCGGACTTTGAACACCCGAAGTTGACAGGCGCTGAAAAACGAAGCGGGATCTTGCAGAAACCGTTTGAGAAGCATCTCATGCTATTGGTGCCTATCAAAGACGAAGGCACACCAGATGTTGACGCGCTAAATGCCGGGTTCAGCAGAGAATACCTTGCAGACAGGCGTAACCCGCGGTGGGTGGCAAAACCGACCGTAGCCTACCTCTGGGCAAGGACGGTGAAATGCAAGAACTGCCGGGCTTTACTCCCTCTCCTCAAAACCAGGTGGCTCTGCAAGAAGGAAAAGAAGCGAGTTCTTCTGGCGATGGAACCAAATATCGAGGGGACAGGAATTACATTCGGCATCGAGACGGATGTTCCGGTCAGGGGCGGAAACGCCGCACAGAAGCGCGAACATGACAAGCGCATATCCGCAGGAACCATGTCCAGTTCCGGGGCCAAATGCCCATGCTGCGGAACCATAATGACGATGGAAGACATAAGGCTGGAGGGCAAGGCAGGGCGTCTTGGCTCTGCCATGACCGCCGTGGTGGTGGATGGGCAGAACGGCAAGGAATATCGTCTTCCTACAGAGCATGAGATCGACATGGCGGCGGAAGCCGAGCAGTTTCTTGAAGAAGTATTCGCCCAGATCCCTTTCGGGATGCCTGAAGAACCGACTCCCAAGGGCGGAAACGGCGCAAGCCGCGCTTTCTCTGTGGATGGTTACGGTTTCGATCAGTGGAAGAAACTTTTCACCCCGCGTCAGCTTCTTGCGCTGGGAACGTTCGTTAAGTGGACGAGGGCGGCGCATGGTCAAATTGACAAAGGGTACACCCAAGATTGGTGTGAGGCTCTTGCAGCATATTCAACCTGCATAATCAGCCGTACGGCTGATTATCTAGCTCTACTGTGTGTATGGGAAAATGGTGCAGAAGAAGTCAAACATTTGTTCATGAGATGGGCGCTGCCTATCACTTGGGATTTTGCAGAAGCGAATCCATTAACACCCAACGAACGATTCTTTGCAGGGGGGATAAAGTCCTCTTGGCGTGTCCTCTCGGCTTTGCATAAGGGAACATGGTCCGGGACAGTTCCCCCAAAAGTGATTAACAGGTCAGCTATCATCGAGAGTGAGGACTTGTATGACGTGGTATTCACGGACCCTCCATACTATGATGCTATTCCTTACTCAGACTTAATGGACTTTTTTTATCTATGGCTACGTAGAGGCATTGCAGATGTAACCCCCGAATATACTGGCAACTTTAAGAACCCGCTGTCACCCAAATGGGATAATAAGGAGCGAGATGGAGAATTAATCGACGACAGTAGTCGGCATGCTGGTGATAATCAGACATCAAAAAGCATCTATGAAGACGGGATGTATCGAGCATTCAGCGCAGCATATAATCGTATTTCTCCAAATGGACATCTGGTTGTTGTGTTTGCCAACAAGAAACCCGATGCATGGGAAACTCTTGTGGCCGCAGTAATTCGGGCAGGTTTTTGTGTTAATGGCGCTTGGCCCATAGCAACCGAAATGCCGGGTGGATTAAGGAATTTAGGTAGAGCTTCTTTGTCCTCCTCTGTCTGGCTCGTCTGCAAGAAGCGCCCGATCACGGCGAAGCCCGGTTGGGACAACCATGTTCTTGATGATATGCGCAAGAATATCCGCGAGCAGTTACGTGAGTTCTGGGATGCGGGCATTCGAGGGCCTGACTTTGTCTGGGCAGCCACAGGTCCTGCGATGGAGGCTTACAGCAGGCATCCCGTTGTGAAGAAGGCCAATGAACCAGGCACCATGACAGTGAGCGAGTTTTTGACCCATGTCCGCCGTATGGTTGTTGATTTTGTTGTCGGCCGTGTGCTCTCCGGCGACAAGGGCAATGAAACTGATACCGCTGCCGCCGACCGTCTCGACGAACCAACTGCCTATTACCTCCTGCATCGTCACGACTTCGGCATGGATGAGGCTCCGGCAGGGGCCTGCATTCTCTACGCTGTCTCCTGCGGTCTGTCGGACAGGGAACTGTCCGCTTCATGGGACATCATCGGTTTTACCAAGGGTAAGGCAGAGGAAGACGAGGCGGAAGAACCCGATGTCGATGCCGAAGCCGATACCGGAACTGGTGACGACTCCGGCAGCAAAGTAAAGCTCAAAACTTGGGTCCAGCGCAAGGGAAAGACCCTGGGCTACGAAGCTCCCGGAGGCAAGAATGTGCCTCTCATTGACCGCGTGCACTGTCTGATGCATCTCTGGAAGGCGGGCGACCTCTCAAAGGTGGATGGTTATCTGGACTCCAATGGCCTGCGACGGCAGGAGTTGTTCAAAAGGCTTTTGCAGTCGATCATCGAGCTTTCGCCACGCGGAACAGAGGAGCGGTCGCTACTGGAATCCATAAGCAACCATGTCGGAGTGCGAGGCGCAACTGCCGAAAAAGGGGCATTCCCTACCGCGGAAATAGTTTTTGACGGGTATGACATCGGAGACGATGATCAATGATCGATACCCGCTAAACAGAAGATATACCACCATGCGTGATATCCGCGCCCGGTGGAAGGAGGAGAGGCTCAATGGCTAAACTGCCATGGAAACCCTGGCACGAAGTGGTAAGGCTCCGTGATGATCTGCGCTCCGGCGAGTTGCCCATGCACATGTTCGCCGCCGACCTCTACGAGGTCATGATGCAGAGCGGCAAGCGGCCTGTCTACGAAAAACCGGAGAACTTCTTCGCTCTCACTTTCCCAACCTACAACTTGCGGCATCTCGTGCGGGACGTGGTGTTGCGGCTGGCCGGCAAGAACGACAAGGCGGTTCGGCAACTGGAGCTGACCTACGGAGGGGGCAAGACCCATACTCTGATAACCCTCCTTCATTTAGTCAATGGTCCTGACCAACTCCCCGACCTCCCATCAGTTGCCGAGTTTGTAGAGGCTATCGGAGAAAAACCCCCGAAGTGCCGCGTTGCCTGCCTCTGTTTCGACAAACTCGACGTCGAAAAGGGTATGGACGTTCGCTCCCCGGAAGGCAGGATCCGTGCACTGAAGCAGCCGTGGAGCGTTCTGGCCTATCAGATCGCAGGAGACGACGGTCTTAGATTGATGCATGCATCGGACGAGGCAGAAGAGCGCGATTCAGCGCCGGCGGAGAACATTCTCTCCGAGTTGCTGGAACTGCCGGGAAAGGATGGACTTGGGGCGCTTGTCCTGATAGACGAAGTGCTTATGTATGCCCGCGAAAAAGTTGGGCATGATCCTGCCCGTCTGAACAGCCTGGTGAATTTTTTTCAATACCTTACCCAGGCGGCGGCCAAGGTAGACAGATGCTGTGTCGTGGCCTCGCTGCTGACCAGTGAACCCACGAACGAAGACGAGCTGGGACGGCGTATCAAAGGTGGGTTGTACGATATTTTCCAGAGACAAAGGGAATCGGTGGTTGAGCCAGTTGAAAAGCAGGATGTAGCCGAGGTGCTTCGCCGCCGTTTCTTCACGACAGAATCCATCAGGGATCGAGAATCTTTCCGTCAGCACGTGCTGGCAGCGATAAAAGGTATAGCTACTGTAGATGAACAGACGGCCAAACAGGGCCTGGAAGCTGAAGACAGGTTTCTCAAGAGTTTTCCGTTTCATCCGGATCTGACTGAGGTTCTCTATACGAAATGGACGGCACTTGCCCGATTCCAGCGAACCCGCGGGGTGCTCCGGACATTTGCTCTCGCATTGCGGGAAGCTGAGAAGTGGGACACCAGTCCCCTGGTCGGCCCTGCCGTCTTTCTTTCTGACCCGGGGAAGGATGGGCTTTCCGAAGCGCTTCGCGAGATGGTAGCCGTTGCCGACACCGAGGAATGGGAAGGCAAGAAGCAGGCATGGACAGGCATATTGGATATTGAGTTTTCGAAAGCGAGACATATCCAGACCGAATCGATCGGTTTGAAGAACCGTGAGGTGGAACAGGCCGTCGTGGCTACCTTCCTGCACTCGCAGCCTGTGGGACAGAACGCCCGTACACGGGATCTGACCGTGCTCCTGGGGTCTGGACGCCCCGACAGGATCGAGCTTGAAAAAGGATTGGTCAGGTGGGCACAGTCGAGTTATTGGCTTGACGACACCTACGCTGTAGTCTCCGATGGGCAGATTCCCGGCACGTGGCGCCTGGGCAACCGTCCGAACCTTACGCAGATGCATGCGGCGGCTGCCAGGAATATCCCTGACGATATTGTACGCGCGCGTTTGCTGGACGACATTGCCAGAAGCAAGGCTCTTACCGCAAATGCTTCGGCTGCAGGGGTCCGCGTTCACACGCTCCCTAACCGTCCAAAAGATATTGAGGACGATGGTGCGTTTCACTATGCTGTGCTGGGGCCCGATTCCGCATCGGAATCCGGTAAACCGAGCCCGAATGCAATCCGGTTTCTGGACGAGACCACCGGCTCGGATCGTCCCCGTGTTTACAGGAATGCCGTCCTTCTGCTTACCCCGTCCAGGGATGGATTGGAGCTTGCTATGGCAAGCGTCCGGAATTATCTGGCATGGGAAGATGTTCGCAATGAAGTAAAAAAACAACAGAAGGATGGGGATGTTGACCCTGCCCGTGCACAGACCCTTCAGATCTACATAGATAAAGCCAAGGGGCGTATCCCGGAATCCATCAGACAGGCATATTCCACGGTAGTTACCGTCTCGGAGAAGGGGGAAGCCCAGGCGTTCAAGATCACGGCTACGGAAGAGCCGCACTTCAATATCATCAAGTCTGACAAGAGGTCGCGGATCCAGGATACGGCAATCACCGCCGAAGCGTTGCTCCCGGACGGCCCTTATAACTTGTGGAGGACCGGAGAAACCTTCCGTCGCGTAAAGGACCTGGCTGGGGCATTTGCGCAACTTCCACACCTGCCCAAAATGCTTAAAGCAAGTGCCATTCTTGACACGCTGGTAAATGGTTGCGAACAGGGAATTTTTGTTCTTCGGCTGCCCCGGCCGGATGGCACGTTTCGTTCATGGTGGATGTCACGGCCCGATGATAACGCTCTTAACGACACATCCCTGGAGCTTGTGCTACCAGAGGCCGCAGATCTTACAGATATTCCGTCCTCGCTGCTTGCCCCGGGAAAACTTCCAGGCCTCTGGCCTGGAGAGGAGATCATGGTCAAAGAGACGTATGACTACTTTGGCGGTGAAACCGTGGCTCAGGTTGACCGGGGAGGCTACCAGGAGCCAATGCGGATACCAAAGGCCCCGCAAGAGGTCGTCGAAAGGGCTATCAATGCTGCAGTAGAGGACGGAACGATCTGGCTGTTATCGGAGCCCGCGAGCATCTTCGGTGAACCTGTCCCAGCTGGCGTGCTGAGTCCTGCCGGCAGGCTCTGTCCCCCTCCCGCAGTTATTTCGGCCGCGGAGATCCTTCCGGAGAACCTGCAGGATGCTTGGAAGGAGGGAATTGCCTCTGCGTTGTCTATTGCAACAGCTTTATCCATCAGGGTAGGCAAGACACTTCCATGGAAGACGGTTAAAGATGTCATCAGCGGTGCGCTGCAGGCAAGATTCATCGAACTTGATGCCGGATCGAAAGAGTGGCCGTGCGATTTCCCATCGGCACAGTTCGTTACCCTTAAGGTCGCCGTTATGTCAGGAAGGGCAGGTACTCCAGGTGGTGGAATTGGCGGGGATGTAATCGGATCCAGAGTTCTGGTTGCAGAGGCCGATCTGGAACCCTCTCAAGTCCAGGACATAGGTGACATTATCCCTAAATTGCTGGAGATCAAAAGCAAAGACAATACACCTATACGTTTCAATCTTCGCATTGAGATAGGCGACGGCAAAACAAACCCGTCACAGGAAGTGATCCAAAAATTGAATGCTCTCCTGAAAGACATCAAAGAAGGCATGGAATTCAAGGGGTAAAAACGAACCTTATAGGTTCTTACGCTTTTGACTAAATGGGTTTTCCATGGGTTTTTCGGGAAGAACAGCAGGGGGTAGGAGGTTCTTAATGGAAGGGTTTTAAAGGCATATCCTGGCTAAAGGAATTGGCCCGAGTCCGAATCAGCCTAGCGCTTTGTGATTTTGTAAGGAGAGAAAAAACATTACAAACAAGACCTAACATCCGGTTTTGTCGAACGTGTGGATATGATGACGTTGAGTTTCTTCTGGAAATTGGCGCACCCATTGGCGTGAAGAACATCAAGGCCCCGTGTATGGTATGGGAAAACCGTATGCACGGCTTGATGGAGGCATACTGACTTGATTATGCATTGGCCAGTAATGTAAAGCCAGGCGAAAGAGGCGGAAACAGATAGACTGACGTTAAGATCAAAAGGCCTGTTCTTTACTCTACCCTTTATCCGGGCAAGAACATGTTGTTACTGCTTGTGATTGAACGGCTAATGGGCACCGGACCAGACAAGCCCGAGATCCTCCGGGTCTCCTATCATCTCCTCCAGAACTGCCGTTTCCAACGGGAAGTTCTTAACGATCTTAATGCCTGCTGTATTGCCCTCCCACATGTCCGATTCCTATCTCTAATTCCTATCTCTAATGTTGTTTATTCCCAGCCCATGTTGTATGTTATCAATGTATGGTATTAAATAGGTTTGAAATTAGTACGATTTCTATGTCTGTGTGAGGTACTCCCTACTCACTGGACCACTGGGTGGCGAAAATAAGGTGGTCGGTCCGGTGGTTTTATGAAACGTTTCCTGTTTCAAGGTGCCTTGTGCCCTACAGTTACGTTGTTACCGGTTTCTCAG
>Ga0228536_1002097_pt1 | contig 13531 bp, 12 predicted proteins | sample SJ1Smetagenome_FD_168611 | JGI IMG/M metagenome (GOLD analysis project Ga0228536, IMG submission 168611) | Enriched culture of PCE-dechlorinating microbial communities from Ithaca, New York, USA - SJ1.S | ecosystem: Engineered > Modeled > Simulated communities (microbial... > Unclassified... | reverse complement strand
GACAGCGGAAGACGAAAAAGCAAGGCATTGCATGTCATTCCGAGAACAAGGCCCCGCCGCTTCTGCGGGGTCGAAGCGACGAGGAATCTGGTTCCAATGCAAAACCCATATCTTCCACCACAGATTTCACAGACGTAGCACCTCGTTGGATCACCTCGGTAGGCTTCGCTCTGCCCTGGCTGGTGTACCGCCAGCGTAGGGTATGGAAGTAAATACTTTGTCATCCTGAGGAGAGAAATGACGTGAGGGTCTGGTTTTGCCTTACCGCGTCACGATTAGGGGGAAAGCCAGGCATCTGATTTAATGTACATAATTGAGAGATGATTTATTATAGGGGAAGTTGCCCTTTCCGCAGATCAAAAAAATCGACCATCCCCATCAGCCCGGCAGTATATATTTACACTTTTTTCCTCACACAAAAGGGCCGAATACAAAGGCGCCCGATTTTTATAAAAGTTTGTAATTTGCAATTTAGATACCACATCTAAAATGACGCTTGGTTGTAGTAGATTCATAACCATAAAGTATTTTATCGATACAAAAACGAACCGGTAATATGGTGGGTTCAAAAGCCGTTTAAATTCATGGTAACTGTCGGTGGGAGGCAAGCGAATGAGAATTGAACTTTCCCTTGAGACATTGAGCAAAGAGAATTTTGTTGTTCCCAGGATCAACCTTCATTTGTTTCAAGGTTTTGTCTATAGCCTGTTTTCGGAAGAAAGAGCCCATTTCCTTCATTCCCGTGGTTATGAGTATGAGGGTCGCAAATTCAAGCTATTTGCCTTTTCCTGGCCAAAAGCGAAAAAACTCCGTATGGAAGAGGATCGCATAGTATTTCAGAACCCTGTTTCTATTGTTCTTGCGTCTCCAGTTTCAGAGATATTGCAGGATCTTGCGAACGGAGCGCTTATAAACCAGACCTTGAGGATAGGCAATAACCAGGTGCGATGCACGGGAGTCCGTGTACTTTCAGAACCTGATTTGACGGAGGATATCAAGGTTAAAGCCCTTTCTCCTATTACCTGTTATTCGACGATGTACCAAAGAGATGGCTCACCCTACACGGTTTACCACTCACCTGCCGAGACCGAATTTAAAAAACAGATCCATGAGAATCTTGTAAAAAAGTTTAGCCTTGTCGATCGAGATGCTCCTGTCCCCGAAGGGAAGGTATCGATAGAGCCCATAGGAACACCCCGTCAGCAAATTGCCCTTTTCAAAAAAGAAGATCCGAGACCAATAAAAGGATGGTGGGGCATTTTTCGGCTAAAAGGTCCCGTGGAGCTTCTCAGGGTCGCCCTGGATGCCGGCCTTGGAGCGAAGAATTCCGGCGGCTGGGGTTGCGTGGAGATAAGGTCTTAACGATGAACGTAGAGAGGAGGGCTGGATTTGGGGTTTGTCAATGCGGTACAAGAGTTGGGAAGACTTGAATCGGCGAAAATGAAAGCGAGGAGGTCTGCTTCAGACGAAATTGATGACTATCTGCAGTTGCCGTTGCCTCTCGTCGAAGATGAGACAAGGAGCGGAAAAGTAATCAGGGTATGGCTGAAAGTTGAGACCGCCGAGAATGCAAAAAACCCGGAAACAAAAGAACTAAACGTTTTGGGGGTTAGCAAGATCGATCTCGTGGATTACATGGCAGGGACCGGAGATATTGATGAAAAGAAGCGTTACTACCTTTACCGTGGTCCCGTGGGTAGTAATACAAGTTGGGGTTTCTCTCCCATTTACAAACTTGGCCAGGCGAAATCCGATGTTCAAAAGGAAATGTTGGGAGAAAATGGCCAGTGGCCCTCTAATGACGAAAGTCGCTTCTATAAGCTGGAACGAAGAGTGCTATCCGACTATGAGAAGACTGGATGTTTTAGTAAGGGTTCCGTAAAGCGGATCATGGAAGATTTGGTGCAAATGGTGGGGCGCATTGCCGGGTTTTGGGTCGACAAGAAACGTTCCTACCTGTTGCTTTTCGGCATTGATCACAAAGGTTCTTTCCTATACCCCGGAGAGATACCCGCCTTCAGAAACTATTTCAGCACTAAGCTGAGAGAGAATCTAGGAGGTGGTAGTAATTCGGGGACCTGTGCGCTCTGTGGTAGTGGGGGTTCTATGGTCAATCTCGATAAGATCTTCAAGTTTGCCACCTTTGACAAGGCCAGTTTCCTCCCTGGGGCCACGGATGCTAAGGGTGTAAAAGAAAAGGTTTTCCCAATCTGTGGAGGATGTTTATCAGCTCTTTCAAGGGGTAGAGAGGTGTTGGATTCTTCTTTCCTTGATGGTCGAACAATACAGGGGGTGAAAATTTACGTTGTACCAGAACTTTTGCAGGGACAAAAAGAGCTCAATATTGTCTCTGAGCACACCCGCGATTTTATTAATAGTGGTCTAGGAGTGGAAAAACAAGTTTTCCGAAGTCTTAGCAGACAAGACAACTCGATAGTCTTCCATTTTTTATTCTGGGAAAAAAATCAGGCACAGGAGCGGCTGCACCTGATGGTTGAAGATGTTCCCCCTTCCCGGCTCAAGTGGTTGGAGGGACTTTGGGTTGAATGCGTCAGGACACATCTATGGAACAGTTACGAAAAACCGGAGTTCGACGAAAAGAGCATAACCCTTGACCAAGCCATCAGGAATGTCTATGGCGTTTTATCCTCGTTGGCAGGCAAGAGTGAACAGGATAAGGCTGTTATGAGAGAAAGAACGTTAGGCATTCTCGGGAGACTTCTTGGAGGGGACAAAATCGATATCCGAGAAGTAAAACAGCTTATGGTTTCTCGTTTCGCGGGTCTTTTTTCAGACCCAGAGTGGCTTCGTTATGGTGGAGGACAGCTTCGCCAGATGGCTGCGGTTCTGGAATTTTTAACCAAATCGAACGGGAGGTGATGGAGGATATGAATTTCGAGTTTTTTGAGGATTTTGCGGACCCCTATCTGAAGAGTGAGAGCGGAAGGGGCATTTTCGAGGCCGGTATCGTTCTAGGTATGCTGGCGCTGGGGCAGGCTGGAAAGGGTGGGTCTATCGATAGTTCACCACTGTTCAAACAGATCAACTTTGGCAGGATGAAAAAGCGAGACATTGTGCGACACATGGCGCGGGTTCCGGAGTTGACGCGAGCCTATCATCTGGATTATGCAGGGATGATTGAATCTCTCACCGCACAAGCAGGGGATATGCTAATGAAGGGTAACGAAAGAGAATTGGGTGTGGATGGGAACTTCGCCTTTTCCATGGCCTTTTTGAACGCAAAAAAATATTTCTGGACGATTTTCAAGAGTGAAAAGAAGGGCGAGGAGATATCGCAATCAGAAAACGAAAACGTAAAGGAGGAACATTGACATGGCTTTTAGCAACCGCAGGGAATATTTGTTTATCTACAGTGTGAAGGATGCTAACCCCAATGGGGATCCGCTTGATGCCAATCACCCAAGGCACGATGAGGATACGGGGCAGATTCTGGTGTCCGACGTGCGAGTAAAACGAACCGCTCGCGATCAGTGGTTGCGGGAAGGTAAGGACGTATTTGTCGATGGAGAATGTAAAACACTTGCCGATAGAGTCAAGGAATTGAAGACCAAATTTGGAGTGGATAATGGCGAGGCCGCTCTATCGCGGTGCGTCGATACACGTCTTTTCGGGGCTACCTTCGCCCTCGGTAAAGAGTCATTTTCGTGGACTGGGCCAATGCAGTTCAAGTGGGGCCGATCTCTTCACCGTGCCGAGGCAAAGTTGGTTCAGGGTACTGCTGCTTTTGCAACTAAGTCTGAAAGTGAACAACGTTCCTTCCGCAACGAATATATAGTTCCCTTCGCATTGATAGGTGTCTACGGTATCGCCAACCAGTATCCCTCCAAGGAGACTGGTGCAACAGATGGTGACCTCGATGAACTGACTTTGGCTCTCTGGAAAGGAACCACCAACCTTATTACCCGCAGTAAGGTGGGACACGTTCCCAGGATGTTAATGGAGGTCACGTATGTGGATGGTTTTGACGGAGCGGTGGGTTCCCTGGACGAAAAGATCGCACTTAAATCTCTGGGAGGGAAGGCTCTTTCCGATGATGAGCAGCTTGCTTTGAGGTCTCCGAAAGATGTCAGGCTCAATATGACCGGACTTGTCACTAAATTAGTAGCGCACGCTAATAACGTTGAAAAAATCAGGATCTTTACCGATGGAGAATTGGAAACCGATGGTTTGGACGAGCTCAAAAAGACGTTTGGGGAAAAACTCGATATCGGAACGAGGTGAAAGGCATGGCCGTTGTCTTTGAAATATCAGGGCCTATGGCCATGTTCCGAAAGCCTTACACTACTACATCATCCATTTCATTTGCCTTCCCACCTCCAACTGCAGTTGCCGGATTGATCTGTGCAATCGTGGGTATTGGTCACGGTAGCGGTGGGATGGCTTGCTCTGCATCATACTGGCCGGAACTTAAGGGTACCCGTGTAGCATTAGCTCTTCGCAAGCCCATCTCTTGGTTGAGACAGACTATCAACTTTACAAATCTTAAGGAGCCTCAGAAGAACGCTCATATTCAGGTTAAGCACCAGTTCGTTGCCAAACCAAGCTACCAAATCTACGTGTCGGGGGGGTTGGAGGAGCGATTAGGATCTTTTCTGGAGCAGGGGCGCTTTATCTACACACCCTTTCTTGGTGTTGCCTATGCTCTGGCGGATATCAGGTATGGAGGCAGTTTCGAGGAACTGACCGTCAAAGATGATTCTGTAACCGTTGATACAGTAGTTCCCTGGGACGAATCGTTGGAACTGGATGTTCTTGGCTCGGGAGGGGCTTTTAAGGAACTGGTACCCTTCAGGATGGATGAGGAGCGCCAATTACTTGAAAGCTCAATGGTGTTGTATGCCACATCGCCCGAAGATAGGATCATACTCAAAAAAAGGGGATCTGTCGATGTCTCGCGATGCGGAGATGATGTGGTCGCCTGGTTCCCTGCCTGGTAATATCAACAGCCACGCAGACAGGCTGCTCAAAGACCACCTTGAGGGGACGGCAGGATTGGCGCTCCGCCTCGTTGAGCTACATGGCCTTGATATCGACTCCGGCCTTCTTCGCAGCATCTGTGAAACCCATGATCTGGAAAAAGCTAACCCCGCCTGGCAGGATTATCTGTTTGGGAAAAGAGGGAAGGGTCCTGACCACGCCTTTCCCTCTTCTTGTTTCACCCTGAATGCGACAAAGAACCTCTGGGCTGCGGAAGCTGTTCGGCGCCACCATACATGTATTGAGGATTCAAAAACATCTTGTCAGTTTTGGATTAAAAGGGATGAGAGTCTTGTGGAATTGCACTCCCATATGAAGAAAGTTGTTCCTTCGTGGACCAGCCTTTTCGCGCCAGAAGAGTGGGAGTCATTCATAGATAGCCTCTGGGAACCTGAGGTTAATTGCGAAATCTGGCTTTTCCTTCGAAGCCTTTACTCGCTTCTGGTAACGGCGGACCGAATGGACGCCATTGGAGTTCCCGAGTTGAAATTCTTCCCTTTGCCGGAATTTACCCCCATTGATTTTGCAAAAAATGGTCATGAGCCCCTCGATGAATGGAGACAGAAAATTCATGATTTATGCCTGGAAAAAGCCAGAACAATCGAAAAACCGGGACTTTTCACCCTGACCTTGCCAACCGGGGCGGGGAAGACAACGGTGGGGTTGGAGATTGCGCACCTTTTGGCCAATAAGTGGAAATATGAAACCATTATCTATGCCCTGCCCTTCATTAGCATCATCGAACAGAACGCAGCCGTTGCCAAGGCTCTTTTTGGCAGTAACGTCGTTCAGGAAGACCATAGCTTAAGCTACGGCGAACTGACGGAAGAGAACAGGGAGGGGAAGAATTCCTGGGCTCGTATGTCGTCTCTATTCCGTTACTGGAGCACACCGGTGATACTAACCACAATGGTTCAGTTATGGGATGCCATTTTTGACCCCCATGCCAACGCTTCGATGGACTTCCATCGTCTTAGTCGCGCGGTTGTAGTAATGGACGAACCGCAGGGAATCGACCCGAAGTTATGGGACGGTTTTGGAAGAGTGCTATCTTTCCTGAAAGAAAAATGGGGGACGGCATTCATTCTTATGACCGCAACACAGCCCCATATAGGACAGGGGGAAGAGATATCTCCCCCCGATCCTTATCTTCCATACAACCGACATAATTATCATGTTCTGCAGGGGGAACATAAATTGAGTGATTTACCTGGCCTGCTAAATAAGAATCTTTCAGTAAACCGTGGGTCGGGTCTGGTAGTGTTGAACACAAAAAGATCCGCCCTGGAAGTCTTCAGAATGTTGCAGGGCCAGCAAATGTGTTCTCCAATGCTTTTCCTTTCAGCCTGGATGGCACCCAAGCATCGCCGGAGTATTATGCGATATCTGAAGCATCTTGAGAGAAAAGGAAGCAGAAGATATCTTGTCTCTACGCAGGTTATCGAGGCAGGCGTGGACCTTGATTTTGATTGGGTCTTTCGTGACATGGGGCCACTGGACAGCGTAATACAGGTTGCAGGGCGCTGCAATAGGCATATGAAAAGGGAGTCTCCAGGCAATGTATTAATTGCCGAACTGGTCGGAGAAAAAGAAAAACCCTTTTGCGAGTGGGTCTATAGCGATATTTTGCTCGCAAATACCAGAGATATCCTTTTCTCAGAGATGAATTTCGATGAAAAAAGGGTGCCGGAACTGGTCTCAAATTATTATTCCGCCATTCTTGAAGGGCTTGCTCACACCCCGATCTGGCAAAATATTGAAGAAGGTATGTGGGGGCCGAGTAAAAAGGAAAACCTAATCAAGGATAAAGAAGAATACCGAAATGAAACTGTATTTGTAGAGCTGGATCGTCACATAAGGCCCATTCTGAACCGTTTGAGGAATACCAGATGGTCTCTTGAAAACCTTGAAGAAAAGAAGAGGCTGGTTCGGCAATCCCAGCAATACGTAATTAAAGTGCCGCCGAAAGAATTGAAAGAGTGGCGAGGGAAAATCGCAACCTTTGTCAGTGATGATGATATCCCTCCACTAAGCAAGATAGAGGGGGATGAGTCCTGGTTCATTTCAAAATCTGCAATAAACACCAGTAACCCCATTTACAACAGAGTAACTGGTTTTGTTCCGGTTAGTTTCTACGACGAGGATTCTCTCAATGACCCCTTTGTCTGAACCGCCCCGCATAGGCGGCACTCTTGTCTGGTATTACTTCATCTGCAAAAGAGAGGTCTGGCTTATGGCTCGGGGTATCGAACCGGATCGCCAGCACGATGATCTTTTGCTTGGCCGTTTGTTGGATAGAAGCAGTTACTCCCGGGATAGTCACGATGTTCAGGAAGGGAACAGCCGTTTTGATATTGTCCGGGATAAGGATGGGATCCTTGTAATAGGAGAGGTTAAAAAATCAAGCAGGGCAAAGGAAGCCTCCCGAATGCAGCTTGCTCATTATCTTTACGATTTATCCAGAGATGGAATATATGCGGAAGGAGAACTCCTTTTCCCGAAAGAGAAAAAACGCGAACATGTCATTCTTGATGATGCTTTGAAAGGATTATTAGACAAAGCCTACGCTGAGATCAAAAAAATTGCGGAAGGCAGCCAGCCGCCTCCATTGAGACTAACCGGCTTCTGTAAAAAATGTGCCTATTCCGAATGGTGCTGGAGTTGAAATAATGGGTAAAACTCTTTATTTGATGTCGTCGGGAGAATTGGGCAGGAAGGACAATACCGTCTATGTGGAAGGCGAAAACGGTAAAAAATACATTCCGGTAGAGACAACCGATGAAATATTGATTTTTGGAGAGGTCAGCCTGAACAAGAAATTCCTTGAGTTTGCCTCCCAAACGCAATTGATACTGCATTTTTTCAATCATTATGGCTATTACTCCGGGACTTATTACCCGAGAGAACACCTGAATTCAGGTGCGGTGATCCTGGCTCAGGCAAGAAACTATTTGGACCAGGAAGAGCGATTGAAGATCGCAAGGCTGTTTGTGTCGGGGGCCATTTCGAATATGGAAAAAGTAGTTTCCTATTATTCCAGGAGGGGGCTGGAAAATTTAGAGAAAGCAGCCTCGGGTCTGGCTGGTTTTCGAGGGCAATTGGATTCTTATAATGACATCTCTGCCCTTATGGGTCTTGAGGGCAACGCCAGAGATCTATACTATTCCGTTTTCGATGAAGTTGTAGACGATGAAGACTTTTATATGGGAAAAAGAACACGCAGGCCGCCGACAAACTATATGAACGCTCTGGTAAGTTTTTTGAACACCATGTGTTATATCCTGGCTTTATCGCAGATCTACAGGACACATCTTGACCCGCGGATCGGTTTCCTCCACGAAACCAACTTCCGCAGATTCAGTTTGAACCTCGATCTGGCCGAGGTGTTCAAGCCGATACTTGTCGATAGAGTGATTTTCTCTCTGGTTAACAAAAAAGAGATCCAGAAAAAGCATTTTTCAAAAAAAGGTGACGGCATCTTCCTGAATGAAAAAGGGAGAGAAATTGTCCTTAGAGCATGGGAGGAAAGGATACAGGGAACGATTGATCATCCCAAGCTTAAAAGAAAGGTCAGCTACCGCGCTTTGGTGCGGATGGATGCTTACAAGCTGGAAAAACACATCATTGGAGACTCACCTTATGAACCATTCGTTTCCCGGTGGTAGAGAATGCTGGTTATCATGGTATATGACGTCGGGCAAAAACGTGTCGCCAAAATGCTAAAAACAGGAAGACGTTATTTGACATGGGTCCAGAATTCAGTTCTTGAAGGGCAATTGTCGCCGGGGGTCTTTGCAAAATTGAAAAAAGATGTAAAAAAGATCATTAACGAGGAAGAAGACAGTGTCATTTTCTACACATGGCGTTCAGAGCAATACACGACAAGAGAGATAATGGGGATAGAGAGGGGTTCCCTTGATGAGTTCATTTAGTTGTGTTGATGTCTGATGGTGCAAAAAAACCCAGGGTTCGACAGAGTGCATCTCGCGATTAGCCGACCAGTAGTGGCATGATTTTTTGCAAAAAAAGAACCTTGAAAATAGAATATGGAGAAAGGGGGACGAGGAACAAAAAGTATCGCCACAGAAGGGGTTGGAACGGCTTTTAGACCTTCCTATCAGGGATGGAAACATTAGAATTTGACCAATGCTGTTCAACGTTGCAGGGCTTTTAGACCTTCCTATCAGGGATGGAAACATTAGAATTTGACCAATGCTGTTCAACGTTGCAGGCTTTTAGACCTTCCTATCAGGGATGGAAACCAAATAGTAAACATTTAACGTAGATTTATGAGCCTGGCTTTTAGACCTTCCTATCAGGGATGGAAACTATATATAGGTTGCAAACACCCAAACCGGGCCCCCTACTTTTAGACCTTCCTATCAGGGATGGAAACGAGGATACCGAGGACGAGGCGCTTCTCGTGATATCCACTTTTAGACCTTCCTATCAGGGATGGAAACACGGCGAAGGCGAGGACGCTAAAAAGTTGACATTCACTTTTAGACCTTCCTATCAGGGATGGAAACCCGAGCAGGTGGAGGCAGTCAAGAATTCCCTCATGCTTTTAGACCTTCCTATCAGGGATGGAAACTTGGACTGATGAACAAGGGGGCAGGGATACCTATTCGGCTTTTAGACCTTCCTATCAGGGATGGAAACTTTTCTCACACCGTCCAGCCAGTCGCCCCACCACTGCCTTTTAGACCTTCCTATCAGGGATGGAAACTCCCCACCGCAAGCCATCACGGTTTTTCTTTTGTCATCTTTTAGACCTTCCTATCAGGGATGGAAACAGCCTCAAGGCGTTCTGCACTACCGGCGCACCTGTGACTTTTAGACCTTCCTATCAGGGATGGAAACACCCGCCACAGGACGGGCAGGGTGAGAAAAGGAAACCCTTTTAGACCTTCCTATCAGGGATGGAAACGTTGAGGCACGAAACGGCAGGGTGCTTCTTGCCGATGACTTTTAGACCTTCCTATCAGGGATGGAAACATGTCTATTTCGATCCATTTGCTTGCCTGGGCCCACCTTTTAGACCTTCCTATCAGGGATGGAAACCACTGTTCAGGACCTGGTCATCGAAGACGTGGATCTCTTTTAGACCTTCCTATCAGGGATGGAAACTCCAGCAGCGAACATGCTGTCTGTGCCACTCGGTCCTTTTAGACCTTCCTATCAGGGATGGAAACATAACCCCAGGATGATCAGGGATCTTTCGTACCCAACTTTTAGACCTTCCTATCAGGGATGGAAACTGGCAAAAGAGAGTGCATCCTGGTGGATCGATCATCCTTTTAGACCTTCCTATCAGGGATGGAAACATCAATGCGTTTAGAATGATCGGCCCAATAATGCTGCTTTTAGACCTTCCTATCAGGGATGGAAACGTGGCCTGCAGCATCTCGGCCTCTTCGCGAAGACCCTCTTTTAGACCTTCCTATCAGGGATGGAAACGGCTCAAACTGGTGAATTACCCTTATGGTCGCCTTCCTTTTAGACCTTCCTATCAGGGATGGAAACTACAAGGAATCTCTGGCAGATTATCAGCGAAGAATGTCTTTTAGACCTTCCTATCAGGGATGGAAACTTGATATAGGTGGTATCTGTTACTGTCGTTCCGGACCTTTTAGACCTTCCTATCAGGGATGGAAACCTTCATCTGCAAATGTGGCCCCCTTCTGAAGGGCCCTTTTAGACCTTCCTATCAGGGATGGAAACTGGCAAACTGAATGAAAAAGCACGAAATGTTGAAGACTTTTAGACCTTCCTATCAGGGATGGAAACTTGGCAATGGTGAAACAGGACGGGGCCCCAGATATCCTTTTAGACCTTCCTATCAGGGATGGAAACATGAAGCGCGAAAAGGATTATGAATCTACTGTCAGCTTTTAGACCTTCCTATCAGGGATGGAAACCTCGAATATGGGATTGGTGGAGGCGCGGGGAATCGAACTTTTAGACCTTCCTATCAGGGATGGAAACTGCAAATGGGTTCAAATACAGTGAACGCCTCCAGGCCTTTTAGACCTTCCTATCAGGGATGGAAACGCGCATACCTTCGCGAGGGTCGTCATGCCGTTTGCGAGCTTTTAGACCTTCCTATCAGGGATGGAAACTCAGAACCCCACCTGGACTGCATTCCAGCCTTGCCACTTTTAGACCTTCCTATCAGGGATGGAAACTCGTCTTCGGAGCCCTCGATCATGGTGCCGAGGACCTTTTAGACCTTCCTATCAGGGATGGAAACAAAGGAGGAGCGCAGATCTCGCGCAGCTTGGGCTCGCCTTTTAGACCTTCCTATCAGGGATGGAAACAGAGGTGCGCTCTCTCCTGCGATGGGCGAACACTTCCTTTTAGACCTTCCTATCAGGGATGGAAACCCAAATGTCGAATGAGCCCTTCCCAATTTCCGATATCCTTTTAGACCTTCCTATCAGGGATGGAAACCCTGCTGTTCGTAGGCTTCCTGGTGGAGTGTTGGGTCGGCTTTTAGACCTTCCTATCAGGGATGGAAACTTTGTGGACAACATGTCTGGGGGGGAGATCGCCTATCTTTTAGACCTTCCTATCAGGGATGGAAACCTTTCCTTTACTTTACTGCTTGAGCATTGCTTGTTTCTTTTAGACCTTCCTATCAGGGATGGAAACATTGTAAACATAGCCCGGGGTGTTTGGGGTGAGAACTTTTAGACCTTCCTATCAGGGATGGAAACTCATCTGAATGCCTTCATGAAAAATACCGGCCGACTTTTAGACCTTCCTATCAGGGATGGAAACATGATAAGGGCGTTGTGGAATTTACTGGTGAGCCTGCTTTTAGACCTTCCTATCAGGGATGGAAACTAACAGCCTTGCTGTTGGACCCGTCGTGGTCATGGCCTTTTAGACCTTCCTATCAGGGATGGAAACTCTTTTAAAAACCTCATATATTCGTTGCCCATCTCCTTTTAGACCTTCCTATCAGGGATGGAAACTTACTTCGGAGATAAGTCCAGTCATCGGTCCCGTAGGGCTTTTAGACCTTCCTATCAGGGATGGAAACGCCCGATCCGCCGCTTATCCCTACTAATTATCATCCTTTTAGACCTTCCTATCAGGGATGGAAACTTGATGGATACACCTCCACTAACTGCTGTGGCACAAACTTTTAGACCTTCCTATCAGGGATGGAAACTCAACCCAGAGTACCCACTTATTTATCGTGAAATGGCTTTTAGACCTTCCTATCAGGGATGGAAACTTCGGATATCATGATTCGCCATAATCATGCGAATGACTTTTAGACCTTCCTATCAGGGATGGAAACGAAATTAATCTAACCCTTAAAGCAGAAAGCACAGTCCCTTTTAGACCTTCCTATCAGGGATGGAAACTTGTGTAGGCCGCCCCAACAAGAAAATCAGCCCGTCTTTTAGACCTTCCTATCAGGGATGGAAACCCGTACTGAGTAGCCTTGTAGGTAATGACAACGGGGACTTTTAGACCTTCCTATCAGGGATGGAAACATGACTGGCTTGCGAAAGCAAATAATCTATTTTTCCTTTTAGACCTTCCTATCAGGGATGGAAACTTCGTCGTAATCTGTTTCCGACCTGAGCCACTTGAACTTTTAGACCTTCCTATCAGGGATGGAAACTTCGCAGAGATATGGAAACAACCCCGCCATTGATTCCCTTTTAGACCTTCCTATCAGGGATGGAAACCCGACGACGATGGGAGCGAGATCATTGTCAAACTGGCCTTTTAGACCTTCCTATCAGGGATGGAAACTCGAGGGTGGCTCCGGTCATTCCGTCACAGACAATATCTTTTAGACCTTCCTATCAGGGATGGAAACTGCAATGAGAATACTATTGAATTTGCTGTGCCTTCTTTTAGACCTTCCTATCAGGGATGGAAACCCTGGATTTTTATGCCATTTTTGAACCATTTCACGACTTTTAGACCTTCCTATCAGGGATGGAAACTTGTATAGGTCATCCCAACAAGAAAATCAGCCCGTACTTTTAGACCTTCCTATCAGGGATGGAAACAATTTATTATTTTGCGAATAAGAATCCCGCGGCCTCCTTTTAGACCTTCCTATCAGGGATGGAAACACCGAAGGGAATAAACACTGCACCCCGGGATTTATCAACTTTTAGACCTTCCTATCAGGGATGGAAACCCTTCTACAGAAAGGAGGGGAATAAAATGAAAACAACTTTTAGACCTTCCTATCAGGGATGGAAACTCGGGGTCATCCCTCAGATTCTGCGGAAAGAGCATCTTTTAGACCTTCCTATCAGGGATGGAAACTTTTTGGATGAGATTATTTGAGATAGTTTTTCAGCAACTTTTAGACCTTCCTATCAGGGATGGAAACACGGCGAAGAGGATCCAAGCGTGTCCGGGCGTGTAACTTTTAGACCTTCCTATCAGGGATGGAAACAATTTATTATTTTGCGAATAAGAATCCCGCGGCCTCCTTTTAGACCTTCCTATCAGGGATGGAAACACCGAAGGGAATAAACACTGCACCCCGGGA
>Ga0228536_1002095_pt1 | contig 13548 bp, 15 predicted proteins | sample SJ1Smetagenome_FD_168611 | JGI IMG/M metagenome (GOLD analysis project Ga0228536, IMG submission 168611) | Enriched culture of PCE-dechlorinating microbial communities from Ithaca, New York, USA - SJ1.S | ecosystem: Engineered > Modeled > Simulated communities (microbial... > Unclassified... | reverse complement strand
GCGAGCTGCTGGAGCTCAGGCGCGCTGACGTCCGTGATCCCGCCGCCTACGAGCCGTATGTCGGCAGCCCCGAGCTCGCAGCGGCCCTTGCGGATGGCAGCATCGTGCCTACCGGCACCCCGCGCGTGCCTCCGTACCATCCGCCGTATCTCTCGGCCGAGTCCACCTCCACAGCCGATGTTGCCGTCGTGTGGGAGCCGGACGACGCCTTCCCCGGCTGGACACCGGTCGCGGTGTTCTCGACCGTACTGGAAGACGGGCGGTGGGTGGTCGTCGATGCGCTCGAGACCACGGCCGCACCAGAGCCTCTTCTTCCTGAAGCAGACTGAATCCGTTCGTCGATAACGTCAATCTTCCGGCGTATTTCCCAAACTGCACGCGAAGCACCGTCGATTCGTTCGACAACTCGCAAAGGTGCGCTAATATGGGGAATCATCAAGCTTCCGTAATGGGGGATGAGGGGGATGTCCGAGTCACGGACCACGCCTGAGGCGACTCTGTATCGTCTGTCGTTGTATCACTGCTATCTGGGCGAACTGCTGCGTGTGGGCGCGCCCGGGCGTATCACGTCGCGCCAGATCGCCGAGGAGCTGGATATCAAGGAGGAGACGGTCCGTCGCGACATCTCCTTCGTGGGCGACATCGGGCGACCGGGCGCCGGTTACGATCCCGTGGTGCTCTACACGGAGTTCACGCGGTTTCTCGGCCTCTCCGAGGAGTATCCGGTGGTGAAGGTCGGTACCGCAGGCATGCTCGCCGCCCTGCAGGTGGTCTTTCCGTCCGAGCAGTACGGCATGAAGCCTGTGGCGTACTTCTCCGAGTTGCCGGAAGACGCGGGAGTCCAGATCGGCGGCCTCGTAGTCCGTCACCTGACCGATATCCCGCGCCTCGATCGTGGTCTCGACGCCAGCGTGGCGCTCGTGGCCTGCTCGCCGGGCTGGGTGCAGATCACACTCGACCTCCTGTCGAGCGCGGGCATATCCGGCGTACTGCTGGTCACGCCCATCATCCGTCTCCGCAAGCCGGAGGGCATGAATGTGACGCAGTTGCGGATGCCGTGTGACCTCAAGACCCTCGCGTGCCGCTGCCAGGTACCCGCCGGCACCGTGGGCGCGAGGTAGCGCGTGAGCGGCGCTGAGCGCACGGTTCCCGCGCGCATCGTGCTCGCCGTGCTGAGCGGCGTTTCGTGCGCAGCCCTCGTGTTCGGGGTCGCCGCGTGCGGTCCTCGCACGGCGGACTCCGTGGGCCCAGGTGAAGCCGGTGCCGTGGCTGATCCGGTGGAGCCCGCGCCGTGGGATCTCGCTACCCCGGAAGCCGCGGTCCGTTCGTACCTTGAGTGGGTGAGCTTCTCGTACCGCATGGCGAACTCGGAAATCCCTACGGCAACGATGACGCCCGCCGAGCTGGTCCGGATCGACGCGTATATCCAGCTCAACCGCACCGAGGGCAAGGGCCTCGAGCAGACGCTCGAGTCGATCGAAACCTCGGTGGCATCCGAGGATGCAACGAACGCTGTGGTCACTGCACGAGAAGCATGGTCGTATCGGTACTTCTCCCTCGAGTCGCTGGAGTACCTCACCGACATTGCTCGGGAGAGCTACGAGGCCACCTACACCCTGGTGCGCGAGCCCGCGGGTTGGCTGGTCGACCGCGTGGAGGCGAGCGCACTCACGGCCGAGTGATGCCCGGGCGCACGGGCTCCAGGGCGCGCCGCATGACACGCGGCCGGGTCTCCTGCGACGCCTCCGGCGGGCCACGCGCGGCGCTGGTGGACACCTCGCTATGCTATACTTCGCCGTCGTCTTTTCCGGGCGGATGATCGCCCGTCGCCTGGCCTGAGGAGGCCCATATCCGATGTCGAAACCGGACCTGATACTGCTTCATGCGCCGAGCGTGTACGACTTCCGTGAGACCTCCATCATGTATGGGCCTGTCTCCGATCTCGTGCCCTCGAGCCCCATCTTCGAGATGTATCCGCTCGGGTTCACCACGATCGGGGAGTACCTCGAGCGTCATGGGCTGCACGTCAAGGTGAGCAATCTCGCGCTCCTGATGCTCACCAAGCCCAAGTTCGACGTGGAGAAGGCCATCGCCGCGATGGACCCGGTGATGTTCGGCATCGACCTGCACTGGGCGCCTCACGCGCACGGCTCCATCGAGATCGCCCGCATCTGCAAGAAGCACCACCCGGACACACCGGTGGTCTTTGGCGGTCTGAGCGCTACGTACTTCCACGAGGAGCTCATCGAGTACGACTGCGTCGACTACGTGCTCCGGGGCGACTCCACCGAGGACCCGTTCACGCAGCTCGTGTATGCCGTGAAGCGAAAGGGCAACCTCGCCGAGATCCCCAACCTCACCTACAAGGACGCGTCGGGCGCCGTGGTGGTGAACCCCTTCAGCTGCGTGCCGCCCGAGTTCGACCACGTCAAGCTCGACTACAGCTTCTCGATGCGTTCGGTCATCCGCTCGGCCGACATGTCGTCCTCGCTGCCGTTCAAGGGCTGGCTCAGCTACCCGGTCTCCGCCTCACTCACCTGCCGGGGCTGCACCCGCAACTGCGCCACCTGCGGCGGCTCGGCAACCGCGTTTCGCGAGCACTTCGGCCGTGACCGCGTGGCGTTCCGCGACCCCGACCTGCTCGTCCGCGACATCGCGCACATCGCAAAGCACATCCCCGGACCGGTCTTCGTGCTGAACGACTTCCGCCAGGCCGGCGACGACTACGTCAAGCAGTTCATCACGGGGCTCCGCAAGATCGACTTCAAGAACCCGATCGGCTTTGAGTTCTTCACCCCGCCGAGCGAGGACTTCTACGCGCTTCTGGACGAGAACCTCAACGACTACTCGGTGGAGGTCTCCGCTGAGAGCCACGACGACGACGTGCGCGCGGCATTCGGCAAGCCGTACACGTGGGAGCAGCTCTCGGAGTCGATCGAGCACGCGTTTGCGCACAACTGCCAGCGGTTCGACCTCTACTTCATGACCGGCATCCCCACGCAGACCGCCGCCTCCGTGCTGGGCACGGCCCCGGCGGTGGAGGAGCTCTACGCCCGCATCGGCAACAACCCCAAGCTGCTGCCGTTCATCGGCCCGATGGCGCCCTTCCTGGACCCGGGTTCGCGGGTGTTCGAGAATCCCGAGGAGTTCGGCTACACGCTGCGCGCACGCACGCTCGAGGAGCACCGTCAGCTGCTGCTGCAGCCCTCGTGGAAGCACATCCTCAACTACATCCCGGATGCGATGACGCTCGATGAACTCGTGGACTCCACGTACGAGGCGGCGATCGGCATCAACCGGGTCAAGGCGAAGGTGGGCGCGATCGACCAGAAGACCGCGATGGCCACCGAGCGCCGCATCCTCGAGGCGCAGATCGCCATGGCGCGCATCGACGACATCATGCGCCACGAGGAGCCCGAGCGCGATCGGCTGCTGGAGGCGTACAAGGAGGAGATCGCGCTCCTGAACGAGAGCACGGTCTGCGAGAAGACCGAGCTCAACTGGCCGGCCAAGATGAACGCCGGGCACATCCTCAACAACGCCGGCCTGCTCTTCAAGGTGATGGCGGAGACCCTCGTGCCGGCGCTGCGCAAGCGCGACACCCGATACATGAAGCGGGCCTGAGCGATGACGCGCGCAGGATTCACGCCAGAGGCCGGCCGGCCGAGCGAAGAGCGCACCAAGCGCATCTTCTCCACCATCGCGTCCGAGTACGATCGGTTCAACAAGTACTCGAGCATGGGCCTCGACCGCCTCTGGCGGAAGGCCACCGTGCGCCTGGCGCGCCTCAAGCGCTCATCCGAGGTGCTCGACCTCGCCGCGGGTACCGGTGATCTTACGCTCGCGCTCGCCGAGCAGGGTCGTCCCGCCCGCATCCTCTCCACGGACCTCGTCCCCGAGATGCTCGAGGTGGCCAAGGCCAAGGCGGCCGCCTACGAGGGTCCCACGACGATCGAGTTCGACGTGGTCGACGCACAGGCTATCCCGCTGCCCGATGAGAGCTTCGATGTGGTGACGGTCGGCTTCGGCGTGCGCAACATGCCCGACCGGGCCGCCAACTTCAGTGAGGTCTACCGTGTCCTCAGGCCGCGAGGCCGGTACGTCGTGCTCGAGTTCAGCCGTCCGTTGTTCCCGCCGTTCAGGGCGATCTACCACTTCTACCTGCGCACGGTGATCCCGGCGCTCGGCGCCAAACTCACCGGCGATCGCGCCTCGTTCGAGTACCTGAACGAATCGATCCTTGCGTTCCCGGGGCAGGTCGCCCTCGCCGGAGAACTCCACAAGGCCGGTTTCTCGGAGGTCACGTGGCGCAACCTCACCTTCGGCATCGTGGCCGTGCACGTGGCGGTGAAGTGACGTTCGGCCGAAGCCGTTGGAGCCGGTTCGCATGTGCATGTAGGATAGGGGCCTGGCACCCCACTTCCCGGAGGTAGGACGATGCTCCTTCTGGCGCGCTACGTGCTCCCCGTGAGCTCACCTCACATCGAAGACGGCGGCGTGGTCGTCCGTGGCTCGGAGATCGTGGCCGTTGGCCCACGCGCCGAACTGCTGGCGGCATATCCCGATGAAGAGGTCATCGACTACGGCCTCGCGGCGCTCATGCCCGGCTTCGTGGACCTGCACACGCACCTCGAGTACTCGGTGTTCCGCGGCGTTGTGGACGACCTGCCCTACACGCGCTGGAAGATGGAGGTGCAGCGCCTCGAGGAGCGTCTGTCCGATGAAGACTGGGCGATCTCTGCACAGCTCGGTGCCGGCGAGGCCATCCGCTCGGGCATCACCACGATCGCCGACGTGACCTACTCCGGCGCTTCGCTTCGCGCCGCCGATAGCGCCGGTCTGCGTGGCGTCATCTACCGCGAAGTCTCCACCATGGACCCGGCACGCGCCGAGGCCGAGGTCGGCCCGGCGCTTGACGACATGCGTGCGTGGGAGGCCTCGCTCGGCCACGACCGCATCAGCATCGGCATCTCTCCGCACGGGCCATACACCTGCCACCCGCGGCTGTTCAAGGCCGTTGCCGAGGCGGTCGGCGAGAGCGACACGCACGTGTCGCTCCATCTGGCAGGCAGCAAGGACGAGTACGACTTCGTGAAGTACGGCTCCTCGCAGCTCGGCCAGGACTTCCGTACGCAGTCGGGCTGGGCCGACGAGGCCTGGATGCCCACCGGTGTGAGCCCGGTGCGCTACGTCTATCAGTGGGGGATCCTCGATCTTCCCAATGTGCTCGCGGTCCACTGCGTGCACGTCGATGCGGAGGACATCGCCGTTCTTGCGCGGACGGACGTGGCGATCGCGTACTGCGCACGCTGCAACGCGAAGCTCGGCATGGGAACCGCGCCTCTCGGCGAGTTCCTCGAGAAGGGATTGCGTGTCGGCATCGGCACCGACTCTCCCGCGTCGAACAGCACCATGGATTTCTTCGCGGAGATGCGCACCGGCCTGCTGGTGCAGCGCAGCCTTCGGGGCGAGAAGGGCTTCTTCACTGCCGAGGAGTTCATCCGGCTGTCCACCATCGAGGGCGCCCGCGCCCTCAAGCTCGACCATCTCATCGGCTCGCTCGAGCCCGGCAAGCGGGCCGACATCATCGCGGTGGATCTCTCGCACAGCTATCAGGTGCCCACCGAGAACCCGTACAGTGCCGTGGTGCACACCTCGAACCAGGAGGACGTGCTGCTCACGATGGTCGATGGCCGAACGCTCCTCGACAGGGACCGGTTCTGCACCACCGACACCGAAGCGCTTCGTACCACGCTGCAGGAGATCCGCGGCAAGATCAGAGGATGATGCCGGATGCGGGAACAAGGTATGGTCGTCACCGTTCATGACGGCGTTGTCGATGTGAGGATGCAGATGTCCGCGGGCTGTGCCGGTTGCAGCGTGTGCTCGCAGGGCGCAGGCGGGGAGACCGTCATGCACCAGGTCTCCGACACGCATGGCGCCACCGTTGGCGACGTGGTGGAAGTGCTCATCCCCGACGGCATCCGCTCCCGCGCGGCCGCCGCGGTGTTTCTGGTGCCGGTTGCGTGCTTGCTGATCGGCTACTTGGCGGGCTTCTTGCTCGGAGGCTGGCTGGATCAGGACCCAGAGACCGTAGCGGTTGTCGGCGCGCTCGTGGCCGCCACGGTGGGCATGCTGGGCATCCGTGTGGCGGAGCGGACGCTCTCGCGCAACAAGGCGTTCACTCCACGGGTCGATGCTATAATCTCGCGGAGCCGCGGCGAGGAGTAGGCCTGCGGCGTACGAGTCTATCGAGGAGGTACCGCACGTGAGCGATCAGGACTTCTTCTTCGACGAGGAAGACGAAGCGGTTTCCGAGGCCCCCAAGGCCTCGTCGAAGTCAGGCGGTAAGGCGCAAGCCCCCGCACGGCAGGCGGCACCCAGGCAGCGCTCCGCTGCAGCTCCGAGTGCGGCGCCCGCCGGCGAGAAGCAGGTGAGCATGACGGTAGCGGCGCTGATGGCCGTGGTTGCGCTCCTGCTCGGCGTCATCATCGGGTTCGTGCTTCCGGGCGGCTCCACCGGCGCTACCCCGAGCACCGGTGCGGCAGCCGGCACCGGCAGCACCACGGCACCCGGTCCGCTTACCGAGGACCAGCTCAGCTCCGGTCAGCTCCCCGAGGGTCACCCGCCGATCGAGAGCATGGGCGCCACCGGCGCGGCCGAGACCACCAGCTCCGGTCAGTAACCGTCGATCAAGCCGGGTCCGGCCTGCGCGGCCGGGCCCGTTGAACGTACAAGGAGAACCATGGCCAACAAGTCGAGCAAGTCCAGCAAGTCCCCCATGGCTGTCAACAAGTCGGACACCCCGCCGTGGATGAAGGCCGTCATCATCATGCTCGTCATCGCGTTCGGTGGCCTGGGCATCGTGGTGGTGGCCGGGGGCGCCGGTATGCTCGGCAGCCCCACCACCAGTGGGACCGGCACCACATCCGGCGGCACCCTGAACGATCAGTACAAGCCGAGGGTGGATGCGGCGGTTGCGGCCCTGGCCGCCAGCCCCGACAACCCCGACATCATCATCCAGGTCGGACACGCGTACTTCGACTGGGCGCGCGCGGTCTACGAGAGCGGTCAGCCCGAAGCGTCGATTCCCACGTGGCTCGCCGCGGTGAGCTACTACGATCAGACGCTCGCGCTCGACCCCGAGAACGACATCGCGCTCGGCAACAAGGCGTTCGCCCTCTACTACGCGCAGGACAACGGTGCCGCTGCGGCGCTGCAGGCGTTCATCACAGGCGCGTCGGACAACCCCGATCTTGTGCAGCAGGTCGAGAACGCCAAGACCCTGCTGGCCGAGGTCCAGGCGGCGGCAAGCGCTCCGGCCACCACGCCGGCGACCACCACGCCGTAGACGCCGGTTTCATACGCTACTGAGAAGGCCGGCTCCGTTGGGGCCGGCCTTCGTATGTCCGCCGCACGCGTGCGGGTTCAGTCGTCCACGTCTTCGAGCATCGTGAACGCCTCCTCAAGCGACGAGGAGCACGAGAAGATGCCCGACAGGCGGGTCAGGTCAAGGATGTTGTCCACCGACTCGTTGGTGACCAGGATGAGCCGGCCCCCGAGGACGGTGTACTCCTTGGAGAGCGACAGGAGCAGGCCGAGACCCGAGCTATCCAGGTAGTCCAGTTCCGAGAGATCCACCACCGTGGCAGGCGGCGAATGTTTGAGGATGCGGTCGATCGTCATCCTGAACGCGGCGCACTCGCTGTAGTCGAGTTCGCCCTTGAGAGTGAGCACCCAGCGCTGTTCGTCTTGATCCAGTTGGATGGCAAGCGACATACATACCCCCTGCGTCGTGGACTCACCATCCAGATACTACCCTGCCGCTCGGGGATTCACACGTTACGCGCTCGACCTGGCGAGTGCCCTGGTCACCCGTGCGGGGTGCAGGTACAATCAGGCTCGCACGTGCCTTCGGGAGAAAGCGGTGCCGCAGCGATGGAACTGGACATCACAACAGAACGCACAGCCGAGAGCTGCGTCATAGCAGTCGCCGGTGAGGTGGACGTCTATACGTCGCCTCGCCTGAAGCGCGAGATCGCCGACGCGGTCGATGCCGGCTGTGTCGAGATCGTGGTCGACCTCGAGCGCATCGGGTTCATCGACAGCTCGGGGCTCGGGGTGCTCGTGAGCGCACTCCGCAGGGTCAAGGAGCAAGGCGGCACCATGCGGCTCGTGTGCACGCGCGACTCGATCCTGAAGATCTTCCGGATCACCGGACTGGACAAGGTCTTCTCGATCTTCTCCAGTGTGGATGAGGCCAAGGATTTCTAGGATCCCGCACGCCTGGAACCCGTGCGCGGCGCCCTCTCGGGGTCGCGACGGCCGGGCGTAACGTACGATTGGGGAGTTGACCTTTGTTCGGTATCGGCAGCTGGGAGTTCGTGGTCATCGTCGTGCTGGCGCTGTTGTTGTTCGGGCCGGACAAGCTGCCCGACTTCGCCCGCACGATCGGCCGGTTCATGCGCGACTTCCGCCGGTATCAGGCGATGATGGAGTCGACCATCAAGGCCGAGGTCTTCACGGCCGACCCGAAACTCCAGAAGGACCCGTTCAAGACCGGCAAGGACTTTGCCGAGAAGGTCGGCAGCGGCGGGTTCACCCGTCCCGCGGACACGAAGGCTGCCGCGGCCGCTGATGGGACTACCGCCGATGAGGCCGCCGCGGCCGACGCCGCCGCCACGACCGACCAGGCTGGTGCTCCGTCAGCGGCTGTCGCCGACGCGGCCAGCGATTCGGCGGAATCGGCCGCGCCACCCACCAACGCGGGAGAGGAGGGCCCGGAGCAGGCCTAGCGGCCTCCCGGCACGCACATGCCCATCACCCCCCGCCGCATGCCGTTCATGCAGCACATCAACGAACTCAGGAAGCGCCTCACGGTTGTGATCGCCGTCGTTGGCGTCCTCACGCTCGTGGGATACTACTTCTCTGACGAGATCTACCGCATCTTGGTCGGCCCGATGCTGCCGGTGCTCGGCGACAACGGGAGTTACACGCTCGACCTGCTCGAGGCCATGAGCAACCGCTTCCGCCTCGGCATGTTCGGGGCTGTGGTCGTCGGCAGCCCTGTGATCATCTACGAAACGCTCGCGTTCTTCGTGCCGGCGCTCAAGCCCAAGGAGCGTCGCTGGTTCGGCTGGACGGCGCTTGCGGCCGGGCTGCTCTTCATCGCCGGTGTGGCGTTCTGCTACGCCCTCATCCTCGAGCCGAGCACGCAGTGGCTCGTGGAGCAGTCGGGCGAGACGTTCGAGCTGCTGCTGCGCGCCCAGAGCGCGATGTCGTTCGCGATGTGGTTCCTGGCCGGCTTCGGCCTGGCGTTCGAGGTGCCCGTGGTGGTGTTCTACCTCGTGTACTTCAACGTTGTGCCATACGCCACGCTGCGCAAGAACTGGCGCGTGGTGTGGGTCGTGATGGCCGTGGTCGCGGCGATGATCACGCCTGACTGGAACCCATGGAGCATGGGCGCGCTTGCGGGTGCGATGATCGGTCTGTTCGAAGGAAGCATGTTGCTGGTGCGTGTCATGCTGAACCGCAAGATCAAGGCCGAGGCCGCCCCGTTCGTCGACGACGACGAGTAGCGGTCCGCTATGCACGAGATGGGCATCGCTGAGGGCATCCTCTCATCATCGCTCGAGGCCGCTGAGGGCGCTGGTGCGGTGCGCATCACCAGCGTGTTCGTGACGATCGGCGAACTCACCGAGGTCTCTGAAGACGCGTTGCAGTTCGCGTGGGAAGCGATCTGTCCGGGCACGCTGGCCGAAGGCTCGGTGCTCGATATCACGATGGTGCCCGCCTCCTCGCGCTGTGCCGACTGCGGCCACGAGTGGGTGCATGACCGCTACTCCGGTGCCCAGTGCCCGTCGTGCGGCGGTTGGGTGATCATGCTGCGGCAGGGCCGTGAGATGAGGATCGACAGCATCGACATAGACGAGGAGAGCGACGCATGAAGGTCGACATCGAGAAGCGCATCCTGGCGGTCAACGACGAGCTTGCGGGTTCTAACCGCGAACTGTTCGCACGCCACGGTGTGTTCGTGCTCGATCTGATGGCCTCGCCGGGCGCGGGCAAGACCGCCACCATCCTCGCCACCATCGACGCGCTCCGCGACCGCTATGCGATCGCCGTGATCGAAGGCGACATCGCGAGCAAGGTCGACGCCGAGAAGGTCCGCGCGCACGGCATCCCCGCGGTGCAGATCAACACCGGCGGCGCATGCCACCTGGAGTCGGCGATGATCCGCCGCGCTGTGGACACGCTCGATCTGGACGCCCTCGATCTCATCATCATCGAGAACGTCGGCAACCTCGTCTGTCCCTCGGACTTCGACCTCGGCGAGACCGCCAAGGTCATGATCCTGTCGGTGCCGGAGGGCCACGACAAGCCGTACAAGTACCCGAACATCTTCCAGGTCTCCGAGGCCGTCATCCTCAACAAGTACGACACCATGGGCGTGTTCGACTTCGATGAGGAGGAGTTCCGGGAGGTCGTGAAGAGCCTGAACGGGCAGGTCCCGGTGTTCCCGATCTCGGCCACCAAGGGCTACGGCGTGAGCGCGTGGGCGGAGTGGCTCGCCGCGCGCATCGATGCAGCAAAGGGGGAGGGCTCCGAATGATGGATCGCGATCAGGCGCTCGCTCTGGTGAAGGAGCGCATACCCTCGGCGAACCTCGTGAACCACTGCGTCGCCACCGAGGTCATCATGGAGGCGCTCGCCAGGCACTTCGAGCTCGATGATGCCGAGGTGGAGCGGTGGGCGCTGGCTGGCCTGCTGCACGACCTCGACTACGCGGAGACCGGCGAGGACTTCGAGCGCCACGGCGTGGTCACGGCGGAGTTGCTGGCGGGTGAGCTGGACGAGGAGCAGCTGCACGCGATCCTCGCACACGCCGACAAAGCGCCTCGTGAGACGCTCATGGACAGAGCGCTCTACGCCGCCGATCCCACCACCGGCTTCATCGTGGCCGCGGCGCTCGTGCGCCCCGACAAGGCGCTCGCCAACGTGGAGGTCCGCTCGCTGCTCAAGCGGTGGAAGGAGAAGGCCTTCGCTCGGGGCGCCAGCCGCGAGCAGATGGCCGCGTGCGAGGAGCTGGGCCTGACGCGCGAGGAGTTCCTCGGCCTTGCGCTCGAGGCCATGCAGAAGCGGGCGGCGGAAATCGGGCTGTAGGGCCTTCCGCCACAGGCTGCAGGCCCGGCACTCGAACAGTCCTCGGAGGGGGCCCTCGGCGGCTCAGCCGCTGCGCGTCTTCGCCGCCTACCCCCTCCTGCGGAACTCGCGGCGGACCTGCAGCCTGTGGCGGAAGTGCTGTAAGACCACCCCGGCCATCGCTGCGGATTGCCGTTCGGGAGAAGACACCTCGGGGCGGCGTGAAGAGCATCGAACCGGCATGTCCCGGTAAGGTCCCGGTGACCCTCCGGCTTGACGCGCACTATATACTCTGCGGAAGTGACCGCCCCTACAGCGGGAAGATGTCGAATGAACCTCATCATCTCCGAGAAGAACATCGCCGCCCGACGGATCGCCGAGATCCTCGCGGTGGGTAAGCCCACGGCCGACAAGGTCTACACCACGCCGGTGTACCGTTTCCGTCGCGGCGGTGAAGACTGGGTCTCCATCGGCCTCAAGGGTCACATCATGGAGGTCGACTTCGCACCGGTGCTCGACGAGGCCGCCGTCCGCGAGCTTGCGGCCGCCGACCCCCGCGTGCTCGCCGGCGGCGCGGAAGGCGTGCTTGCCGCCGAGGGCGGCGTTGACCTCAGGAAGTGGCGCCTCGAGACGCTTCCGGTGCTCACGCGCGTGCACGTGGAGAAGGTGCCCAAGGAAAAGGGCATCATCCAGTCGATCAAGAACCTCGCCAAGAAGGCGGACAAGGTCATCATCGCCACCGACTTCGACCGTGAAGGCGAGCTCATCGGCGCCGATGCGCGCGACGTGGTCCGCTCGGTCAACGCTGACGTCCCGGTCACTCGCGTGCGTTTCTCGGCCATCACCAAGGACGAGATCGAGCGTGCATTCGCCGAGGAGGACACGCTCTCCGAGGAGCTTGCGCAGGCGGGCGAGACGCGGCAGGACATCGACCTCATCTGGGGCGCGGTGCTCACGCGCTACCTCACGCTCGCGCTGCAGACACAGACCAAGCGGCCGTTCGGCGACGTGTTGTCCTCAGGGCGCGTGCAGACGCCCACGCTCAAGCTCATCGTGGACCGCGAGAAGGAGCGCGAAGCGTTCGTTCCCGAGGACTACTGGGTCGTGCGCGGTACCTTCGGAGTGAGCGGGGACGAGTTCGTGGCCCCGCACGCGACCGACCGGTTCAAGAGCGAGGAGGCGGCCCGTGCGGTCATGGACGCCGTTGCCGGCGAGACCACGGCGACCGTCGCCTCGGTCGACCGTTCGAAGCGCAAGGTGCAGCCGCCCACGCCGTTCAACACAACCGCGCTCATGGCCGCGGCCGCCTCGGAGGGCATCTCGCCCGCGCAGACGATGCGCATCGCCGAGTCGCTGTACATGAGCGGCTACATGTCGTATCCACGCGTCGATAACACGGTCTACCCGCCAAGCCTCGACCTCAAGGGGGTCCTGAAGTCGCTTGCCGAGGTGCCGTTCTATCGTGAGCACGCGCAGAAGCTGCTGGGCGCTCCGCTGCATCCCACGCGCGGCCCCAAGGAGACCACCGACCACCCGCCGATCCACCCAACCGGCGCCGCTGATCCCGACAAGCTCGACCCGCAGGCGTGGAAGCTCTACAACCTCGTCGCGCGCCGCTTCATGGCCACGCTCTCCGACGCCGCGATCGTGGAGAGCACCAAGGTCGGGCTCGATGTTGCCGGTGAGCGGTTCCAGGTCAAGGGCGACGTCGTCGTCTCGCCAGGGTTCCGTGCCATCTACCCGTACGGACTGCGCAAGGACGATCATCTGCCCACGATGGCTGAGGGGGAGACGATCGACTTCGGTGGCGCGGAGATGGAGGGCAAGCAGACGCAACCTCCGGCGCGCTACTCGCAGGGCAAGCTCATCCAGGAGATGGAGAAGCTCGGCCTCGGCACCAAGGCCACCCGGCACGACGCCATCCAGACGCTGTACGACCGCAAGTACGTGCAGAACGACCCGATGGAGCCCACCAACAAGGGCCGAACGGTGATCGACGCGCTCTCCACCTACGCGAGCGAGATCACCACCCCAGACATGACGGTGGCGCTCGATGCCGAGATGGACGCGATCGCCAACGGCAAGTCCACGCTGCCAGCCGTGGTCGGACATTCGCAGAATGCGCTTGCCGTCGTGGTGGAGGAGCTCCTCGGCAACGTGGAGCCGATAGCCGAGATGCTCAAGGGCGCGATCGACGAGGATGCCAAGGTGGGCGTCTGCCCCAAGTCGGGCCACGACCTGCTCATCAAGTACTCGCCGCGCAACCGAACGTACTTCGTGGGCTGCACCGGTTATCCCGATTGTGATGTGACGTACCCGCTGCCCAAGAACGCCAAGTACCAGGCGGTCGAGGAGCTGTGCGAGGTGTGCGGCTCGCCCCAGGTGCGGATCATCCAGTTCAAGAAG
>Ga0228536_1002093_pt1 | contig 13557 bp, 9 predicted proteins | sample SJ1Smetagenome_FD_168611 | JGI IMG/M metagenome (GOLD analysis project Ga0228536, IMG submission 168611) | Enriched culture of PCE-dechlorinating microbial communities from Ithaca, New York, USA - SJ1.S | ecosystem: Engineered > Modeled > Simulated communities (microbial... > Unclassified... | reverse complement strand
CTTCTCGCTTACCAATAAACTCCTCAAAGTCGTCAATTCCGCATTATATGCAACGTTGTCGGGTAAAGTGATGACCATTTCCAAGGCCGTGTTTCTTCTAGGTTTTGAAAAAATACGCATGATCGCGGCCACTCTAATGATTTACGAGCATCTCCAGAACAAACCGAAAGTAATAGAATTAAAAGAAGTAGCCATAGCCTCCTACATAAGTGGACTGATCGCCATGGGAGTGGCCGAAAAACTAAAGCAAGGCGAACGAGAGGAAGCCTTCATCTGTGCCATGCTTTACAATCTCGGCAAGATGTTGGTGATCTGTTATTTACCCGAAGAATATGCAGAGATTGAGAAAAATATGGCTCAAGAAGGAATCGACGAGGACATGGCGTCTAAATCCATCCTAGGAGTCTCATACAATGAATTGGGAATGTCCATATCGCGATCTTGGAATTTTCCCGATAAAATTGTTCACAGCATGAACAGCATACCCGATGGGATCATAGAGCCGCCTAGAACAGCACAGGATATCCTGCGAAACATCGCAAACTATTCCAACGAAGCGCTCAGTAAGGTCATTAATAGTAAGGACAGCGAAGATCGCTCAGTCCTGTTGTCGGTTTTGTCAAGGCGTTATCACAAGACCATCCCTCTCCCCGCCGAGCAAGTGGAATCTTTAATCGAATCCGCTGCCAAAAAGATCGATGATTACTCTGATATTGTCCAAGCGGATCGCAATACCTGCTCGTTCATGAAGAAAGTACTCCAGATCCGCACGATGCCAGTTAATGTAGTAAGCGGAAGCGGTTGCGACACGCTCCCGTCCAGCCAGCTTACTCGTCTAGAAACTGATGCTCCAGGATCCGGGTCCGAGTACCTAACCGGGTTGCAAGGGGTCTGTATCTTGGAGAAAAGCATTCGTGAGATTGAGGAGGCAATACAAGAAGGTCGCAGCCTCAGCGACGTAATCTATTTGATCATCGAAACCATATACCGTGGGTTTGATTTGACCCGCGTGATCTTTTGCTTGCGGGATGCAAACCGAGCTAAAATGGTAGCACGCTTTGGGCTGGGAGAAAATGCGGATGTGATTACACGGCTATTCCATTTCCAGATCTCACATTCTCCGGATATCTTCAGTATCGCAATATCGCAGTCCAAGGGGATCATCATCGATGATGCATCGGCGCCTACTATCTCCAGAAATCTGCCTAAATGGTATCGCGACAATATTGCTGCTCCCTCATTTTTTATTTATCCCTTACGGTTCAAGGGAGAATGCATTGGTATGTTCTACGCCGACAAAAAAGAAAAAGGGTCAATTCTGACGGAGAGTCAGAGGATGCAGATGGAAGATTTGCGTAATACGACCATCCAGATGCTTACAAAAAGCTTCCAATAGGATCAGCGTTGGCAATATTTTCTTTTCGGTGTCGTTCTGACAGTTGTTTCCTATATATCCCCGCAGAAGTTGAGGTGCTATTTTTGGAGTATTATATAATCAAGTAATACGGCTGTTAGCCGATTTATCATAAAGTAAGACCGAGACGTCATTTATCAATTCGCGGAGGCCACTAATGGTTATTGCAAGAGGTGAATTCATCAACGAGTTAGAAAAAAATGTGGAATTCAGGCAGCGATACGCTGAACGCGAAAGGCTGAAAAGAGAAAAGGAAGAGGCAGCAAGAATATTTATGGAAGAGTATAATCGAATCGTTGGTGAGGCCGCGAGGGAGACGGAAATCGCAATCGACAAGAAACTGACAGAAGTTGGTTTGAAATGTGCGGCGGATATAGATGAGCTCAAATTTCAGGTGATCTATGAGATGCCGACGCGATATGGCATTGTGACAGATCAGCTAGACAAGAAGGACGGCGGTTCCCGAACGTCAAACTTTGTCAAATTGATGAAGGATGTCATGACTCAACTTGTCCCCAAGTATGAAATCCAAGGTTGGCATCTTACATACAGGCACATTAAAGGCGGAATATTCATATTCACTATAGAATAAGTGGACAACCAGCATTTAAAGATAGTCTTTACGTTAGTCAGAGACTTCTCGTCCCTGTGCCTCTAAACACAAAGCAATCCCAGCCGTAAAGTCTCGCGCAGGTAAATGATATTCTCTGCCTCGGCGATGGCTTTCGCAATAAAAAAGTTGACCAAATGATACTAAATTAGCTTCAGATTGTTGAGATGGTCCGAACCTGCACAGCGTAAGTTGTAATATTTCGAACTTCGGGAGGCAGAAAATCAGCCTTTGATACAAGCTAGTCAGGTTTCTTATGGGGATTGGCCTTTTAGAGAACCGTAAGACCAATGTAGGTTATGAAAATATTTATATTATGTCATTCTTTAAGATTAAGATCCTCATAGTCTGCAAACTCAGCAAATGACAGAATATCATCTATTCGTTTTCGTGTGAGCGCTCCACTGTGCCATTAAACCTTGAAGTCCGCGACTATATCCTGTCCGTACCGTAATAATTCTGAAAGAATATTTTTTGATGGCGTAATTGATAAGATCGATAGTGCACTCTCGAGTATGCATGGTGTCGATTTTTCAATGCTCTGATTCTGTGCCCATCATCAATCTCCGTCGATTGGTATCTTTGGATTATCGTTTCTTCAGACTTTTCAAATATGAGGAACTTCACATCGAGTTTAATATGGTAATATGCATCTGTTTTTCATTACGACAGGTCTGAATGGTATCGTTTCATGTACCATGAAATGCGAAGCGGTCTTCAGGGGATGTTTTATGTCGATAAAGGGACTTTTCTCCCAGTGCCGTTAACGTCTAAATAGCGGTGTTTTCAGGACATGGCATACTGCTAATCAGGCGAGTATCACTCTTTTCGGCTTCAATCTTTTTTCAATTGTAACATATCTGTTGGCTGGTACCGAAGAAGCGACATATTTTAGATGTTCTGGATCTGATGAGCGTGATTCAGAATACGGGGTTGTGATAAATATCATCCTGTGCTTTTGTCGTTCACGCACTTCAGGAGACAGAACCGTGCATGTCTAAATTACTGTCTCCTGAAGTCGTGAATTTCATGATTTTGTTTAGCAAACACCTCAGTTCCATTCAATATGATATTCTTAGGGCGTGATCGTGCCTGCGGCGCTGATCGTATACGTGGTGTCGCCGCTGCCGTGAACGGACGTGAGCGAAAGACCGGCCATCGTCCCCGCCGCCACCGTCAGCGTGACGCCCGTGGACTGGGTGTAGCCTGCGCCCTGCAGCCGTGCAACCGTCACTGTTGCGGTGGGCCAGTCGCTGAAGTAGGCCTGGGCTGCTGTGTAGGCGTTCTTCACGTCCGCGCGGGCCGTGGCATTGTAGCCCCTGATGCGGTACGAGGTGAACTGCGGGATTGCGATGGCCGCCAGGATGGCGATGATGGCCACGACGATCATGAGCTCGATCAGCGTGAAACCCTTCTTGCCTCTTTTCTTCACAAAATAATTGATCATGATGACCTCCTGTATTATCTTTTTCATGCTCTTTTTTAATATTATTGTGTCGTCAAAATTCTATATCGGTATATTTTCGCGATTCTTGATTTAATCGGAATACCTTTCTAGTGAAGGTCTTCCCTGGTTACTGCATGCGTCGATCTCTCCAGTGAATAAGATTTGTGCGATTAGCAATTGAGGGGGGTGTAATAGGGCTTTTTTCTGTCGAGTATCCGGAACCAAATGCCCCACTGACTGTAACATATAGATCGGGAGTTTTCGAATAGGGGTTCATAGATAATATCGGCGCAGTAGGAATTCCCGTACCGTTGATTGCAATACTGCGATTTCCCGTAAGGGCGCCGGCACCCGTGATATAGTCGATGGAGTATATCTTTGGCGTACCTCCCTGGGCGCATGGATCTGTCCCCCCAGGCGTATAGGTCGTGAAGTAAATCTGGCCAGCAAAAATGGAAGAATCAGCAAGGCATTTTTCTCCACTTCCCAGCAAGTTGAAATACCACCCTCTTTTCGTTGCATTATCCGTATATGTTGAGGAACTTATATTTTCGAGGTCACCCAATGAATAGCTTCCTGATACCGTCACATCTTTCACTCCGTAGAATCTATCGGTCAATCCAGCAGTCACCAAAATGGGATCCGCTTTATTACCAGTCCCCCAATAGACCCAGACATGACCTTCCACGTCCTTGGTTACGGAGGGTGCGTCGTAGATTGCCCCTGCTCCAGCATCCCTTTGAAAAAGGCGTGAAACTGTCCAATTTGAGGTGCTGCAAGAATTTCCGTCCGACGCCGTACAGAATCGGAACCGCCACATGTTACCCCCAAGATCTCCCATATAAACAAGGTCTGTGAAACCATCGTTGTCTAGATCCACTGTGGCCGCGCTGCCGGGCATAGCGTAGGTCATATCAGAGTATGTTGCTCCGGTGGCGCTCCAGAGGACCGTCCCGTCAGAGAGGCTCACAACAAAAAGCCCTTTTCCTCTTTTGTCACAATCTGTACCACTGCAGCTAGCCAGATTGTGTCCCCCGCCGATAAATCCAACCCATTTCTCGTTTCCTGATACTTTGACACGATGCACCATCATTTTGCTCCAAGGCTCTCCGAGATAGGGAGCATCTGAGGAGGAAGGGCTTATATTCCATTTGTAGATTGGACTGTAAGTGTTTGTGATATCCAATGCGAAATAACCGCAATAGTAACTATATGTGGAAGAATAAACGTTCTGGAAGTCGGATGCGCAGGAAGCGGAGGAACTCCAGAGTGCGCCGACTGCACCCCGACCTTCGCCGAAGATAAGTAGGGTTTTCCAATCCGAGGCAGACTTTGCCGTTCCATCACCGGTGCCAAGCCAGACATCGGCAACGCTGATGGGACCATCGACATAGTATTGATGAGTGAGTCCTGTCGGGTGCGACTTATGAGCAATGTCCTTTAGTTTGCGCAATTGATTCGGAGGGATGAAACTCCACACCTCGCCCCCCGTATCCGCACGGAATGCATGCAGTTGACCATCGTTGGCCCCCGAAACGACGACGCGCTTCCCATTCGCAGTTGTGCGAACATTATTAGTCCTGAATGTGGGGAACGCGCCGGTGAGATCTCTAAAATCCTTGAAATAGGTGGAAGGTGTCCCGACCGTTATAGGGTTAGAACGAAACGTATCACCCAGCTTCCAGTTATCCTTGTTATAGGTGGTCTCACCACGGATAAAGCCGACTACTTCGTTCCTTCTTGTGTCATCCGCTACATTGAGATCCTGATAAGTTATATCCATGGTTGTGAAGGCTGTGAGAGTTCCTGATTTATATGTGAAAATATTCCTAGAAGCGGCCGTTGTTGACTGTAAAACAGCACCAGCATCCCAAATCACACCCCCGATGCTACCATCACTAAGTATCTGGTATTTTCGTAAGTGCCCGAGCCAGAGAGGATCACCATTGATCGGCTGGAATGAAGCTTCATAAATGAAGTTTTCATCAATGAGGCGCGACGAGGCGACGGAAGCCTGGGAGAATGAGTAGTTGGCCTCACGGATGACGCTGATGGCTTGTCTTAAGGCGGCGTCAAGCTCTGCCGCATTATTTGCGATAAAGGCATAGCCTGCAAGCGCAAGAGACCCTGGATCGTTGGATGTGGCATAACACTCGTCGCTGTATCCGTTACAGGTACCCGTTGTTGAGGAAGAACCGCAACTCGTCACAAGACTAGGATCAAATGCTGATTCATCCCCGCTGTTCGGAACGATGGGGTTATCTGTCCCGCCGTAGTATGCCATCCAGTTGAGCGTGTTTTTCAATCGGTTGGGCATGGTACTTCCCATACCTATGACAAACACCTTATACCCTGCATCCGCGAGGGCTTTTGTGGCCATGACGGAATCACGTCTTCTCTTATACATGTCTGTTTGGACTTCGGTTCCATCCCCATTACAGGCCATGGTATCGGCGCCGTCTGAAATCAGGATAACGAATTTTTGGCGGCAGTTTGCATAGGAATCCGCTAGCTTGTGGGTATCCAGATAGGCCTTCACATCCGTAAGTGCCGTAACGAGCGGAGTGGCCCCGACAACATTGCTATCTGTGGCCCAATAGCGGATATTATAGCTTCCGGATGCGCTCTGGTTGATCGTGCATGACGTGCTGCTTCCGCAATATATAGCAGAGTATTTCGATTTGATATCCCTGACCTTTGTATAGGTGCTTCCTTGAAATTTACCAAAGCCGAAACGTATATTGAGACTTACCTCGTCATCCGCATTGACCGTACCGTTCCCATCGTCATCGAGAATTGAAAAGACTGATCTTCGTGCTATGGCGTACCGTGTGCAGAGGGTCGTGTAGCCGCTATGGTAGGGATCGTCGTAAAAGGTAGATCCGGAACAGGTTGAGTTGCCGTAGATATCGTTGCTGTCACCCGCCGGATTCCATTTCATGCTTCCGGATAAATCAATAATGATCATGGCATCGGGAGCAACTGACGTGAACAAGGCGCTTTCATCCGTTTCCTGAGCTGCAGCATGTCCCGATAAGCAAAGGATCGCCGTGAGCATAAAGACGGAAAAATGTTTTTTTATCATCGTGTCACCTCATAGTTCGGCAATGACCACTCTGTCGTTTCCTTGCATATATTCGAGCCTCCTGATGGATCAATCATCCAATTTAGACCCCCGATTCGCACTAAAAATGACGTTACCTGCATCGCTGTCTGGTGCCTGAGGAAAAACATGAGATTCGCCACTTGATCAATGAGCCGTTTTCTTAGGTGAGGTCACTCTCTTATTGCGAAGTCATGATAACAACGCCGGTGCTTGTGACATTGTGGGTTCGCTTTTCAGTGAATCGCGAGTAGAGGTGAAGCGAGGCCGCTCCCGCGTCGTTGAGTTATCTGTGACTCAAATAAATATCAGTATAAAAATAAGCATAATTGCATATAGTATTTCGGCGTTATTGAGATATTCTTTAAAAAAAAATATTTAATACAAATTACAGCAACTTACAACGACGGGCGTGCGTGCGAAAGTGCTTATAATTATGTGACCTACCACTTAATTTCAGCATTTCACGTTAGGTGGGCTTGACAAGAAAAGCTCCAAAACCGAGATTAGCAATTTCCTGGATCAGTACCTTTCGATCGATCGGCTTGACGAGATACGCATCGCATCTACTCTTGAAAGTCTACGACATTTGAGGTATCGCTCAGGGCAATTGTCATAATGATCCGCGACCTTCTATTTGCCGGGACTCCATTTCGTTCCTCTATCTCTCGAATGCTTCTCAGATCATCCTTGCAATGCATCTCAGGTACCATGATATCGAGAATGATTATTTGATACATTTATCATCTGCGACCGCCTGCTCAAAAGCTTGAACAGCATCAATGCCGTTGAAGACAGGAGTGCAATCCCCATAAGGGTCAAGGTATTTCTGCATTAGCTTACTGCTGACGGGGTCATCCTCCATGATGAGGATTTGGGGTCTGCTGCTTTCAAGTGTTCTATAAAGTGCAGCTTTTCTTAGTCTGAAAGCAAATGTATCCTCTGAGAAAGGCATTGTAATGAAATCGAAGGCACCCATCCTGAAGCACTCAGTTGCTAGATCAGCATCGTTCAAGGATGAAACGACGATACGATCTGTCATGAAAAAGGATTCCCGGATGGAAGATCACAGTTCTGACTCTGTTTCGAATCCAGCTCCAATTTGAATGACTGAGAGATCGAAATTCTCGCCTGAAGTCACCAATGCCATTAAGTCGTCTTGACTTCTCGCAATATTGACTTTCTTGAAACTCGATATGGTAAGTCCACGCTTTAGCGTCTCGATATTGTCTTCACATTTGCTGGCCGATAGAACAGACAAAGACATTGGATGCACCTCCCGAGACATGTCTTATGTTTGATCAGTCAGACATTCTTTCGGGCGAGAGATCATTTGGGGATTGAGATTGCAAGTAGTATGCCCCCGCTCCAGTTCTCGTGCCCGGAATTTCCGAGTAACTCTTTGCATTGAATTAAACAGTTGAAGCGAGATCCATGCAATGGCTGCCCCCGACAAAAAGATCGCCCCGGACACCTTCATGTTGCTCATTAGTTCTGTCCGGACAACACTGACGCTCCAAGCATCGCCAGCAAGTTCGCAAATTGTTATGCACAGGCTCAATCCGAATATCGAGCAGACAATTAGGCTACTGAGCATGATGATAAGGCATACAGGAAGGCACAAGAATCTTATCAGATGAATAGTCATGCGGTGAAACATGTATTCAGCTTTTTTTCATCACGTAAACCCTCCTTCATCTACGCAAAGCGACGCAGCAGAAGATTACGATAGTGCGATTTCACTGAACATAGATTTGTCGGTAATTATTCATGTGAGCTAGATCGGACTTAACCGGTGTGCAGAGCGTCGCTCTACCCCGCTGCATTGAGGGAGAATCTCTTGGAGCAAGAAATATTTGCATTTTGTGTACTTCTTCAGCTTCCGCCTACGCACGAGCATCAACAGGCAAGAATCAGCAAGTACTAATGCCCCCTGTCTTCAACCTCCGCTCAATCTCTCATAAGACTCGTGCTGCGGAAGCTCAGGGTTCCCGCGGCAATTGCCGTACATACCCTGCTATTTTGGGATCTGCCGAGCGTTACCATATGTAAGAGCAATTGCCCCTTTTCTTATGATGGCACTTCTCGGCTTCAGGACGGGAAGTCGCCCTGAGGACTCTGGAGAGAGTCCAATCATAGCGGTTAAGAGACCGCTATTCATGGCACTTAAATCTACAAGCACAGATTAGAACGCACGCCCTAAGAACATATTGGTATTCCTTATCCCGACCTCATTCGTGCAATGTTCCTCGCGGTGTTGTAATCAACATGAGCCTCATAACTGCAAGTAGAACACCGAAAGTCAGACTGGTCACTGCTCTCTGCCTCGTTGACGTTTCCACATTCGCTGCACTGTAGATACGCAGATGAGGCGCCAATTTCACGGACTTCTATGCCCGAATGCTCGGCTTTGTATTTCAGCTTTTGGTAAAATTCCGAAACAGCCCAATCTTTAAGGATCTTCTTCGGACTATCAATGACATGCTCCAATTTTTCGATCTGGATGACTCCCGCATTATTATTGATCGCAAAATCCATGATCCGAGAAGTATATTGATGATATTTCGTTAATCTGAAGTTTCTTTCCTTCTCTATCAGCTTCTTAATCGGAGCCATCGCTTTAGTTTTTCCGTGCCCGGCACGCGTACTATACTTCAGGCAACTTTGGAATACGCTTTTTCTTTTGACTATTTGCCTGCGAAAGTTTTTGATGATCATGGCTTCGTTGCACTGTAGTTTGCGGAAACCGTTGTTCACCGCACAGCAGAACGGGAAGGACAAGCCGAGGTTCACTCCGATACATACTGTGGAATCTGGCTTACTTTCGGTTTTCGGAAAACCATATACGATCCTAACGAACCAACGCTTTCTGCTATCTTGTGCGACCTGACAAGCGCCGAGCTTGTATCCTCCTGAAATGATTTGATCCAGGATGACCTTTCTTGATTTAGCGAGCTTGAACGTATCAAGCAGGAATGCAATCCGAGTTGGTGAATAATTCCTGTTTTGGAATGCAGCTCTAAAAAAATATAAACCGCCATCACTCCAAATCTTTGTCTCGCCCCCTCCTTCACGCAGCAGGATCGGATGACCCAATCTATAACTGGGAACTGACTGGCGGAAGCTGCGAATGTCCTTCGATGAATTCCGATAGCGTGTAACTGCAGTCCTCACAATGGTTGACGCCATGCCGCTTGCAGCCGTTTTCATGATTTCGCGAGTTTCTGCATAAATACGGCTGTATAAGGAGTTTTGGGGAAGATTTTCTCCCGTTTCTCGCCAGTGTTTTGACCGATCTCTTTCGAAAAGGTGACACTCAGTGATGGCGTGGTTGAGTCCCAAGACGGTCTCAAAAGATATATCGTGGAGAATCCGCCCTGTCTCGTTCCATGATAAGTGTTCAGGCTCGACAGGGCGTTGTAGATAAAGGCGGATTTGCGCCCTAATCATCGTTTTTTCGCTAACCGTCGACATAAATATACGCGTTTAATTTCTATTGCTTCTGCAATTTCCAGAGATTACGAGCGATTTACATTTTCGATATCAGGTCACTGTTGTCGTAAATAGATAATAAAAACAATCATAAAGAGCGGGTCAGATTGCCAATTCTAATCACATACAGTCACGATCAATCTGTTCGGAATCGGCTGATCCTTCAATTGATTCGGCGCATACATTATGAACCCAGGTGATAATGCCCTAGTTCCATAACAGTTTCCTGTATCAAAGTGGTCATTTCAGCAGGTAAAATCAACTCGTTGTGTTATTTGCCCATACAAGATCGGAACAGATATCCTTTACTTATAATGTATTATTTTGATGCATATTTTAGACCACGCAATCAATATAATTCAATATTTTTGCCTTGCCGCAATTCTTGCGCAATCATTCGACACTTGTCATGCCAATTTTGTCCAATCCATCGTCGGATGGAAGATAGGCGTTCTCGCTGCGCATATATAAAATTCTATGAATAATACACCTTGTCCAATTCAAGAGGTGCAGTCAAATACTGAACCTAGTCCCAACACGGTGTTTACGAACGTCCTGTAATTTGTCGATATTGGTTTTGTCCAAATGTCATGGAACCCCTTGTCATTGTGCTGACAAAGCGATGCATGGTGCAAACGGCATAATAAAGTCCTCTCTATAATGAATTGAATCAAGAATCGTGAAAATATGCCGATGAAAAATTTTGACGACACAAAAATATTAAGAAAGAGCATGAAGAAAATAAAATGCAGGAGGTCATCATGATGAATTATTTCGCGAAGAAAAGAGGCAAGAAGGGTTTCACGCTGATCGAGCTCATGATCGTCGTGGCCATCATCGCCATCCTGGCGGCCATCGCAATCCCGCAGTTCACCTCGTACCGCATCAGGGGCTACAACGCCACGGCCCGCGCGGATGTTAAGAACGCCTACACGGCGGCCCAGGCCTACTTCAGCGACTGGCCCACCGCAACAGTGACGGTTGCGAGACTGCAGGGTGCAGGCTACACCCAGTCCACGGGCGTCACGCTGACGGTAGCCGACGGGACGATGGCCGGTCTGTCGTTCACGTCAGTTCACGGCAGCGGCAACACAACGTATACGATCAGCGCCGCAGGCACGATCACGCCCTAAGAACATCATATCGAATTGAACTGAGGTATTTGCTAAACAAATCATGAAATTCACGACTTCAGGAGACAGTATTTTAGACATGCACGGTTCTGTCTCCTGAAGGGCGTGAACGACAAAAGCACAAGATGATATTTATCACAAACCACGTATTCTGAATCACGCTCAGCAGATCCAGAACATCTAAAACCTGTCGCTATTTCAGTATCAGCCGACAGATATGTTACAATTGAACAAAGGCCGAAGCCGAAAAGGGAAAAACTGGCTTGATCAACAGCAAGTCGTGCCCCGAAAATCCCACCCTTCGAACGCCGCCGGCAATCGAAGAAAAGATTCTTTATTTGCGTAAAACCTATCATCTGGGCCAGCTGCGGATTGCCTGGTACCTGGAACGCTACCATGGCATAAATATCTCCTCTGGAGGCGTTTATCACGTTTTAAACGCTACGGCATGAACCGGCTGCCTGCGAATACCAAAAAATGAACCATCCAAACCTATCGCTATGAATAGCAGGTACCGGGCCACCATATACAAGTCGATGTGAAGTTCCTCAAATTTGAAAAGCCGGACGGAACAAGAATTAAACGATTCCAGTATACGGCAATCGATGATGCGACCTGGGTCAGGGCATTAAAATTCTTCGCCAAGAATACCCAAGACAAAGCCATCGATTTTATCAATTACGTCATCTCTAAATTCCCTTTCAGAATCCATACGGTGCAGACAGACAACGGCCATGAATTCCAGGCGAAGTTCCATTGGCATCTGGCAGATTTGGGTATTCATCACATCTACATAAAGCCGCGGACCCCCAGACTTAATGGTAAGGTGGAGCGCTCACACAGAACCGATGAAAGGGAGTTCTATCAGCTGCTGACGTATACAGACGATGTGGATCTGAATCAGAAATTGACAGAGTAAGAGGATTTTTATAACCTGCATCGGCCGCACGGATCTTTAAACGGCCTATCTCCGTATGAAGCCTTACGGAAATGTCTCAAAGGCTTATTTTCTGTCTCCCGAAGTCCGAGGCATCACATTTTATTACTCCCTTTCGTTATCGGTTGAGGAGCCCTTTCTTACCCCTCCAAATCACCATATTAGCCACAGTAATCCCTAACACTCCAACACACTTTATTCTGCCCGATCCACATATTAGGGTACAGCGCCACAAAGGCTTTTGACAGGTAATTACTAGAGGATTAATAAATGACACTTTGATTTAAAGAAAGCTCACAAGACACCGATATGCCTTATAAGGAAAGTCTTCTGGTAGAACGGCGGGAGTTATCGGGAGGGCTGATTCAATGCCCGATATGCTGAACCTCGACAAAACGGTATTTGCGACCTTGACTCCAGAGCAAAGGCTTATGGCAGCCATAATGCGGCGGGCCATGGATGATTTGCCGCTAAGCAGAAGGTTCTTTCTACAGGATAATTGGATATTTCAACTGTGCTGTGAGGCCCTGAGCTTGGATCCTGATGGGATCAGGGCGCAGATTGCGAAAAATCCCAAAGCAAAAACAAGACACATAGGGGTATTCTCGTCCGCTTCGTCCTTCTGATTGAAAAAAGAAGATCCCTTGGAATGCCCTTGGGGGGTGCGGCGAGGGGATAAGCAGGCACAGGAAATGCAACAAATTATGACCGATTGTTCTTCTTTCATCCAAGGGGGTAATCGCTGATGTCTCAAGCCAGTGTACTGGTCGTGGATGATGAACCCTGTGCAAGGGACACTCTGTCGGAGTGGCTTCGGATAAAGAATTTCCGTGTTATCGAAGCCGATGGTGGCCGGCAGGCAATGGAGAGGATCGTCAGGGACGAGCCTGATATTGTCATCTCCGACATCGTCATGCCCGAAATGGACGGGCTTCAAATGCTGAAGAAATCCAAATCCATCGGGGTAGATGTCCCTTTTCTGATGATCTCGGGTTACCCGTCAACTTCAGCTGCCGTAAAGGCCATGAAATGCGGTGCTTCAGACTATTTAGCTAAGCCCTTCACACCAGAAGAACTCATACGCAGGGTGAATCAAACCCTGCTGCAAAAGTCGGCAGACAGTGCCTTCGCGACAATCCGGGGCATGGTCTTGGGTGCAGTGTTGTCAGTTACTCTCTGGGGCCTCATCATTCTGGCCTATACGGCATTTATTTCATGATCCCGATTCGACTCAATTTCTGCAGCGTGAAAAATTGTTGATCCTTACCAATGGAGCCAAAAGTCTCTTAGCGTGGTTACCTACTGATCGTTGACGACGAGGAGTTCGTACACGATCTGCTCAAGCGACAGCTGAAAGATGAGGGATACAACATTCTTGCGGCCTGCAGCGGCGAGGTCGCCTTGGAGCTCGTGAAGGCCCA
>Ga0228536_1002092_pt1 | contig 13583 bp, 12 predicted proteins | sample SJ1Smetagenome_FD_168611 | JGI IMG/M metagenome (GOLD analysis project Ga0228536, IMG submission 168611) | Enriched culture of PCE-dechlorinating microbial communities from Ithaca, New York, USA - SJ1.S | ecosystem: Engineered > Modeled > Simulated communities (microbial... > Unclassified... | reverse complement strand
TGCGATCAGGTTGCAATTGATCACTGATATCCAAACCGGAGGTGGTTAAGGGACTGACCTTCAAAAACACCGTACCGCTCACTTTCCGTCCAAAGATGGTATCGTAAGTGAGAGCTGTCCAGCTGCCATCGTCCTGCTCAGAAAGTAGACGGAGCGTGACGATGACATAATCTTTGAACGGGGAGCTGTTCTGCCACACCTGGGAGTCATCGCCAGCATAGGCCGAGATGGTACGCTCCTGGTCGACTGCTATAACAGCCGGATGATTAGTGATAGCAGAGAAATCGATGGCAGATAAGTTCTTTTGGAAGTTCTCATCCGTCCAGGCGCCATCCAGATTGTGCAAATCGCCGTACTTGAAGGCGACAACCGTGTTGAAATGTTCATTTGCCTGATCGAGCATACGGTTGGCTGAATAGTTCATGCTGCTGCCGAGATTGACGAACACAATCGAAGCGGTTAACAGGATCAGGAAGAGGAAAGTCTTTCCTGGCGAGCGGATAATGCTGTTAAAACTATGCTTAAAGATCATTTTTTCTCGGTTTCTATCAGCCTGCCAAGTATACCGGATTAGCGAAGAATGGAGTGGAAAAAAGACACGAAGTATGCGGCTGGACTGATACCCTACTGCGCGGGCACAGGCAGCCAGCCATACGGAGGGGGTTTTACTCCCTCTGTGATTGCACCCTCCCCTACCCTTTGGGCACATATTTAAACAAGAATCCCCTGTTATAATACCTTCTGAGAATATTATTCCCAAAAGGATAACCATGCCCGGCACCCGAAAACCATCTTTGATTTGCCTGACTGACGATCAACTGCTGCCTGACCCCTCCCTCCCCTCCCCTGCCCAGGCTTATCTCAACACGCTCAGCCCTGCTGGCAAGCGGACGCAGGCGACTGCTCTGAACAATCTCGCCTACATCTTCTCAGATGGTAAAACCTCCGACGCGCTCACCTTCCCCTGGCATCTGCTGCGCTACGAACACACCAGCGGTCTGAGCGCGCATATGGTTGATATTGGCTACGCGAAAGCGACCGTCAACAAACACCTGGTCGCCTTGCGCCGCGTGCTCGAAGAGGCGTTCCGGCTGGGTTTGTACTCCGACTACAACGATTACTACCGCGCTGCGGGTGTACGGTCCTTACGGGTGGAGTCGCTGCCGCGCGGGCGTTCGCTGGCAATGCAGGAACTGGAGCAACTTGTGAACGCCTGCCAATCTGACCAAGCCAACCCCCACCTTGGCATCCGCGACACGGCAATTATCACCTTGATGTACGCTTGCGGTCTGCGCCGCCAGGAAACGGTCGATCTTAACCTGGCTGATCTTGACCCCGACAACCAGAAAATTCGCATCCTTGGCAAGGGCAGCAAGCAGCGCTTTGTCTATCTCTCGCAGGACGCCCTCCCCGCTATTGAAGCCTGGCTCCACATCCGGGGTCGGCAGCTCGGCCCGCTCTTTACGCGCATCACCAAAGCCGGTAAAGTCACCCTGAAGCGCCTCTCTCCCCAGGCGGTTTACTACATTCTGAAAACCCGCCAGAAAGAAGCCGGCGTGGCGTCTTTCAGCCCGCATGACCTGCGCAGAACCACCATTACGGATATGTTGGAAGCTGAAATCGACGTCCTGACGGTCTCTGCCATCGCCGGACACGCCAGCGCTGACACCACCCGGCGCTACGATAAGCGTCCGGAGGACACCAAACGCGCGGCAGCCGAGAAATTACGTTCCCCCTTTAAGCCAAACCAAGAACAGGGCGAGCCCCCCAACTTGCCCTGAAGGTTGTATTTTAATCGAACAACTTGCTGATCTCGTCCCCGATGGAGCGGAATGTTTCTTTGACATCCTCTCCAAACTTCTTAACCTTCGGGTCATTCTTGCCGTCGCGATACGCCTCTTGGAGGGCATCCCGGATCTGTTCGAGTCCAGCCACGATTTCCTTCTTTGCTTTATCTGTCCAGTCGGGCTCAGGTAAGGGGTCCAAACCGGCACGCTTCCTTTCCAGCTCTTCGCTGACATCTTTTCGCAAAAGATCATCGCAGTCGCTCACCAGTGGATCGGGGTAATCCTGGGAAACGCAATCAGGTCCTTCCTTACGCTTGGCGTCGAGGGGATGCGACTCCGCTGGTTGACTTCCGCTTTGGGAGTATTCTTTCCAATTAGGCTGATCGGTCATATCAAACTCCTTTTGTAATCAATCTAAGTTAATAAAGCAAATCCAGCAACCCGGCGGTCGTGAAGTTGACGAAATAATCGTTGATATCCAGTTCACTCAGACGCTCAAGGAGGGCGGAAGGCTCATAGCGGACCCCCGCCAGGGCGGCTTCCAGCTCGGCGACATCCCGCTGACCAAAAAAGTCGCCATAAAACTTAACCTGGTTGACGACCCCACCGCGGGTGACATCCAACCAGGCTTCGACGCAGCCGCCTCCATAGCGGATCTCACGTTGGATGCCGAAAGCCGGCGACTTGCCAAAGTTCCATTCCCAGGTCTGATAGCGTTCTTTCGAGAGCTGGTGGATGTTCTCCCAGTCTTTATCGGTCAAAACGTATTCCTCGAGAGGATTTTCGCTGTGCACGCCGTCAATGATCATCTGGCGGAAAGCCATGATGTCGGGAGGGTTTTCGGGCAGAAATTCGGTGATATTCGCCACTCGTGAACGTACAGACTTGATACCTTTCGATTCAATCTTTGCCTGTTTCACGCGCAGCGCCTCACCAACCACCGAGAGATCCGTGTTCCAGAGCAGCGTGCCGTGGCTGACCATGCGCGGACCGGAAACGTATTGGGCATTCCCGGAAATCTTTTTACCATCGGCGAGGATGTCGTTCCTGCCGGAGAGTTCCGCCGGTACGCCCATTTTCATCAGAACCTTGATCACAGGCTGGGTGAATTTGCGAAAATTGTGGAAATTTCCGGGGGAATTTGGCCCAATGAAGGAGAAATTGAGGTTGCCCAGGTCATGATAAACCGCGCCGCCGCCTGAAAGCCGCCGGACGACGACGATGTCATGCTCCTGGACATAATCCACATTGATCTCCTGGATCGTGTTCTGGTTCCGCCCGATGATGATGGAAGGCTTGTTGATGTAGAAAAGCAAGATTTCTTCTTTCGGGGCGATGCTTTTGATCAGATATTCCTCGATGGCAAGGTTTATCCGGGGGTCTTTGTTGGGTTCATTTTCGACAAACAGCATGGTAACTCCTGATAATTAATAAAGACATTATACCTGTGAGAATATCCCGTTTCCATCAACAGTATAGACCTACAGGAAGGGAATTCCAACAAAAAAACCCCCGTTAGTTGCTTGACCGACAGGGGTTTGAAACGAAAGAAGATTTACTCGTATTTCAGCGCATCCACGGGTATGAGGGTGGCGGCATTCAGCGCCGGGTAGAGCCCCGAGATCAGACCGATCAGGGTCGCAAAAGAAATGCTGAATAACGGCAGCCAGAAGGGGATGGATGCCGCTAATTGCGTGCCCATTCCACCGCCGGTTGCCAGCATGGATCCACCCAAGGCATTGATCACAGCGCAGATCGCCCAGCCAAACAGAACCCCGCCTATACCGCCGAGAAAGCCAATCCCTGCAGCTTCGCCAAGGAAAATGGTCAGGATGTTGTTGTTGGTGGCGCCAACTGCTTTCATGATCCCGATTTCGCGCGTGCGCTCCAGGATCGCCATGGTCATGGTGTTGGCAATGCCAATTGCAGCCACGAGCAATGCGATCGCGCCTACGCCTCCAAAGACGACTTGCATGGTTGAAAAGTAGCTGTTGATGCTTTCAACCGTGGATTGAGGGGTATACGCCTGGTAACCCATGTCTGTGATCTGGTTGGCAATATCCACCACGATTTTCGGGCTTTCCACTTTGACTGAAATTTGGTTATAGCCATCTTTCTTGTAGTCGATCCGCTTGCCGGCAAACCACTCATTCCACTTGGTGACCTCATCCAACATCATGTACATGTTGTAGTCTGACTCGCCGCGGGTTTCCGCCAGCACTCCCACCACCTCCAACACATACGACTTGGTGGACGTCGTCCCATCCTCACTCCAACGCGTGAGCTTGATCTTGAGTTTTTGACCCATCAGATCAGGCGGCGTGAATGGTTCCGAATTTGGGCGGGGGTTGGGGTCATAAAAGTTGTTATTGAAGGAAGACCCTACCACCACCTTGCCCTTGCTGAGGGCTGTCACGCCCTGGCTGGCTTTGAGACCGATATCCTCGAGGTCCGTCAGGTTGACGCCCATCGCGCTGCCCCAGGCGGAGAGCTTATCCAGCGAAATTTCCATACCACCCTGGATGTACTGCTTGATGACCACCTGGGTCACACCTGGAATGGCTTTAAAACTCTCGACTGCCTCCGGGGATAATTTTTTGATATCCGCTTCGGTGATCTCTTGCACCATTGGTCCTTCCACCATGGGATAACCGGGATACACCTCGATGCTGGTAAGGTCGTGGATGCCCCAAAGTTGGCTGGTGGCGCTTTTTTGCAGACCCACGCCAAGGGAAACCAACGTCACAACCGCGGCAGTACCGATCACCACCCCTATGGCGGTGAGCAACACCCTGCCCTTGCGGCGGCTGAGGTTGTCGATGATCAGGCTGATAAAATCAGTAAAGCGCATGCTTGCTCCGTTTCAGTAGCCTATGGTAGCTTGACTCCACCACCACCCCCGTTGTAGATCGTGCCTCCATCCATCCCGGAGTCCGTTGGCATGCCGTTGTTGTTATCGGAACCGAAACCGAAGAAACTCTTGATGGCATTCCAGATACGAGCAAAGAAGCCAGGTTGGGAAGAAGGCTGCTCAGGATTGCCTTCCGGGAAGGGATTCATCGGGTCAACCATAATCGGATTACCATTTTCATCGAGCACCGGGTTGCCGTTTTCATCCAATAACGGGTAAGGAGTGGGCATTTCTATTGGCGGGTTCACAACGACGCTCAGGGAGCTGTTGTAGGTCCGCAACTGGTTGAAATCGTCAGTGTAGCGGATCTCAAAGTTAATCGCTGTTTCGCCTTCGCTATAAGGCATAAACATCGGATCAAAAGTAAAGTAGCCACCCGGATCCAGCGTGCCTACCAAGATGCTGTTATTAGTCATTTCGCCATTGGGACTGGTGGCGATAACATTACCCAACACCACGCTCTTCCTGGAAAGGTTGGTGATCTGGATGGGCAAGCTCACCATCTGACCAGCATTGAACATGCCCTCCACAGGCTGGTAAAAACTAAACTCCAATTGCGGGAGAGAATAAACCAGCAAAGTGATGACCTGGTCATCCACCATGCGGTTGCCCTTGGTATCGGTGTAAACAAATGAAAGCTTTAGCGGGTATGCCCCGGGGTTCGTGGTCACGTTGACGATGAATTCCTGTTCCGGGTTCATTGTGCCACCCATCGGGACGTCCCCGAGCAAAATGACGTTACTGTTACCCACGGGGGCAAAGTTGCTCACGTCTCCGCCAGCTCCCCCCACCCCACCAGCCTGGGGCGTACCAAGCGGATCGGTTGTGCCGGCGGTGGCGCCGCCACCATAAACCAGGCTCACGGCACGGGCATCGGCTGTGCCGGCATTGCTGACCTTGAGCCCAAGTTTAAAATGCGATCCGGGCTGCAGGGGATCGATGTCGGTTGTGTAGCTATTGACCACCATCTGGGGTCGACTGACAACCGCTGGCGTGGCGGTGGCAGCAGTGGAACCAGTGCCACCGGTTTGATTGATCATGATGGTAAAGATAAAGGTATCGGAATAGGGATTTCCTTCGGGATCTGTGTACGTGGTGACAGCCTGGATCAGCCCGGAATACTTCCAGGTGGACATATCGTTGACCTTGAAATTATGCGTGTGGGTCTCATTGCCTTCATTATCGGCATCAACCTCATAAAACGTGATAACACTCCCGTCCAACGGGTCAAAATCCGCACTGCTGAAGGTCATCACAATGTTGCGGGCATGCGCCTCTCCCCGCCCATTGTTGCCAACGGTGAAGGTAAGACCAAAAGTGCCGTATGGATTGACGCTTTTTCCGCCAAGGCTGGTGTGATAATCCGCGATGTATAGCAGCGGTCGCACCGGATCCGGGGTCGTCTCCAGTGGGGCATTCTGTGGATTAACCACGTTGCCATTATCCGGTACCCAGTTCCAGGGCACCTGGGTAGGCGCAGGAGTATCCGTGGGCGGGTCAACCCAGACATGGGTCATGGCAAAGCCCTTTTGGTTGAGGACTGGCAAAGCAACCAATCCAATCAGTATCAAAACGATGATTGCAAATTGTAGATTCTTTTTCATTTTTCACCTTCTCAGCTTACCCGCTGAATGGATTCCTGATATTGTTCGTCAGTCACAAGCCGTCCGTCAAGCAAATTGACCCGATAGGTGGCATAATTGAGCATACGCGGGTCGTGCGAAGCAACAATGATCGTTTTGCCAGCTTTGCAGAGCTGCTCGAGCAGCTGCATGATCACGATACCGCTTTGCGTATCGAGGTTGCCGGTGGGCTCATCTGCCAGGATCAGGGGAGGATCGTTCACCAGGGCGCGCGCCACCGCCACGCGCTGCTGCTGACCACCGGAAAGCTCCGTGGGTTTGTGACCGATGCGGTCTTCCAGTCCTACCTGTGTCATCAGTTCTTTGGCACGTTCCACCCGCCGACTCTTTTTTATGCCAGAAAACCGCAGCGGAAAACCAATATTGGCTTCAGCGGTCATAGTGGAAACCAGGTTAAAGGTTTGAAAGATAAAACCCAGTTTATCGCGCCGGTAATTTGCCAGTTGGTTCTCGTCCATCCGATCGGTCTGCTCACCGTCAACCAGGATCGACCCCGAGGTAGGCCAATCCAGACCTCCAATCATGTTCAGCAGGGTACTCTTGCCAGAGCCCGAAGGACCCATCAACACGGTAAAAGTCCCGCGTTCGAGTTCAAGCGAGACGCCATTGAGGGCATGGACCTCAGCGCTGCCCATTTTGTATGTTTTTACCAAGTCACGAACGCTAACAAAACTATCGCTCATAATCACCTTAGAAGAAGTAAAATCCAGAGCCGCCCGTGCCGCTCAAGGCTGTCGAGATTAGGGAGGGCAACCCCACCAAAGCCAGCACCAAACCCAGGGTAACTGTCGTGGCAAGCACCGCCTTATTAGTACGCAATCCGAAAAGAGAAGTCGATCCTACGAAGAGGAAAATGACAAAAAGCAATCCATAAAAGTCCACCTGTCCAAGTACGCCTCTCAGCCATGCCATGATGCCGGTGGCATCGCTGGCAATGAGGTAACTGAGCCCGGGATCTTCGACCAATTTTTTCGAACTGATAATCACGATAACTTTCACCAATTCACGCAGTGCAAACGGCAGCATCGTCCAGGCTATCAGGTTGCTCACCTTTTGGTTGGTGGTTCGGCAGCCAGCCAGCGTCAGCGAGAGATAGAGCAGGCTCGAGCAGATCACCCAGAAGAGCAGATACCCTGCCAACCCCGTTATCAGGGGAAAAAGATACATGAAGGTCGGTGAAGTCAGGTTTTGCTGCGCCTGCAGGAACTGCTGCTGGCGTTCCTGGGACCACCATTGAAAGTCTTCCGGGATGGTTGCGCCGGTTTGAATGTTGACACGTTTGATCGGGGCTGCAACCACCACCGCCACGAGAACCATGATAGCCAGGAACACCATCGGAGCCAGCCAAACGCCGTTCTCCTGCTCGTTCACTCGCGCCAGGCTGCTGCGCGGCTTCACGAACAACCGCGGGATCCATCCCCAATGATGATCGCGTTTTTCTCGTTGTCGCTTGATTCTTTTGCCGGTTTTTCCTGGTGACTCTTCCGTCTTTGGCTCTCGTTTCATGTCAACCTCAAATTATCTGCGTTTGACAGACTTTATTACTGACGATTTAGGAGCAAAAAAGTTCCCAAATCCCATCAGGGCATGAACTCTATTAGTTTAACCTGAATGGATGAAACCAGTATAACAATGGCTGACAGGCAGGTCATGATGCGAGAATCAGCAAAAAAAGCCGTAAGACACTATAATCATTCCACAGTTTAAATACAGGAGAACCAGTGTGAGAGAAAAATTAAAAGAACAATTAGACCTGTTGAAATCCAAAGGCGCTCACTATGCAGATGCGCGATGGTACCCACGAGAAGACAGCAATTTCCTCTTCATGTGGAATGGCAATCTTAAAGAGAATAATGCTTCCAGCCAGAGTGGCATCGGCGTGCGCGTGCTTTATAACGGTGCATGGGGCTTTTCGGCATCTTCAGATCTTTCCAATCCGGACGCGATCTTTGAAAAAGCCTTCGATAATGCCCGCATCGCCTCCGAACGCGTCACCTTCCCCATCCGCCTGGCGGAAAAAGAAGCTATCGTCGGCAGCTTCAACAGCCCCAACCAGATCGACCCCTTCACCATCGGTCTTGATCAAAAAATAGCGTTCCTGCAAAAAATGGACGCCGCGCTGAACCAGACCGGGGTTGTGCAGCGCTTCGGCATGCTTGAGTTCGTTCGCAAACAGATCGTCTTCCTGGATTCGGAAGGCTCGGAGATCGAGAAAAACATCATCGAAGTCTTCCCTTCCATTTATGCCATGGGCATCGATAAGGATGGCGGCATGCAGAGCCGGAAGTACTCGCCTGGGCGCACAGGACCCACCCGCGGTTGGGAGAGCATCAACGAAGCCGACTTCCTCTCCAACGCTGATCGGATCGTAAATGAGTTGAACCAGGTGTTGGTTGCGGATGACGCCCCTAATGGGAAGATGTCGGTCATCCTGCTGAATGGGATCATGTTCCTGCAGACCCACGAGACCATCGGACACGCCCTGGAGCTTGACCGCATCCTCGGTTATGAGCTTTCCTTCGCCGGCGGTTCGTTTGTGCGGTTGGAAGACTTCGGCAAGCTGCAGTATGGCTCTGCAAAACTCACAGCCCGTGCTAACGCCCTCGAACCCAATAGCCCAGGCAGCTTTGGCTTTGATGACGACGGCGTTCCCGCCCAGGACAACCTGCTGATCGACAAAGGCGTCCTGGTGGGCGCGATCACCGGGCGGCAGATGGTGGAAGAAGCCAACGCTAAAGCCAAAAAGCAGATCTTCGAAGGCTCCAGCGGCGCCAACCGTGCCACCTCCTTCTACCGCGTGCCCATCGAACGCATGACGAACATCAACATCGACCCTGGCACAGATGGCAGCCTGGAAGACATCATTGCCAACACCAAGTATGGCTTGATCCTGGACGGCGACAAAAGCTGGTCAATCGGCTCCAACCGGGAGCAATTCCACTTTGCCTGCGACATCGGCTGGCTGGTGGAGGATGGACAGAAAAAACAGGTGGTCAAGAATCCCACGTATCGCGGCGAAACTTTGCCTTTCTACAATTCACTCACAGCCGTTGGGGATGAAAGCACTTGGAATCTCCATTATATTGACAGCTGCGGAAAGGGCGCACCGAATCAGATCATGCAGCTTGGGCACGGCGTGCCTGTCTGCCGCTTTGATAACGTTCAGGTAGGAGAGTAAGATGAGCAACCAGGTCATTGATTTATTACTTAAACTGCGCCAGGCAGCCTTGAACAAGGGTCTCCAGGCATTGATCTCGTACCACGAAGAAGACAGCGCCCTGATGCGCTTCGCCAACTCGGCGATCTCGCTCAACACCAACGAACACCTGATCTCGCTGGACTTCATCGCCTTTGACGGACGGAAAAAAGCCAGCTACAGCATGATCGCCGATCCCTCCGATTTCGAGAGCATAGAAAAGGGATTGGACACCCTGGCAGAAATGCTGCCCCACGCCCAGCCGCTCAGCTACGACCCCACCTTCCCCGTCTACAACAAAGATGTGGTTGATGAGCGCGCCTACGACCCAGGCTTGGCTGCCCTGACCAATGAAGAACGCCTGGCTTATTTCAACACGTTAGCCTCAGGTCTGGAAAGCGATGATGTGAAATTGAGTGGTATCTTCAGCAGCGGAACTACCACCACCGCTCAGATCAGCACTGCCAATGAGCACAGCCAGTTTTTCCGCTCCTCAGACGCGCAAGTCACTGCCGTTCTTTCTTCCGAAAGCCTGAAATGGGAGGTCAATGCCGAGCAAAGCGCCCAGAAGAAGAGCGACTTGGATGCGGAAGGCTTGCATGCCGACCTCGCATTGCTGGTGAAACATTACCAGGAAGACGAGGGCGTCCAGTTGCCCGTGGGTAAGTACACGGTCGTCCTCGGTCCAGCAGCTACTGCTGAACTGAGCAATATCATGGCCTATTACGGCATGACTGGCGGTGCGCTTATGCAAGGTTATTCCTTCCTGAAGGAAGAAGACCAGGGCAAACTACTCTTTTCAGAAAAAATCAATGTTGTAGATGACCCTCGTGAAGTGGAACTCTACGCGCAGGAAACTGACCGCTACGGCTTGGGAAGAAAACCATTCCCATTGATCTCGGAAGGTCACTTCGAGGCCTTTATGTGGGACCAGGATTCTGCCGATGAATTCAAAAAAACACCGACCGGGCATGATGTCAGCCACGCCAGCCTGGTGATGGATGGTGGAGATAAATCGCTTTCGACCTTGAAAGACTTGATCGAAATGGACCGCGATGAAGACATCCTCTACGTGCCATATATTCACTACATGAACGTGGTCAACCCGACTCAGGGCATGGTGACCGGATCCAGCCGCTTTGGTGCGCTGTATTTGAAGAAGGACGGCAGCGTGCAGGTGCCCTTTAATGTACGCCTGACCCAGAGATTCTACGATTTCTTTGGCGAAAGGGTGCAGTGGCTCAGCAAAGAACAGGTGGCTTATAACGTCTCCAACAGTTATGGCCGCCGCGACCCCACTGCGCTGAAAGTCCCGCGGTTTATCTGCGTTAGGGAGATCGAAATCTCCCATTCGAATCCATCGTATTAGGTAATTTCTTCTGAGAATGGGCGGGTTCTGGACCCGCCCATTTTTTTATCTCTGTTTGCATAACCACCCACCCCCCCTGCCCCCCTCCCATCGCCAAGAGAATGCTAAAGTGGTGTTTTGATCATGCTGGTTATCTGATCGTGCCGGCGTCCCCGCCGAGCACGGCATCTGACCGTCGGTCTCCAACTAACAGGACACCTACGGCGAAACCCTGTGCGCGGTCCGGAGACCGGCACAATCATCGACGAAAAATGCTTGAAGCTGGCGTCCTTCGAGCGATAACAGTTATATTTGCGGGTGCGACAGGACCTTGTTCAACCTCTCGGTGCCAAAGGTTAACATCAGCGCCAGCAACAGTAAGCCGAAGGGATAGAGTTGCAGACCAAAACGACCGACCAGCAAGCCCAGCAACGGCGGCATCAACGTCAGACCGACATAGGCAGTTGCCATTTGTAAGCCCATCAGGCTGGCTGAGTTCTCCGCGCCAAACCGGCGTGGGGTCTCATGGAGAAGGGTTGGGTAGATCGGCGCGCATCCCAGCCCGATGATCATCAAGCCTGCAAGGCTCAGGATCGGAAAAGGCAGGAACATTAAGAGGATGCCCAACAAAATCAATGCCTGCCCACCCCGAACCAGATTCCTGGCGTCAAAATGGGATGAGAGGAAACCGTTGAGGAATCTCCCCAGGGTAATCCCAAGGTAGTAAGCCGAAGCCCCTCCAGCTGCCAAAACCTGGCTGAATCCGCGCTGCTGTACCAGGAAACTGGCTGCCCAGAGCCCCGTGCTGGCTTCGACCGCGCAATATGCAAAGAACGCCACGAGATTCGGGGTCATTCCGCGGATCTGCCGCCTCTTTTGCCCGCGGGTGTCGGTCTGCAGTGAGGGCGGATTGGGGAAGCGCTTCCAAAGAGGCAACGAGATCGCAAGGATGCCAACCAGGGCAAATTGGACGATCGCGACTGTTCGGTAGCCCAACTGCCAGCGACCGGTCTGGTTGAGCATAAAAGCCATGATGATTGGACCTGTCGTCGCGCCTACGCCCCAGAAGCTGTGAAGCCAGTTCATGTGCCGCGCGGCAAAGTTGCGTGCCACGAAGTCGTTTAATGCCGCATCCACCGCGCCTGCGCCCAACCCCAGCGGGACTGCGATGAGGCAGAGCCATAGATAATTTTGGCTGAAAGAATATCCCAAAAGAGCCAGCGCCGTCATCAACACACTCGTGAGGGTCAGTTTGCCGGTTCCGAGCCGGTGGATCAGCGTACCGCTGAACAGGCTCGAGACGATCGTGCTGCCTGAAACGATCATCGAGACCAACCCCGCCCCCGCCAGCGGTAAGCCAAGTTCACCCTGCATCACAGGCCAGGCCGCTCCGAGCATTGAATCGGGCAGGCCAAGGCTGATAAAAGCAACATAAATGATAACAAGCAGCAATGTGGTCATGAAAAAACTCCCGCTGATTTTACCCTATAAAGCGTGCAGAGGGTCGAACTTAATTGAAAAGACCCCGGCGATACCGGGGTCTTTCAGTTGATATGGAGTTACTTGATCGTGGAAAGAAAGAAGGGCAGGGTCATCTGCTCGATCTGACCGAGTTGTTCCTCAAAGAAGTTCACGTGCTCTTCCTCATCTTCGAGGATGGCATCCAGGATTTCCTTGGTGCCGTTATCTTTCTCAGCAACCACCAGTTTAATGGCTTCGTTGTACATTTTGACCGCGTCTGTCTCCAAAACATGGTCATTTTTCAGCATTTCGTCGACTGTTTTGCCAATGCGAATGGGATTCATCTCACTGACGATCGGACGTCCTTCCAGGAAGAGGATACGCGCGATCAGCTTCTCGGCATGCTTCATTTCTTCGATGGCACTATGCTCCTCAGCTTCACCCAGCTTAGCGTAGCCCCAGTCCTCGTACATTTCTGCATGAACCATGTACTGGCTGATGGCAGTCATTTCCTCGCGCAGCAAACTGTTTAATGTTTCAAGTACTTTTTCGTTGCCTTTCATCTCTCCTCCACTTACTTGATCGTGGTCAGATATTGCTCAAGCCCCATTTGTTTGATTTGGCTGAGTTGTTCTTCGATGTAATTGATGTGTGCTTCTTCATCCTTCAGGATACTATCAAGCAGTTCCTTGGTGCCATTATCCAGTAATTCCGCTGCCAGTTTTATGGCCTCGTTGTAGTTTATGATGGCGCCTTCTTCGGCTTGTCTGTCGTTCTCAAGCATACCGGGAACGCTGTCTGAGATGTGCATTTTGTTAAGTTTGTCCACTACCGGGATGCCCTCAAGGAAGAGGATCCGCGCAATGAGTTTCTCAGCATGTTTCATCTCACCAATAGATCGTTCTTCGATGCTTTTGTGAAGGCTTTCGTAGCCCCAGTCGGCACATTCTTCTGTATGAACAAAATACTGGTTGACAGCAGTCAACTCATCCGCCAGTAAGAAATTTAGTTTTTCGATGACTTCAGGTTTACCTTTCATACAAAACTCCTTTCAAGTTTTCAAGGAAAATTATAACCCGAACTTAAGCCGATTTTTTCTCGGTACAACCACATGTATGCGTTTCAAAAGTTGTTAGTCAAGGGAAAAAGAGGAAGTTCCAATACAATTAGTTTTTGGTGAAAAAACAAAAGAAAGGAACTTCCAATGACCATAACAGTCAAGCTTAGTATACGCGTA
>Ga0228536_1002089_pt1 | contig 13599 bp, 13 predicted proteins | sample SJ1Smetagenome_FD_168611 | JGI IMG/M metagenome (GOLD analysis project Ga0228536, IMG submission 168611) | Enriched culture of PCE-dechlorinating microbial communities from Ithaca, New York, USA - SJ1.S | ecosystem: Engineered > Modeled > Simulated communities (microbial... > Unclassified... | reverse complement strand
TTCGCTATTGCTTCCTCTCGCCCACACCTCACGATGTGAACCTTGCAAGTCGCTATAGGGTTCGTCGGCAACTACGCCCCTTGTGGACTTTCACCACAGACAGACGGCATGCCCGTCATACCATAAAGAAACACCCTTTTACTTGCAAAAGGGTGTTTCTTTTATTGTATCCTATACAATAAACCACCTGCTATGCAGGTGGTGAGAAATGCTTTAGCTTCAAGCAAAACACCCCCGTGTGATAAAATAAAGTGGGTTTGCCAACCACAATAAAAATCACAGGAGGTGTGTCCAATGGACAAAAATAGTTTATCACACACGACATGGGAATGTAAGTATCATCTGGTGTTCGCCCCAAAGTACAGAAGGCAGATAATATATGGAAGATTGAAAGCAGATATAGGGAAAATATTAAGGGAATTATGCGAGAGGAAAGGCATAGAAATTATCGAAGCTGAATGCTGCATAGATCACATCCATATGCTCGTGAGAATACCACCCAAATATAGTGTTTCAGAAATTATGGGGTATTTGAAGGGGAAAAGTTCGCTTATAATATTCGATAGGCACGCAAATTTGAAATATAAGTATGGGAACAGACATTTTTGGTGTAGAGGATATTATGTTGATACAGTAGGTAAAAATGCGAAAAAGATAGAAGAATATATCAGAAATCAGATTCAAGAAGATAGAATCGCAGAGCAAATCTCGATGAGTGAGTATATAGACCCGTTCACGGGAGAGCCAGCGAAAGGTAATAAGAAATAAGCCGCTTCAGCGGCAATTGAGGAATTAATACGGTTGGCAAACCGTTTCGATGCGCCTGCAGGCGCATGTCAGTAGAAGCCCCTTATAGGGGCAGAGCAAACTACCGGCTAAGCCGGTAGTTATGATTAATGCCCATAGATTATGCATTTAGATACTATGAGTATTTGATGATCAATTACTTCAATATTGATGGGTGAAAGTACTTTTTGCCTGCAGCTTTCTTTGCTGCATCCCATTCAAAGAGAATTTTCATTGCTAGGTTAGCTACTTTAATATTGTTATCAACAGTACTGTTGTCGTACTTAAAAGAATTTTCAACTCTATTTGCAACAACTGTGAAAATCGCTCCTGCACGAAGCTTATAAACTGAGCTAATGGTAAATACTGTCGCAGCTTCCATCTCAAAATTCAATACCCCTGCAGCCTGCATGTCTGGCAATATATTCTTCATGAAACTCTGATTATAACCATTATACCCTGGTCTCCCCTGGCCACAGAAAAAGGAAGCAGCTGTATAGCCAACCCCAACATGATACCCATAGCCTAGTCTTTCAGCTGCTTCAATCAAGGCAAGGGTGACCTCATGGTTTGCAACAGCTGGATAGGAGTTTATCACATACCCGTCACTTGTTCCATCCATCCTTACTGAGCCTGTACTTATTATAAGGTCTCCAGGCTTTATATAATCCTGAATAGCTCCGCATGTTCCAACTCTGATAAATGTATCAACACCGATTTCAGCCAAATCCTCGATTGCACTGGCTGTAGAACCACCACCTGCACCTGTTGAACAAGCAGAAATATCCATTTCTCCTATCTTACCGGTGTAAGTTACATGTTCCCTATAATCAGCTACCATATCTCCGCTGTCCCACATCTCCGCTATTTTCCCAACTCGCTTAGGATCCCCAGGTAATAGACAGTACTGTGCAACCTCTCCAACTCCACATCTTATGTGGTATTGTTTCCCATTTTCATCCGTTGGTCTCGATGCATTACTCCAGTCATCTTTTTGCATTATATACCTCCTATTAACTTTCGACATGCTTGCCTGTTCCAGCAGGAGATCTTCCTCCTTTTAAGCCAAAAAGAATTATTAAAACAGTTACTATATATGGGGTCATCATCACCAGCTGTGATGGGAAATAACTTTGGAATATAGTTTGAAGAGAATCAAAAAATCCAAAGAAAATACTCCCAATAAGTGATCCTGCAGGATTATATCTTCCAAATGCATTTATTACTACCGCTATATAGCCTCTTCCCGCAGTCATATTTTCTACAAATAGATTCATTTGTCCAAGTGAAAGGTATACTCCACCTAACCCTGCATATGCACCGCTAACCAATACTCCAAAGTATTTGTACGCTTTTACGTTAAGACCAACCGCGCTGGCAGCTTCTGGGTTTTCTCCAACCATCCTCAACCTAAGCCCGAACTTTGATCTATAAAGGAATATCCAACTTATAATGACTAATGCTATTGAGATGTAGAATAGGATGTTTTGTCCACCTAAAATTGGTCCAATGAAAGGTACCCCTTTAAGCCACTCAATATTTGGAGTGTTGAAATTGCTTACAGTTGACGACTTACCACTCATTCCGAATACTTCATTTAGAAGAAGGGGTGTTAATGCTGCAGCCATCAAATTGATAACCATACCACTAATTGATCCGTTAACCTTATAATTGACGTGCAATACTGCATGAAGCAGTGCAAATATCATTCCGAATATAACACCTGTAAGTAATCCGACCCAAACATTCCCGGAAACATGTGAGCCTAAAACTGCAAAGAAAGCACCTGACAACATCATACCTTCCAATCCCAAGTCAACAACCCCTGATCTCATGGAAAAGCATCCTCCCATCGATGCCAGGAGCAGTGGTACTGATCTTCGGAGAGTTGAAGCTAAAATAGACAATATTAGTTCAAGTGTTATTGTCATGAATTTTCACCTCCGACAGGTTCAGCATTTTTAAGAAATTTATGAGTTAAAGAATTGAATATTTTTACTACAGACTGTGTCAGCTTAGGGGCAGCTACAAATATAATGACCAAAACCTGAATCAAGTCTACCAACTCTACAGGTATTGAAGTAGTTCTGCTTAAAGTTATTGTGCCAGCACGCAGGATCCCTATCAGTAATGCTGATGGTATTACTCCTAAAGGACTGTAAGCTGCAAGAGCTGCAATCGAAATCCCAGCGAATCCATACCCTGGAGAGAATCCCTCAACAAATCTATAATTGACACCTAGCACCATAGCAGCTCCACCTAGACCTGCTACTGCGCCACTTAAGGAAAAAGTAATTATTGAGACTCTGGATGTGTTGATCCCTGCCACTTGTGCAGCTCTCAGATTTTGACCGGTTACTTTTATCTCATAGCCAAAAACAGTTTTGTCCAGAATAAACTGGATTATTATAGCTACAGCAATAACTAAAAACAATGCAGATGTAAGCTGAGTTTGAGGTATTAACCTTGGCAACTGAGCACTCTCTAAAATTCTTTCAGTTTGTCCAACTCCACTTGAGGGAGGTTTCAAAGGTCCATTTGCAAGATAACTGGTAAAGAAAATAATTATCTGATTTAGCATGAGTGTAAGAATTATCTCATTAGACCCGGTATATACTCTCGCTATTGCAACGAGTCCTGCTACGATCCCGCCGCTTACAAATGCAGCCAGCAAAGCCAACGAAACATGAGCTAAACCAGGTAAATTGTGAACATAGACTCCAACCAACGCAGCCGCCATTGCTCCTATGAATAACTGTCCTTCCGCTCCAGTATTTATTAGTCTTACCCTGTAAGCTAGTGCAAATGCAATACCTGTGAACATAAGGGGTGTTGCTTGACTTAACGAAAGAGCAAATCCTTTCACGGTGCTTAGGGAAAAACCAAAAATTGCCTTATAGCTTTCAATAGGAGAGTACCCACTTATTAGGATGACTACCATACCTAGTAGAAGCGAGAAAATCAAAGCCAGGAAAGATGTCACTAATGAATTTCTAGATCTAATGGATGGTAATTTAATCTTTGGGGTTTTCATGATTTGACCTCCGATTCCACCATTGTATGGCCACCTGTCATAAGTAAGCCCATTTCAATTTCATTCAGTTCACCCGGCATGCTCTCTGATACTATCTCACCTTCGAACATGACCAATAGTCTGTCGCTCAGTGTCCGTACTTCATCCAGATCAGCAGAAATTAATAAAACAGCTGCTCCCTGATCTCTGAGCTCAATCAATTTCTTATGAATATACTCCATCGCACCAACATCAACACCTCTTGTAGGGTGTGCTATTATTATTGCTTTAGGGTTTCTGCTGAAGGCTCTTGCAATTATTATTTTCTGCTGATTCCCTCCGGATAAAGAGCCTGCACTGGTGTCAACGTTTGGGGCTTTGATTCCGAAGGTATCTTTGATTTCACTGGAGTATGACCTAATCCACTTTCGCTTTAATAATCCTGATTTGCTGCAGAATTCTTCCTCTCTATGGTACCCAAGAATTATATTATCCATAATAGACATTTCTTTAACCAAGCCCATAGAAAGTCTATCCTCAGGTATATGTGCTATCCCAGCTTTCAAGAACTTCTCACTTGAACCCTGTATTTGAATATCATTTACTTTCATGTTCATGGTCAACGGATTACATAGTCCAGTTAATGCTTCAATAAGCTGAGACTGTCCATTACCCTCTACACCGGCAATACCCAGTATCTCTCCTTCATGAACTTCAAATGAAACATTTCTTACTTTAGGGACCCCATCTACCACAACGTTTAATTTTTCAAGTTTAAGGGAGACATCTCCAATACTTGTGGATGGTCTTCTCGTATTAAGGTTTACTTCTCTTCCAACCATCATTTCAGAAAGCTGCTTTGTCGTAACATTATCTGGATCTATGTCATCTTTGATAAGCTTTCCATCTCTCAATATTACAACACGGTCAGCAAGAGCTTTCGTTTCCTTCAATTTATGTGTGATGATGATTATGCTCTTGCCATCCTCTCTAAGTTGTTGCAAAATCATAAATAAATCATTTACCTCCTGAGGTGTCAATACCGCAGTAGGCTCATCCAGTATTATAATATCTGCCTTCCTGTAAAGGACCTTTAGTATCTCAACTCTTTGTTGCTCGCCAACTGAAAGATTCTCTACCTTAATATCCGGATTAATATTGAACCTAAATCTATCTATCAAGGATTTAACCTCTGCTCTCGCTTTACTCATGTTTACAAAACCCTTCACACAAGGTTCACTGCCAGCAATAATATTCTCAGTCACAGTAAATGCGGGCACCAGCATAAAATGTTGATGTACCATGCAAATCCCTTTATCAATAGCATCCATCGGTTTCTTAAATTCAATTTTTTCGCCCTTGTAATAAATTGTGCCTTTGTCCGGAGATGTCATTCCGTAGAGGATCTTCATCAAAGTTGATTTCCCCGCTCCGTTTTCTCCCAACAAAGATACTATCTCTTTTTCATTTAGAACAAAGTCAACATTGTCAAGCGCTACCGTTCCGGGATAAACTTTACTGACTTTTTCCATACGGACCAGTTCCACATTGTCACCTCCGATCAAATTACTATAATCAATTTAGAAGCTTATGATATTCCAGTATGTAGCTAATAAAATCAGAAACATCCCATACCAACAAGTGAACAAATTTCATTGTCAGTATGGGAATATTTCTATTTGAAGGGGGAATCAGCAAAAGTTCGATTCCAAATCAACTTCGTAATATTATCTAGCAAGCTTATTATTTGCAGCCCAAGCATCTACCTGATCTAAATCAGTCGGTAGAACCAAAGTGCCATCAGCAATTAAAAGTTTTGTATCTTCCAGTATTTTAATTATGTCATCAGGAATCTGTACATCAAGTCCCTCAACATTGTAATCACAAACTCCTTGAGCGATTCCCAAGACTTCGAAACCTGGTTCCCATTCCCCTTTATCAAGAGTTTCAACCTCAGCTACAATAAAGTTCCATACTTTCTTGACTGAAGTGCTTAAGCTGATTGCTGGATCAACCATAGCTAATGATGTACCTATTACGTATCTGTTCATTTCCTTACCAGCTTGGAATACTCCTTGAGTTGAGCTACCAGCATTTGCACTGACGATATCAGCTCCTCTTTCATACATAACCATCGCCAGCTCTTTAGCAGTTACAGGGTCCGTATATCCGCCGATAAAGTTTGTAAGTATCTCAATATCTGGATTTGCATATTTTGCACCTGCAATGAATCCTGAAGCTTGTGCACGTGATGTCGGAGTATCCATGGCAATAGTAAATCCAACTATATTATTTGTAGGGTCAACTAATGGAAATCTTGAATCCTGAGTTGCAAGCCCTGCAAGCATTCCTGACAGAAAGTGCTGTTCAGGATGCGAAGCTGTAATACATCTAATATTGTCATACCCTTCGATGATTGTATCTATCATCGTAAATCTCTGCTCTGGATAGTCTTCAGCTACCATCTTCAAAGCGTCAACCTGCTCAGTGCTGATAGCAATTATTGTATCGTATACTCCGGCGTCTGCAAACATTCTAAGTTGTGTTTCAAACTCAGTAATATCTCTTGGCTCAGCGTAATCAAAGGTTGCTCCGAACTTTTCAGCTGCCATCTGGCATCCTAAATAAACTTCATCATTATAGCCATTGTCGCCTAATCCACCTGTTCCAAATATGATTGCAAAATGTACGTTCTCCTTATCAGGTGTTTCTCCTCCCACTGGTGCTGCTGGTGTTGGTGCCGGTTCTTGTTTCGGTGCACAGGCTGTAAGTACTGATATAAGCATTAAAGCAACTAAAATAATACTAATACTTCTCTTCATGACTTGTCATCCCCCTAATGGTTATTAGTTTTAGCTTACCTTATCTAATTACCTTCTGTATTATTATACACAAGATATTTAAACCGTTTTAGATCATCTCCAATGCAATCTCCATCATATTAGTAAAGCTATTTTGTCTTTCTTCCGCTGTGGTTTTTTCACCAGTTACAATGTGGTCTGATACTGTAACAATAGCAAGAGCATTCTTTCTTGCTGCAGCAGCAACAATATACAGAGCAGCAGCCTCCATTTCCACAGATAGTATTCCCATATCCAGCCACTTTTTCTGAGATTCAGAACTAACAGGGTAGAATACATCTGTTGAAAGAATATTACCTACTCTGTAGTCGATCCCCAACTCGTCAGCTGTAGAGGTTGCTTTTCTAAGTAAGTCATAGGAGGGTATAGCTGAGAAAACTCCTGATAACTCAAACTGCTTAATGTAGTTGGTATCATAACATGCTCCCATTGCGATTATGATATCCCTGATTTCGATATCTGGAGAAATTCCTCCTGTTGTACCAACTCTTATGATGTTTTCAACATCATATAGATTATACAACTCGTATGCATGAACAGCCATGCTTGGAGCTCCTATTCCGTGCGCCATTACTGATACTGGTTTCCCTTTATAACTGCCAGTATAGGCATACATGCACCTTATTTCATTTATTTTCTTTACATCGGATAAATAGTTCTCAGCTATAAACTTTGCTCTCAGAGGATCTCCCGGCATTAAAACTGTCTTTGCAAATTCACCCGGCATAGCCGCGATGTGATGAGTTGGCGCTTTCAGTACCATTTTTACCTCCTTTAGATCTAAAATTTCTTAAGTTCATCGATATAGGGCTTTTTTATAACCCCTCTTTCTGTTATTATCCCGCTGATCAGTTCATTTGGGGTAACGTCAAAAGCAGGATATAAAGCTCTAGCGTTCTCTACAGTTATCAGTTGTCCGTTTAAATGAGTTACCTCTTTCTCAGGTCGGAACTCAACCTCAATATCCATGCCTTTACTCAAGCTGAAATCGATTGTATGAGAAGAAGTTGCTGTATAAAAATCGATACCGTTTTCTTTTGCTGCCAAAGCATGCATATAGGTACCTATTTTATTTATCAAATCACCGTTAGCAGCCACACGATCCGAACCCACAACGACCTTCTGTATCATTCCCAACTTCATAAGGTAGCCTGACATCCCATCGGTTATAAGAGTAAATGGGATTCCTAATCTATCTAATTCGTATGCAGTTATTCTTGCTCCCTGTAAGTAAGGCCTTGTCTCACAGGTATAAACATGGATTTTTTTTCCCTGCATATGTGCAGTCCTTATAACTGAAAGAGCTCTTCCCCCGAAGCCTGATCCAGCTAATGCACCTGAATGGCAATGAGTAAGAATTGAGTCTCCATCGTTAATCATTTCAGCCCCATACTCACCCAACTTTCTTTCAAAGTATAATTGATCCTTGAGAATGTCACAGGCCTTCTCTTCGAAATAGTCTTCGAAATCACTCCGATTATAGGTTTCAGTTATTTCAATTAACTTGTCCACTGTCTTCATCAAGTTAACAGCAGTTGGTCGTGTTTCCTTTAACAATATCCCTGCTTTCTTTATTGATTCCTTATCCCCTTTGGTTTTGATGGATTCCAGCAGCATTCCATATACACCTGAAATTCCAATTGCACCTGAGCCACGGATGGACATAGTTTTGATTGCTTTAGACAACTGGTCAACGTTATCAATTTCTATTGTAATATTTTCAGATGGTAGTTTTAGCTGATCTATCATATAAATCCGATCATTTTCCATCCATATTGGCATAAGTAAATCTTCCTTTTTCCATTGTGAAGTTAGTTCTTCAATACTTCTCAACAAATCCCCTCCTCTCCTTAAGCCATTCTTTTAAATGAATCAATATTATTTGAAATAACTGCTTGCAAAAATGCCTGTTTTGCTGTCTGTTCCATTATATCCAGAACATTGAATGCTTGTTCAAGGGTTTTACCAGCAATGCTGACACCATGTTCCTTCATTAAAATTGCATGGCTGTCTGGATTATCCCTAAATGCTTCAATCACATAATCTCTAAGTTCGTCACTTCCCGCTAAAGCAGTATCAATTAATGGCACATAGCCAACAGCCTTTCTTGCAGTGACGGTAACCATCGGGAAAACTAAATCATTGTTTGCAAATGCAATTGAATAATTAGGATGGCAATGGATAAATGCATTCATGTCAGGTCTGATTTTTAGAACTCCAAGATGAAACCCAAATTCCTTAGATGGTTTCCCTTCGCCATGTATAAGTTTTCCATATTCATCAACTATTAAAACATCTTCCTCTGTCATGACCTTCATGTTGACACCAGTCTTTTTGATGGCGAAATACTCAGTATCGGGTACCCTACAGCTAACATTTCCTCCAGAACCTTGGGTATATCCTTTCTCATAGATAAAATGGCAAAACCTTGCTACTTCTTTTCTAACATCAGAATAATCCATGTATATTACCTCCAATTGCTCGTAGGATGTCTAACCTCTTCTTTATGAAAAAACAATACCATGAGCACTAATTCCTGTCAACGGATTTTTTATACTTAAAAAAACTTCAAATCCGCTATTATCAATGTATTCATGGTAATTTATTGGATGCACGCTCCAGGTTTTGGATGCTATATTTTATAGCAATAGTTATTGTTTTGTTTTATCAAAATTTAATCTCTTATAAGCTTCTTTAAACAAAGCTTTTCTTGGGGATGATTTTTCAAGCGAATCAGAAAAAGAGTGTTTCAATTGGGTTTTCAGGCTTTCTATCTCTTTATTTATGTCTTCTTCATCGATTACAAGTACCTTCCCATCTTTCATTACAAAATCCCCTCTGCTCAGTACATGCTTGGCAATCGGTCCACTTGTGTTAAAAACAAGCTGGTTAGGAATCGACTCCTCTAAAATATCAATGAAAAGTCTTTTGTCAACGATTACAATGTCGGCATATGATCCAGGAACGATGACACCAAGGAGATTTTTGAATCCAAGCATTTCACTGCCATTTACAGAGATCATATGGTACCCTTTTTGGGTTGTGACCCACTTATTATAGTCATCTTCGGTAATACGATTTAGCAGCAAAGCGACTTTTAATATCTCTAACATATTATGATTAGTTCCACAGTTTAATCCATCTGAACCGAGAGCAATTGGGATACCCCTTGAAATATATTCATTAAATGGCAGCGTGCCGCTACCTAGAAATGCATTACTGGTTGGGTTTGAAACTAAGGTTATCCCTTTTTCAGCCATTAAATCAAGCTCTTGGTGGTTCACCCATATCCCGTGTGCCAATGAGGTCTTTCTACTTAAGAGGCCATATCTATCAAGTCTTTGGACAGGAGATATTTCATTATTTGAGGATATCCTCTGCCATTTTGATTCTAAGACATGGCTGTGAATCCCCAAGTCATTTTCATGTGCAATATTAGCTGCTGCCTCAAGAAGCTCATCGTCAATTCTTTGTGGGGAGTTTATCCCCACTGCTACTCGAAGGCCTTCTTCAGGCTTATGATACATCTTAATGAATTCTCTGTAGAAATCTACAAATTCGTATGTAGACGGAAACCCAGCTCTTAAATTAGGGCTATAGTTCTCTATACCTATTAAGGCATCCTCATCTCTTATATTGTGAAGCATCGGTGCAAGAACAGCTCGAAATTTAGTTTTTTTGTAGGCACCTGCTACTGCATCAACCGTTTTAATGTGGGGCAAGTGATCCAAGCATGATGTTACACCACTTTTTAGCATTTCACAGATTCCAAGGTATGTACTGAGTTCTGCAGTTCTCTCATCCAAATTACTTCCCAGCGCTATCGTATCGGAGGACCATATTTCTAAAGGTTCACCATCTGATGTTCCTCTCAGTATATTTGTATAAGAATGGTAATGACTATTAACCATACCAGGGATAGCAAAGTCAAATCCCATATCTAGAACTATTTCATTTTCTTCAGGAGCTGCTCTATCAAGGATTTCCTCGATGTATCCATCAGTTATTCGAATATCTTTTATTGGAAAGCTAATGTTATTTAAGTCTTCAACCATAACTCTGCAATTTTTAAGAATCATTTAATCACCAAATCCTTTAATACAGAGAGAAAAATTCTTTCAAGCATCCTGAAAAATCACCATGAGTTACCAGATAGTGGTTTCCAACCGGAGTGTTCAAAAAATTGTCAACGCCTTCGTCAGCTTCTACTAGTATTTGAGTTCTACAAAGGTTTTCTTCCTCCAAACTTCCCTTTATGTATGCTCTAGAAATGAATTTTCTTTGCAGCAAGCTGCTTGTTTTAAAAACAGTGGCTTCTCCTTTAGAAATTTCACCTGCTACAGCAACACCAATACCAGATTCAAAGTGGGTTTTTAGTTTATATTTTTCAGGCATATTGATAGGAAGAGTGCAGTGAGCAAAGACAATTTCATTAGAATTCTTATCCAACCTCGATGGATTGCATTGAAATACTGGCTTTCCCGATATTTCTCCAAGGATGCACATCGATATCAAGGAAGGTAAATCACCTTCGCAGCCACCATATATCCCCCGGGAATTAATCAAAGAAAGCCCAATACATCCTGTGTTTTTAACTGTTGTCAGTAGATCGAAGCACCTTACACTAAATCCTTTAAGGTCATATTTTTGAACGATCCTATCAAAAGCTCCGTAAATATATAAAGCTTCCTTCATCTGGTATTCATCAAAGCCTTGGGCTAATAGTCTTTTTGTTTTCTCATCTTCAGGATATTCATGTACAGATATTTCATCCAGCAGTTCTTTCATCTCTACTTCAATTATCTCAATACCAAGTTTTTGTTTCAGCTCAACATAGTCTACTTCTGTTGATATCAGCCAATCTGATGGCTTTCCAATTAATCCGAGCCTCATTCCTCTCAATGAATTTCTTACTCTTATAGCAGAAATAATTCTGCTCAAATCATCGGATACCTCTTCAATAGTTCCGTGCAACAGCCTGCAATCCCTTTTTCTGTCCTTAAAATATGTATGTACCTCCATTGCTGCTGACAAGGAATTGTCAGTTCCACTCGTTATAAGAATTATCGGATCCTTAAGCTTGTCAGCCACTTCTTTAAAAATACCTGCTGTTCCACCAGTAGCAATATATACTATTGAAACTTCCTCACCTTCAACCTCTTCAATCGATGATCCATAAAATCGAAATCCAGTCCTCAAATAGATCTCATCAAACACAATCTTTGTCCTAGCAAGTAGTTCTTCAGTATTATGAAGACTACTTTGTAGATATAAGTATTTCATTTTTACACCTCCAACAGGGTTTTGATACGTCGTTTAACGTCCTACCACAAAACTATCAAATGGGTTTTATCATGTCAATAAAAAAATAACACCCTCTTCAAAGAGGGTGTTATGTAGAGGGTGTTATGTAGAGTATGTAAGTTTAGCTTTTCTAGTCATTATGCCTTCTGATAAGGTTAAACTCAATTTCCCCTGTGAGGAAAAAACTGTCTGAGTAGAATACAGGATCTCCTTTAGATGAGTAATGGATTTGCTCCAGCAAAAGCAGTGCCTTTTCTTCTGTCAAGCTGAGTTTATCCATTAACTTTTTATTACTTATCACTGAGTGTATTGAGCAATTAGAGAAGGATATTGGATTATATGCCTCTAGAAACTTCAAAAGAGCCATATCAAGATTTTTTTCGTAATCTTCAAGCATGCCATCAGTATACCTAATGTAGTCTTCAACATATATAATCGGCTTCCCGTTGGCTGTCCTTACTCTCTCAATATACAATACCTTTAATGGTTCATTACTCCCCAATTTCTTTGAAACTGATACAGGTGCCGTCTTGATCTCGAATTTTAATTCTTTGGTTCCAGGTGTATAACCATGCTCAGAAATAATCTTTGTGGTACTGTCCAGTGTAGATATATTGTATCTTATGTTCTCGCTGCTGCTGTATTTTGTTACAAAAGTACCAGTACCTCTCCGAAAGATCACAAGACCTTGATATTCAAGAGCCTTAAGAGCCTCATGAACAGTATTTCTACTAACCCCAAACTGCTCGGCAAGCTTCTGCTCCGAGGGGAGCTTGCTCATGAACTCCATATCCTTAATCATATCAATAAGTACATTTTTTACTTGAGCACTAAGTGTTTTGTTGTTAATCCCTATCATAATTTCAACATTCCCTTACTGTCATTTGTTGCCATAAGTATAGTATACCGGCTCCTTGATTGTCAAGGAATGTAGGTATTTATTGTAGAAATAGAAAACACCCCGCGGGGTGTTTTTTAGTTAGTCAATTTTAGTGACACTTGGGACATACTCCTGTTACAAGAACTTGCTCGTCTGCTATAATAAATCCGTCCATGTCGTCTATAAAGTCTATGTTCGCAACATTCAAATCATATATACTGTCGCAGCTCTGACATTTGAAATGTCCATGGAATCCTCTCGCTGCCTCATATCTAAGCTCATTACCCTCGATGTTCAAGGCTTGAGCCAGCTCATATTCTGTAAATAGCTTCAAGGTGTTGTATACAGTGGTCTTTGAGAGAGTGAGTATTTCCTTTGACAGAACCTCATATATCTCATCCACTGTTGGGTGTATGCGAGCATTCATAAGCAGACTAAGTATCCTGACTCTGATAAAGGAAGGTCTTATCCCTTTTTGCTTCAGCATTTTAATTGCATCATCATAATTTTTCATCCACACAACCCCACTCAATTTATTTACATGCTGATTCATTATACCGTAATGAGTTGGGAGGGTCAATGTTTTTGACCAATCTTAGTCTTCAAATGCCTCGCTTACCTTCCATACCGGGAGTTTGACAGTTTAATTAGAGAACAACCCTTGAAAGCCTTGAAATTTTAAGCTTTCTATTATTTTTTTGTCATTTTTATATTGCGTACCTTTTCGCCATGTGATATAATATGTCTATATGGGA
>Ga0228536_1002087_pt1 | contig 13611 bp, 14 predicted proteins | sample SJ1Smetagenome_FD_168611 | JGI IMG/M metagenome (GOLD analysis project Ga0228536, IMG submission 168611) | Enriched culture of PCE-dechlorinating microbial communities from Ithaca, New York, USA - SJ1.S | ecosystem: Engineered > Modeled > Simulated communities (microbial... > Unclassified... | reverse complement strand
TGGTCATGGCGTCCTCCGTGTTTTCGGGTTCGTGAAGCTTCGCAACTCCTCGATACCCAAACCAGGGACGGCATGGCCACTTCCTTTTTTGTGGCCTACCTGTCAGGTGATAACCATCTCAGCACAGGCTGTAGGCCCTTATTCTTTCCCCCACACTATCCCCCACAATTTGCACCAATATCGGGGAATCTCGAAAGCGAAATCCTTGCGCTCTTCAAAGGGGTTGGCCTTACCCCACCCCAAGATGACGATGTCCGACGCCCTGAAGGCCCGCTCAATGGCGGCATCATTGCCGGAGCAAACCTCCTGCTGAAGCCCTTTGGTTTTGTCGTCTGCCTAAACCGATGCCTAACATAATCGGACCATAACGAACATATTATTTCCTCCAAGCTCTCCCGAGGCACAGGGGAGGCTTTCTCGGCACTCTCCTCTCGACTCCCACCCTCTCTGCATTATGAAACAAATCGTGGTCTCACTCCCTATTTGCGCGGGAACTGGCCCGCGCCGCAGAAATGCCCATTTTCTATTCATCCCAGGGGGAGGACACGCTTATGCCACGAATCCTCATGCTTTTTGTGGCCACGTTCCTTATCCAGGCTTCCGGGCTGGCGCTCGCCGGTTCCGGCGATCTGAATCAAAGCGCCCTCGACGCTGTCAACGATGCCCTCTCGGCTTCGCATTATCCCGATTCGCCGAGCGAGACGCCGCTTTCCGCCAATTCCAGTGGCTCCTACTCGCCGTATCTCGGGAAATGGGCCGTATTCAACGAGGAGCAGGGCGCCGAGGCCGAGGACATCCTGACCTTTACCGAAAAAAATGATCGCCTTGTCGGCAGACCGAACACGCCGGACCTTCCCGTGCTGTGGTTGGGCATTGGAGATGACGGCGTCTTGCGGGGCGAGGCCGTCAAGGACTCAGAACGCATTCCCGTGTCCCTCGACCGCGTCGGAAGCGGAAAGAAACTTTTCATGACCTTCGCCCCGCCCGAGAGCGAATTCGTCCATGCCGTGGCCGTGAAAAAGGAATGACATGTTCCGCCAGAACTACCGTCAACCGGGAAGCAGGCATCGATTCCGCGTTCATTCACAGTCTTTCTCCTCTTTACGGCGCTTATGGCCGCGTCCTCTTTCCCGGTCTTCTGCTCGGACGCTGGCGTCCTCAACACGGGTGATCAGGTCACGGTCCTTGGGCGCGAGGGGAACTGGTCAGAGGTCGCGACGGACGCCGGACGGCGCTCGTATCGTCCGCTGGATCGAGTCCATGCGGTGATTCGCCGTCCCATGAGCCGGGTCCAAGACTGCAGGGTTTTTCTCCACAGCGACGCTTACGGAGGGAATGATGGGCAAGCGCGGCGGGAATGGCGCGAAGGCTTCCGGTAAATTTTCCTGGGATTGGAAGGCGAGGCATATCCTCACGGACAGGTTCGTTCTGGCGGATTTCGCAAAAATCATGGGCATCGCCGGGGGAGGGCTGACGATTCTAGTCGGTTCGGTCGTACTCTTTCAAGGCGACTGGGACGCGGCTTGGCGCGTGGCTGTATTCGCCCTGGCAATGACCTGCGTCGTGGCCCTGCTCTTCCTGCTCATCATGCTCATCATCGGCGGCAAGTTTCGTTACTGCTTTGAGATCGACGACAAAGCAGTGACCTTCACCATGCTCTCGGGCTTCGTCAAGTCAGGCAACAGGCTCGCTGTCATCCTGGGAGCCCTGGCCCGAAGCCCTGGAACGGTGGGCGCGGGGCTTTTGGCCAAATCGGAAGAATACAACCGTCTCGCCTTCAAGGATATCTCCCGGATCAGATACTACCCCAACGATAACGTGGTTTTCCTACGCGCCCGCTACAACCTCAAGCCGATACGCCTTTATTGTCCTCCGGAGCTTTACGATGAGGCTGCGGACAGGATCAGGCGGGGCTTTGAGGCGGGCAAGGCGTTGCGGGAGATTGAGGATCTTACCCTCGGCCCTTCCCTGGTCCCGCGCCGAATCAAGGCCAGGCTTGCGGCGCTGGCCGCGTCCAGCCTGATTTTAGCCGCTCCTTTGGACGCCCCTCCTGCCCTCGCCTTGGCGCTGTCCGCCATGGCCGCAGGCGCGATCTGGATTCCTTCGGCCGGAAAGTCTCTGGGGAGTCTGCTGAGCCTGGGCTCGCTGGCCGTCGGCCTGTTTTTGGCGAGGTTCCTCACAACCGTGAACGTCACGACCACGGAAGCCGAGTTCCGGGCCTACGCCGTGAGTAAGGGAGTCCGGCTGAACGAGGCGGTCCTGGACAATAGCCTGCTCGGGAACTTCGCCCCCTACGAGACGTTCAACCCCGAGCACTGGGCCCTCTTCGGCCTGGCTATCCTCGGCGTTCTCGTCCTGATGTCTCTGGGCCTGGCCGCCTACCGGGGAGGCTTCGACCGGAAAGCGCCCGGCAAGGCCGGTGAAAAGGCTTGAAAGGATTTCAGGATGCGCGGAATTATCGGATCGTATTGTTCCTTTTCCGCCGCCGGATAGACCAGTTCGAAGGTGAAGCGCCTGTCGCCCGCGTCCATGGTCTTGCGATACCGGATGTCCGCGCCCTCGAGGCCGGAGACGACAAACCAGGTCTTGTTCATGACCTTGTATGAGGCCCCTCCGACCATGCTCTTTTGCGCCTCGGCGTATTCCTCGGCAAGGGGCGTGTTCAGGGCGTTGTAGCCGCCATAGACCGTGAGCGTCGCGCCATCCGCGCCCAGGAAGCGCTGCCCGTCCCCGGCGTCGGATTCTCCCTGCGGTGTGAAGATGTCGCGGGGGTAGGCGATTTCATAACCGTACCTGCCGTTCACATACGTCGCGTACCCGTCCGCTTTCAGTGCGGCATTGGATTGATCGGCCTCGGTCGGAACGGTTGCTTTAATGCTCTCCTCCGCTTTCTCAAGCGCCCTGAGGGCGTCGCCGGACCGGGCGAAAGCCCGGACTCCGGGAAGATAAAGTGTTGCGAGAAGCGCGAACAGTGCGACAAGCTTGCGAACCATGGCGGCCTCCTGTGCGGCGGCCCTTTCCCAGGGGCTTCAATCCCAGTTCCCGGTCACCTGGAAGCGGAGCGAATACTTGAGACAGCGCGGGCACAGATAGGGTTCGGCGAAAAGGTGAAGTACCCTGTCCTTGCCGGGAATCTTCCAGAACGTGATAGGCCCCCCCCCGTCAGCCTTCCGCATGACCGGGTTTTCGTAGGAGACGATATCGCCGGAAGGGCAGTCCCGGGGCGCGGCCTTGGGGTCAAGAACGTTGACGAGGGTCAGTTCCCCCGTGGCCTTGCACAGGGCGGGGAACCTGCAGACCGTCATGAAATTCGACCGCCCGCCAAAGAGAGGCAGACCTTTTTTGACGTAGCCGCAGGGGCACGAAGCCGAAACAATGGTTCCGGCCTGGACGGGCGCCGCAAGGGCAAGCGCCCAAAGAAAGGCGAGAAGGAGCGACGCGCCGGCAACACCGCGCCGGACCGCCGAGGAACCGGGAAAAAGGAACCGCTGCGATTTCATAAGGCGTTTCTCCGTATCAGGGGGGGATCGATTCTCCTGCCATCATGTCCTTCCGGCGAGAATCCTGCCGAGAGCGTCGCGGTCCGGAGCGGCGGCGATCTCCCAGTACCTGTGCTCGGCGGCCACCACCACCTCAATACCGGTTACAATCCAGTTTCAGGACATCGGCCTCTTCCTCGACCACGGGTCAAGGGACGCCCCCGCCGGGAATTGGACTCCCGGCCCTGTATTTTGTCCTCGCGTATGCCGGTACGCTCACCAGCCCTACTCACGCCTGCCCAACACAGCCGAGACCTTCAGTTTCTCACCCTTGCGAAATAGCGTCAGATGGATCTTGTCGCCAGGGCGCCTGGACGCGATCTTGCGCAACATGTCGGAGGCGTCGGCTACGGCCTCGCCATTGATTTCCAGGATGACGTCGCCAACTTTAACACCGGCCTTGTCCGCTGGGTTCTCCGAGAGAACTGAGTTAACCAGCGCCCCCTCGTTGTTGCTCATGCCCAGTTCCCCGGCCGTGCTCTCGTCGACACCCTGGATAGTCAGACCCAACCAGCCGCCCTTGGCCGCCTCGTCGGCGGGCGGGCTCTCAAGAGCCGAGTCCAGGGCGTCCAGAGCCTCCTGGGCGGTGTTCTGAGCTAAGACGACAACAGGACAAAGACACAGCCAAAACATGATCATGACGCCTGCGAAGGGACGTTGAGTCATGGGTTCCTCCTGGGGATGCGGCCGTCTGCGAAGAGATGCTCGCCCTGCGGTTTCCCCCGCTAAACGGCACAGCTTTGACGCGATCGCGGAATACACTGTTCGCGTGACAGCCGGAGGGGACATGGTCGGCCCCATGTCGCTGCATCATGCCGCGCCTTGCGATTGCTCATCTCACCTTCGTGGCGGTCCAAGTGTCTTTGAAAACGCCTTTCGGGAACATGGGTCCGACATCGGGTAAGTCCATAACCCATGTTCCGCTTGCTGTCCTTCCGGATATCCTGCCTTTCCACTGATGGCGATCGCTGAGCTTGATTCTGATGTTTCCCTCGGCGTCCACAGAGCCTTGCGGAGCTGTGGACCCCTGTCGCCGTTTCAGCTCGCCGTCGGGAAAATCGAGGAAGACATCGTTGCCCTTGATGGTCAAACGAATCCGAACCGCGCGTCCCCAGTAGCCCCCGTCGTCGGCTCGGCCGTCGTAGACGCCGGCATAGCCGCCAGAAGACGCTGTCGGCGACGACGTCGCCTGCGTCTGGCGCTGACCGGTCTGATCAGTCTTTGTTATCTTAGCCTTAAATTTCTCCAGAAACTCCTTATACCTTTTTGGGTTGCAGGAGGCGGCCTTCTGGTACCATTCCAAGGCGTCCTGCATGTGGTCGCGTTGCGTTGCGAGGAAGCCGAGGTTGTTCATGACGCTGCATTCGCCAGGGCAGACTTGCAACACGGCCAGATAGCCTTTCTCCGCACCCGCAAAATCCCCGGCTTTATGCTTGCCCACCGCGGCCTTAAAAAGCATGTCGCAGTCCTTGCCCGGCGATGCGGCGGAGTTCTTTCTCCGTTCGTTGTCGGCGATTTTTTGCTTCATGTCCTTCCGATCGTTTTTGTAAGCAGCATTGTCTGGAGCGCACGCAACGGCCTTCTCAAACCAGTCCAAAGCCTCCTCCTTGCGGCCGAGTTGTTCCAGCGCCAAGCCGATGTTGTTCATTGCCCCGCAATTGTCCGGACATAGTTCCAACACCTTCCTGTAGCCGGAGACGGCTCCGGCATGGTCTTTTTTCTCGCTCTTGAGGTGAGCGTGCTTCCAGAGTTCGCTGCACCGGGCGTTTTTCGCCTTGGTCTCTGCCTCGGCGTTCTCAAGACGTTCCTTCTCCAGCGCTGCGGCCGCCTCGGCCTGGCGTTGTTTCTCCATCTCATCCCTGGCCACGGCCAGCAGATCGCGGGCCTTTTCCAGGGCCTTGGCCGCGTCCCCCTGACAGTTCGCGCCGTCAAGGATTCCCTCAAGGGTTCCAGCGCATTCGGTCCAGTCCTTTTTCTTGCATTGCCCGGCCCCCTTGATCGCCAGGGCCAGTCGCCTGTCACAATCGGCCCTGCCGTCCTGGGCCAGTTGCAACAGTTCCTGGAATCGTCCAGCGGAACAGGCCGGAGTTTTGACGAAAGCAGCGGCCTCCTCGCACAGGGCCAAGACCTCGTCCCAGCGACGCGCGTCGGCGGCAGCCTCGGCTTTGTCAAGAAGTTCCCGGCATCGGCGGACTTCAGTGGGCTCCTGTGCCGTTTCACCAGGACAATCGCCGACCGCGCAAAGCAGGATGAGCCGGGCGTCGTTCGAGGTGACGCCCCCCTCGCCGTCCATGTCGGCCTGTGAGGATGAAGGGCTTATGGAGACGGACATGCGCAGGGCGGATAGGGCGTCGGCGGCCGTAAGTCTGCCGTCGCCGTCCACATCGCCCGCCTTTGCCCCGTCGCAGAAAGCCGGGAAACAAAAGACCAGCCCGTACATGAGCGCCAGAAGCCAGCTGGCCCAGAGCGTTTTATCCTTGTGTTCTCCCGCCATGGCGCGATCCTCCTACGGCTTGGAGTTCATGCTGTCCTTGGACTCCTTGCCGCAGCCGTAGCAGTAGCGCATGAAGGGATCGAGGCGTACGCCGCAATGAACACAGCGGCCTGTGGCCCTGGCCCCAAGCCTCCTGACCAGCCAGACGCCTAGAATCAGGAGACAGATGATGCCCGCCCCCTCGGCCAGGGCCAGCGTCCGCCAGGAAAAGCTCGCACCGGCAATGGCCACGGCGCCTTCATGGACCGCGACATCAAGCGGCGTATTCTCCTGGCTGGTCCAGGCCAGGGCGTTGCCCCCGGTGAGAGCGCTTTCCCCACCGCCTGCGCCCACGGCGACAAATGTTATGGTCAGCAATTTTCCCGATCCGCTGACCGGGTCGGACGAGGCCAGCGCCACGCGGCAGGATCCGCCCTCCACGTTGAACTCCACCATGGCGTTCGGCAAGAGGTCGGCAGACTCCACTGAAGTCACCGAGACGACGCTTGGGTCAAAGGCGATGTCCAGTTGCAGCGCCCCAAGGTCTGTGACGCCCTTGACTTCAACGACCCCGGAGACCGTTTCTCCGGGTTTGGTTTCTAAATTTGGCAGGATCAGTTCAAAAGCCTCGGCCCGCTCGGAAGGCATCCAGAGACCGACGACGAGCAGGAATAGAACTATTAAGAGTTTAAATGAACGGCTTGTCGACATGTTGCCTCTCCTTATTTCCCAACGACGTTCATGAGTATGAGCCGCGCGTCATTGGAGGTGATCTGTCCGTTTTTGTCCAAATCATACTTCATGTCCGGACTGAGCAGTCCGACGGACATCTTCAATGCGGTAAGGGCGTCCATGGCCGTAAATTTTGGAGAGGATGCGGTTGTTGTCGGTTTGGTTCCTGGCGTTGATGTCGTTCCGGAGTCCCCCCCGGGCTTCTGGGTTCCCGTCGGGGTTCCTGTCGGCGTGGCGCCAGTTGGAGTGGATGCCCCTTCGCCGTCCCCCTCCACGACGATCTCTCCGCTTAAAGCGGCAACCGTTACGGACGACCCGCTCACCGCGTTGGCTGTGGTCACCGAAACAGAGAGGGCGGTCCTCTGCCCGGCTTTGCCCGTGATTTTAAAGGGAACGGCGGCGATCTGCCCGGACCCGCTCACGCCGGATGACTGGGCGAACCCCAGCCGGGCCTTGCCTCCTTCACCTAGATTCGACGCAAACAGGGCCTTGCCGAGAAAGTTTCCCTTCGTGGCGTTCCCGGAGGCCTTTGCCACGGTTTGGTCATAACGCAGGTCGAAGTTGAGATTGGCCAAATTCTGTCCTTTGAGCAGCCAGAGGGGCACGGTCACTGTCTCGCCCGGCTTGCCTTTAACCGAACAGGCCTGCAACGTCATGGATGTGGCGTTGGATGGACAGGGGCTGGATGCTGTCCCAGTCTGCCCACTGCTTCCTCCTTGGCCGTCATTTCCGACTTGCCCTGCCTTTTCCGCCTCGGTCTTGGCCTTGGAGAGGAGCTTCTTTGCCTTTTCCAAGACTTCAGCGTTCTTGCCGGTACAGAGGCCATCAGCGCCGCCCAGGGCCTTTTCCAGAACATTGCGGCATCCGATCCAATCTTTTTCCTTGCACAGGTTCGAGCCCTTGATGATTTCTTTGATGCGTCGTTCGCATTCGGCTTGATCGGCCCCCGTCGGATTGGTTTTCTTTCCATCATTCCCGGAAGTGTTTACGGCGGAACCAGTTCCGCCCGCTGCTTGGCCACAGGCCGAATTTCCTGGAATGAAGGTGACTTCAAGAGTAGCGGTCGCTGCGCGTCGATTGCAATTTGCCAATCCGCAAACGACGGGAGGGGACAACGTAAAATTACCTGAAAATGATTTGTCTGGTATTTGGTATTCAATAAACGAAGTGTGGGAGCTTACTTTACCTTCAAGGCTGCAGCTTGAGCTCACATTAAAGCTTGATAACTCTTTGCCATCATACTTACTGTCAGTGCGATTGTTTTTCCAGCCGTCGGCATCATATCCAAGGACGGATTCTGCCTTGGCGTAAAAAAGGCGGCAGTAATAAGGACTCATGGAGAATTTGATCTGGAGACACCCTGGTCCAGTGAAGGAGTAGGGGAATGAACTGGGAGGGTCATTAAATCCGACATAGTTTTTCGCCTTCCATTCTACTTTTTCTGATATTACAGTTCCAGAATGCGCTGACGGCGTATACATAATGAAGAAGAACAGAAAAATCATTATCCTTAATATAATTATTGATGAAAATATTTTAGCCATGGTATTCCTCCAAAATGCTAGAATATTACAAGTAATAATCCTGTTCTCTTCCAAAGTCCCTTTCATGGAATAGTGTTTAAAATGATTACCATATTCAGCTACAATCATTTTGCAAACAACAAAATCATAATAAGTCAGAGATTGCCAAACATGGAAGGTGCTCGTAGATAAATATGGCCCATACGTTTACGACCAGTGAAATTACTTGCCAGGAACTCCGTACACCCATGCGAATCCTCTGAAGCCCGTATCAGCATTCTGGGACCACGTGGCGACGCCGGAGTCGATAATCTCATACGTTCCGGCCTCCAAAACGATATCCGGCTGGACCGACCAGTAGAGATTTGGAGGTCCATGTCCCTTTGACGGCCATATGGAACCAGGTCTCGCGTCAAAGATGACGCTACTTCCGATTGCGGGCCATGCGCCGACTTCCTGGCCGGAGTGGGCTTCACGGAGCCCAATTGTTCCTGGTGCAGCTCCCTGGCCATGATTATAATGGTATGTCAAAATTTTCGTAATCTTAGCTGGAGCCGTAAGCGTAAACATCGTCTTTTGAGACGGTCCATTCGCTACAGCGGCAATGCTCTCCATTTTTAACAAGACCTCCTCAGTGCCTAAAAAATCAGGAAATGACGGCGTCAATGACTGTTCTGAAAAGGTCGCTGAACTTGTGGACTTTGCATCCACAGCAGTTGATCCTTGATTTGTGGAATGTAAAGCGTCATCGAGCAATTCAAGAGCTTGTTCGGCCTCTGTTGCAGAGTTGCTTGGAAACGGTATCATTACAAGGAAAGTGACGAAGAAAATGCTACTAAAAATAAAAAACGTGCTATTTTTTAGGACTGGCATCATGATAAACTCCATATCATATCAAGGTTGATTGGATTGATCCTTTGTTTCTGTTAATGTCTTACCGTGCTGGTTCCAGCCGAATAAAACTCGGCCCCCTATACGTACCATCCGTGCCAAAATCATGCGAAATCAAGGCATAACCCGCAAGATCACATGCATGGCATCCGTTGAGGAGGGGATACCCGAATACGAAATGCTGGCCCCCATCCGGCAAGAGGGTCATCTCTCGAAATGATGCGCCATTGGTCCAAAACTCAAGCTCCGGATACCTTTTCTTGAGCGTTTTGTAGGCCGGATCCGCGCTGATGCTGATGTCCGTGTCGAGCTCGCTTGAGACCAGGGATGGGGAGCCGCCGACCATAAAGAACACTTCATTGGTGTTTGCCCGAGCAGGAAAAAAAGCAGTGGCTAGGTTTACCCTGCCCATTTGATGAAAAGCGCTCATGTAGCCATTGCCCTCTAGCATTTTGCTGAAAGCCAGGGCCTGTTCAGAAGCGCCGTTTTTCTTCATGGTCTGGACCAGACAATCATCGTATGCGGGATTTTCCTCCCAGCAGGCGTAGAATGGCTCCCACGCCATGGTCCAAACAGCTTGCGGCCCAAACTGTTCGCCCCCTGAAGTACTTTTCAAACCAGCCTCCTGTGTTGCAGCAACCATGGTGAACAAAGCCCCAAAAACAAACAGCCATCGGCATTTGCTGGTCATATTGCATTAATCACTTGTTTCAATTAAAAAAAATGACAACCTGACTTCTTTCAGGGTCTTCGACGTTTGGTGTGGATTTCGACTGAGGGCGTAAGGAAAAATCCACAACGTCTCTGAATAACTACCGTTGCCCGCTTTATCACCCTCATGGGTTCTTCAAAAAACCTCCAGCGGGGATGTAACTCCTTGAGGAGCGTCGCCCGGTCAGCAAACGCGCTATTTCACGGTATCCCAATGCCATCATTGACATTTCTTGGCGGCCCACCCATCCTGGAGAAACAGTCCGACAGGGCCAGTTCCATACACTGCGTCGAAGAACCTTCTTTCAATATCTATAAGTTTAATATTCTTGTTGTGGTTGCAAAGCAATATTAAAATGAAGGCTGCCCCTTCTCAAGCTCTGGCCCACATGCCGGTCCACGCCACGGTCGTGTTTCAAGATTGTGCCGAAGTCAGCTTCCTTTTGCCGACAACCTGGATAACTATCGCCGCGCAGGCCCTTTCCTTTATGTGTCCTACAAAGCTAGTCTTCGGACAAAATTCGGGGTAAACGACCTCACAAGGAGAGGCCCCGATGAAAGCAGCCGCGAAGATCGCCCGGACCAAACATTCCCCGGCCGCCAGCCGGTCAAGAAGCATTTTCAGAAGATCGCCCATGACACGGCCCTATTTTTGATTCTCCGGGGAATTCTGGGAAAATTGTGGCTTGAGACAACGGCAACCATCTGATATTTTTAATATCTAGAAGGTTATGAAGCCAAGCGAGATCAAGGGCTTCGGAGAAATCCGGAGCCCTTTTTTTGGCTGGCTCAAGATGGACGCATCTTATGGAATCAAGCCGGTGTCCCAGGCCGCCATGGACGCTTCCCTTCTCCTTCTCCCGTGAAGGACGGAATTCAAAGCTTCGCGGGCTTGAGGTAGACCCAGACCGTGGAGGTAACTCGCAGTCGCCGTCGGGGACTTGTGGCGTAAGATTGCTTGCAGGACGCTCACAGGTTGACCTTCCCGGTAGAGAATCGACGCGGAAGATGTCGGATCGCGTGATAGCTGAAAGGCCTGCCCCCTGCTTTCTCACAGAGCTTTCCGGGGAAGTGTTGCCGATTCACAACATGCTGGCCGTTGAATTCACGGCAGAATTTCTCCTCGCCAAAGTTGGTGAACACGAATTCGGATTGCACCGGACGCAACCCAATCCACGCCTTCAGGGCCGCAGCAAGAGTATCCGTCATCGGCACTGCCCCCCGGAGAAATCCCAGGTGAAGGTCCGCTTGAACGGGATCGACACCCCCGAGAAGGGTCAGGCTTTTGGCGCAAAGAGTGCGAACTTCATAAAGTGACGGACTTGGGCTTGCCATTTGTAAAATCATGGTGGATATTAAGCAAATGCAAATGCTGAGTTGGATTTGGAAAGATTTTCTACCTCAACGCTCGTCAATTTATTTGGCCCAAAGGGTCAACAAATAAATGAATAGACGCAGCGAAATGACATGAGCAAATACCAGCTCGTACATTTTTCCTCACTAACTCCCCAGTGGATCATTCACTGCATGGGATTGCTCATCATCAGCGTCGTGATGGGTGGCAACCTCGTCATCGATCGCCGCCGCCTCGAATCGAATGAGAAGGAACTGCTACAACTTCAGACCCAGGTCGTTCAGAAGGTACTCGACGAAAACCTGGCAGCCCTGGATGCCACACTGCGGGATATCGGGGAACATGCCTTTGATGAGGGCTCGCAGACAGATCTCGACCATCGATTATCCCTTCTCACAATGGCCCTCTCAGGTGTTCGGACGCTCACTATCATGGATGCCGCTGGCGTCATTCGGGCCTCGAACCGTGCCGAACTCCTGGGTATCAATGCCAGCCAACGCGACTATTATCGGGCTCTTGCGTCCAGCACGGATCCAAACCTTCTCTATGTGAGCCCGCCGTCAAAGACCTCCCTCGGCACGTACACCATCATCCTGAGCAAACGCATGACTGGCAAAAACGGGGAATTCGCCGGCATCGTCAACGCTGCCCTGGATCCGGCCTACTTTGCCCCACTCTTGTCTTCGGTGCTCTATGCCCCAGATATGTGGGCGACACTGGTCCATGCCGATGGTGCCGTTTTCATGATGCTCCCCCAAAACACGGATGTCGTCGGGGTTAACTTGGCCAAACCAGGCACTTTGTTTAAAAGGCATCTTGAAAGCGGCTTGCAAGCCAATGTGTTTTCCGACAATGTATACCTCACGGGGGAGTATCGCTTCCTCGCTGTACGAACGATCACTCCTTCAAATATCTCCATGAGTTCACCACTCATCATCGGGATATCCCGTGATGTCGAGACCGTATTCACAGAATGGCGAAGTACAGCCATATTACAGGTTATCTTTTTAGCCGGTGTGATATTGTCCTCCTCCTTGCTGCTACACGGTTTTCAGAGACGGCAACGGGCAAATGAACGAGAACTCGCCCAGGCGTCCCAAGCCCTGGTCGAGCGGAACCGATTCATCCGCACAGTAACTGATAACATCCCCGGATTGGTAGCGTACTGGAACTCGGACATGCGCTGCGAATACGCCAACAAGGCCTACTTGGAATGGTTCGGCAGGACCGACGAGCAGATGCGGGGCATAACCATCCAGGAGCTTTTCGGAAATGCTCTGTTTGCGAAAAACGAACCTTATATTCGGGCGGCCCTGCATGGTGAACCACAGGTATTCGAGCGTACGCTCACCAAGGCCGACGGAACCGCAGGACACACTCTTGCCCGGTACATCCCGGATGTCGAAAACGGCAAAACCCTTGGATTTTACGTGCTTGTCTCAGACGTGACCGAACTCAAGAGCACCCAGGCGGAGTTGGAACAGCGCATCCAGGAACTGGACCTTCTGGCCACCACAGACGCTTTGACCGGCATAGCCAACCGGCGCCGGTTTCTGGAGCGAACCAGGGAGGAAATCGCCCGATGCAAGCGATATGGCACCTCTCTGATCTTCTTGATGATGGATGTTGATCACTTCAAAACCGTCAACGACACATACGGCCACGACTCCGGAGACCGGCTGCTCAAGATGCTGGCCACGACCATGAAGGACACGTTGCGTGTTACGGACATGGTCGGCCGGCTCGGCGGCGAGGAGTTCGGGGCTCTACTCATTGAGGACACTTCAGAAAGCGCCGACGCCGTAGCCCGAAGACTGCATGAGGCTCTGCGCAACGCCTGTATCCTGACGGAGACGGGGCAGGAGATCTGCTTCACGGTGAGCATAGGACTGGCCGAGTTCGAGGAGGGCGTGGACTCAGCAGAGGAACTCATGCGACGAGCCGACACGGCCCTGTATCACGCCAAGAGGACCGGTCGGGACCGCATCTGCTGGCACGAAAAATGCCAGACCCAAGTCCAGCCAAACGCCGGATCCTGATCTGTCCTACCCAGGCCGGAAGCGCGACACAGGCAGTGGAGTTCTCGTGTAGACGGGGCTGCAAAAATATCGAGAACTTCGGTCAAAGCCCGGGTTCCCCTCCCCCCCATAACCGACGCATTCCTCGGTCCATCTTCAGGCACAAGATCTCCCCGAAATAGCTGTTGCAATACGTTTGCAGGAATATATTCACAGCAATTGACAATTCTGAAGTGGTCGCGAAAAATTGGACAGTCGGTTACGCTATGGTCCGTACGCGAGGAGGACGGTTTCCGATGTCCAAGCGACGGAAGTTTTCGGCTGAGTATAAGGCCAAGATGGCGCTTGAAGCCCTGTCCGGCGAGTTGGC
>Ga0228536_1002077_pt1 | contig 13671 bp, 13 predicted proteins | sample SJ1Smetagenome_FD_168611 | JGI IMG/M metagenome (GOLD analysis project Ga0228536, IMG submission 168611) | Enriched culture of PCE-dechlorinating microbial communities from Ithaca, New York, USA - SJ1.S | ecosystem: Engineered > Modeled > Simulated communities (microbial... > Unclassified... | reverse complement strand
GAATTCTGGAAAAAAATGACTGCGGAGATCGAGGAAAAAACAGGCATTAAGGTGCTTGCCATGGGACAGAACGGCACCAGGCATTTCACCAACTCCAAGCGCCCGATCCACGAACCCAAGGATATGGTAGGGCTGAAGTTCCGCGTCATGCCCTCCCCGATCTATGTGAAAACGCTGGAAGCCATGGGAGCAAGCGCAACGCCGCTCGCCCACGGCGAAATTTACACCTCATGCCAGACCAAGGTCGTTGACGGGCAGGAGAACCCCATATGGAACATAGCGGCCAACAAATGGTACGAGGTTCAGGACTACATGACGCTCGACGGCCATACGTGGAGTGAGGACATGCTGATCATCAATGCCAACTTCTTCAACAAACTTCCGAAGGCATATCAGCAGATAATCCGTGCTGCAGCCTACCAGGGGCAGACTGCCGGGCGGGCTTCCGAATCACTGGGCTCGCTGGTTACCGATTTCGCGATCCTCGATAAAAACATGGAGATCTACTCTCCGACACCGGAGGAGATGGCAAAGTTCAAAGCTGCTGTCGTTCCTGTAGCCAACTGGCTTAAGCAGGAAATCGGCGCAAAGTACGTAGAAGATTTTTACAAAGCCGTCGAAGAAGCCGAAACCGCACTGGGATACAAATAGTTTTTTTCAGCGGAATCTGCGTGCAGGCTTCCATCCAGGGAAGCCTGCACGTTAACGAATACGGCGGAGGACAAGATGAGTGTACTGGATACATCATTCACACTTTCAAGGAAGATCAGCGACATCGTCGAACGGGCAAGCATCTGTATAACAGTATTCTACATTGCCGCTGTCTTTTGCGTCGTTTTCCTCGGAGTGATAATGCGGGTCATCGGATCAACGTTTTCCTGGAGCGAGGAGATCTCGCGCTGGCTCCTGATAGGAATCACGTATATAGGAGCCAGCCTTGCACTGAAAAGGCGGCAGCATGTCGGTATCGCGCTGGTGATTCGAGCCCTTCCGAGAGCATGGTGCAGGATAGCCGTCATTCTTATCGATATCGCTGTCATAGCCTTCATTTACTATGGGTTCAGAACGAGCCTTGCAACGGCTCTTCAATCAGCGAAACAGTTCGGCGACATCATAAAATTGCCTATGATGTACGTGAAGCTGAATCTTCCAGTCGGTTTTTTGTTCATGTTCGTCCATATGGTCTATTTTCTGCTCGGCGCATTCAGGGCCGAGGATCCCCAGGACTTCATCCTGAGCAGCTGACGGCCGGGCCTGGAGCAGGAGAGATATCATGACTACATTGTTGTTGATTTTCCTTGGAAGTTTCGCCATTGGTGTCCCGATCGCCTTTGTCCTGGGACTGACGGCACTCTACTACCTTCTCTTCGTCGGCAGCGTGCCGATCATGATCCTGGGACAGCGGCTCTATGCGGGAGTCGATAACTTCGTCCTGCTGGCGATCCCGTTCTTCGTTTTCGCCGGTGAGCTGATGAACCGGACAAAAATCACGGAAGACCTGGTGAATTTCGCCAAAATGCTGGTCGGCTGGATTCCGGGTGCCCTGGCGCAGGTGAACATCGTAACAAGCGTATTCTTCGCCGGGCTTACGGGAGCAGCCGTTGCCGATACTGCTGCCATAGGCTCCATCCTGATTCCGGCCATGAAAGATGAAGGATACTCGGCTGAATATGCAGCAGCGGTCACCGTCACATCCTCAATTATCGGGCCAATCATTCCCCCGAGCATCAACATGGTGGTCTACAGTACGGTGACGATGGAATCGGTCGGCGCACTCTTCATGGCGGGGTTTGCCCCCGGCATTGCGATCGCACTCGGCCTTATGATAATAGCGCTCTTTTTCGCGTTACGGGACAACCACCCGAGGAGGAAGGAGCGGCTTGAAAAAGGAGAAGCCTGGCGTACCACCAAAAAATCCCTCCTTGCGCTGCTGGCACCCGTTATTCTGGTGGGGGGGATCTTCAGCGGCCAGTTCACACCAACGGAAGCCGCAGCGGTCGCATGCGCGTATGTACTTTTCGTCGGCGTATTTATTTTCAGGACACTCGGATGGAATGAGATCTTCGAAAGCCTCAAAGTCACAGCAGTCACATCCTCGGTCATTTTGTTCATAATCTCCATAGCAACTGTTTTCGCCACAATGCTGACGCTGGAGAAAATCCCCGCACACATCGCCCATTACATTCTCTCACTGACCGGAAATAAATATATCTTCCTGTTATTTATCAACATCTTTTTATTGTTTGTCGGCATGATCATGGAGACCGGTGTAAGTGTCATCCTGCTGGCTCCCATTCTGCTTCCAGTGGCAACACGCATGGGAATTCATCCTCTTCACTTTGCACTGGTCATGCTGGTCAATCTGAATATTGGTCTTAACACACCGCCTCTCGGAGTCTGCCTTTATGTTGCCGCACCGATAGCGAAGATACGGTTTGAGAAAATAGCACGAGCTGCGGTACCGTTCATCGCAATGCAAATTGTTGTTTTGATGATCATCACCTATATCCCTGAAATTATTCTTTTCCTCCCGAGGCTGTTCGGCTATATCACATAGGGACACGGAACGGGTTTGGTGTCAATCTCCCCGCAGCAGGGAGCAGGAGCAGGATATCAGGCAGCAGCAAAAAAAGTTTTTCTGTACCCCGTGATCCGGCAAAGAGAGTGAAGGTTTTTGTGTGTTGACCGATGAGCAGAAAAACATGATCACTATCTCCAAATAATTATCGGAAAGGCACGGTTCCTGAAAATTACATGAATTTCATCCGGAGGTGGATTATGAACCCTGAAAAAATCGCCGAACTGAAGGAAAAAGCGCGGGCGGTCCGGCTGGGCATCATTGACGCGCTGGGGATCGACAAGCGGGGACATCTCGGCGGCTCCATGTCATGCGCCGATATCGTCGCGGCGCTCTATTTCTACAAAATGCGCCATGACCCGATGGACCGCTTTCTGAAGGACCGCGACCGGTTTATTATGAGCAAGGGACACTCAGTGCTCGCCCAGTACGCGGCCCTGGCCGAATGGGGTTATTTCCCGAAGGAAACGCTTCTGAAAACAAAAACCCTGGGCTGCTTCCTCCAGGGGCACCCCGAAAGGGAAACCCCGGGAGTTGAGGCAAACACCGGCTCCCTGGGACAGGGACTGTCCATTGGGGTGGGAATGGCCCTGGGCGGCAGGCTTGACGGGCTGAATTACCATACCTGGGTCATCCTCGGTGACGGAGAACTCGGCGAAGGACAGGTATGGGAAGCTGTTACAGCCGCTGCCGCGTACAAACTCGACACCCTCACCGCGATTGTGGACATGAACGGCATCCAGGCCGTGGGAAAAACATGCGACAGGTACGACCTCGGGGACATTCGGGGGAAATTCAACGCCTTCGGCTGGAAGACATTCGAGATCGACGGCCACGACATGGGGCAGATCGTGAAGGCTCTCGATGAAGCCTCCGAAGTGCGGGGCGTTCCCAGCGCCATCATTGCCCGGACAGTAAAGGGCAAAGGTGTCTCGTTCGCCGAGAATACTGCAGCCTACCACAACAACCTGCTGACGAAAGAACTGCAGGAACAGGCCCGTCAGGAAATCCTGGCCATGTAGGGAGGGACGAACAGCCATGCTGAAAAACCTGCGAACCGCATACGGCGAAGAACTTCTCGCCCTCGCCAAAGAAAATCCCCGGGTCGTCGCGCTCGATGCCGATCTGTGCGGGTCCACCCAGTCCATTGTGGTGGAAAAGAACTTCCCCGAGCGCTATTTCGAGATGGGAATCGGAGAACAGAACATGATTTCCGTCGCTGCCGGGCTTTCCCTCACGGGAAAGATACCCTTCGCCCACTCCTTCGCGGTCTTCGCATCGGGGCGTACCTTCGACCAGATTCGCCAGAGCGTGTGCCTTCCCGGGCTCAACGTGAAGATCGTGGGCTCGAGCTGCGGCCTCTCCGACTTCGGCGACGGCGCAACGCACCAGTCCTTCGAGGATCTTGCCACCATGCGGGTTCTCCCTCACATGACCGTTCTCAGCCCCGCCGACGCCGTGGAAACGAAGTGGGCCGTACGGGAGGCTGCCGCCATAGACGGCCCCGTGTATATCAGGCTGAACCGCAACGACCTCCCTGTGCTCTTCGATGAAAATACCCGCTTTGAAACGGGAAAACCACTTGTCCTCAGGGAGGGCTCCGATATAGCCCTCATAGGGACGGGGACCATGTCGGCAATAGCCCTCGAGGCCGCCGGCCTTCTGGAAAACAGGGGCGTATCCGCCAGGGTGATCCACGTGGGAACGATCAAACCGCTGGACAAAGAGGCTCTGACCAATTCGGTGAAGGGTGTAAAAGGCATTGTCACATGCGAGGAACACACCATCTACGGAGGTCTCGGTTCTGCGGTTGCGGAAGCTCTCTGCGCTGCTCCGCTGCCCATGCGCATGGTAGGGATCCAGGACAGGTACGGCCAGTCGGCCGTCCATTACCAGGAACTGCTCGAGTGCTACGGCCTGACCAAAGAAGCCGTGTCAGAGGCAGCGGAAAATCTTCTCGGATCCCTGTAAAACAAATTTCTTCGGAGGTGGTTTCATGGAAAAGATCGGATTCATAGGGCTCGGAATTATGGGGAAACCCATGGCGAAGAACCTTCTCGCCGCAGGAAAGTCCCTCGTTGTGTACGACGTCGTCCCCCAGGCAGTTGAAGAACTTGCGGCCGCGGGAGCGGAAAAAGGGCTCAGCCCGAAGGATGTTGCGGAGAAAAGCGGTCTGGTCATCACCATGCTCCCCAATTCCCCCCATGTCCGCGAAGTCGTGTGCGGGAAAAACGGAATTCTGGAAGGTGTCAAAAATGGCCAGCTCATCGTCGATATGAGCTCGATCGCCCCTCTCGTGAGCAGGGAACTCGGTGCCCTTCTCGCCGAAAAGGGAGCCGAAATGCTCGACGCTCCCGTAAGCGGAGGACAGGAAAAAGCCGAAAAAGGCACTCTCGCCATAATGGTCGGCGGAACCCAGGCTTCCTATGACAAGGTGAAGGATATTCTCGCCATCATGGGAAAAAGCACGCTCGTGGGAGAGCTTGGAGCCGGACAGACCACGAAGCTCGTCAACCAGAGCATCGTGGCGGTGAACATAGCGGCAGTGGCCGAGGGAATGGCCTTCGCCAAAAAAGCGGGAGTAGACCCTGAAAAGGTATTCAACGCCATCCGGGGAGGGCTCGCCGGAAGCCAGTGCATGGAGGACAAAGCTCCGCGCATGTTCGAGGGCAGGTACAACCCGGGATTCCGGATCAACCTCCATATCAAGGACCTGAACAATGTGCTTGAGACAAGCCATTCTCTTCACGTGTCCATGCCCCTCACGGCACAGCTCATGGAGATGTTCCAGAACCTTGCGGAAGACGGGCACGAGACCCTGGACCATGGCGCCCTCGGCCTCTTTTACGAAAAACTCAACGGACTTTCACTGAAAAAATAGGAACGACAGCACTTCTGCGCAGGAAATGCGCATGCTGATCTCCAGGGGAGGGATAAAAAGGGAAAGAAACTACGCGATGAGACTCTGAGTGTTTTTGCGGGATATGAAAGCTTCTGCTGCACAGGAACCAATACCTGAAAAAAGGAGTGGTCATTGTGAAGAAGTTCATTTCCATTATCGCCGTTGTCTTCGTTCTTTCAGTCGTCCTCGGAGGAGCATCCTTCGCCGCGGACAAAATCTGGCCCAAGGGTACGCCCGCGGTCATCGTAGGATTCGGTGCCGGCGGCGGCACGGACACCTCGATACGTCCCATGGTCGCCCTCATGTCCAAGTACCTGAACGAGACCATCAACGTGGCCAATATGCCGGGAGCCGCCAGTGCGGTTGCTGCCGAACACGTCCTGGGCCTTCCTGCCGACGGCTACACCATGTTTGCCACCGGCTCGGGATGCTTCGGCGGCTTCAAGATCAAGGAAACCTCCGATTCCGGGTGGGAAGAGTGGACATCGTGGCATCCTTTCCAGGGTCCGGCTGCTATCCTCGTCGGTGCCAACAGCGACATGAAAACGTTTGACGACGTCGCGAAGGCTCTCAAGGAAGGCAAGATCAACATGGGCGTCTCCGGATTCGGAAACGGACCCCACGTGATCATGCAGGCAATCGCCGAAGTCGCGGGCATCAAGGAGATCAACTACGTCACGTTCGACGGCGACCGGAACGTGGCTACCGCCGTGCTCGCAGGAGAAGTCGAAGCAGGTATAGTAACGTTCTCCTCCGCCATTGACATGGCCCAGGCCGGAACCATCCGCGCCGTCACCGTCATGATGAAGGAACCCATGAAGATCACCGACGCCATCACCATCGACCCCATCGTGAAGGTTCTTCCCGGCAGCGACAAGATCCCCGACCTGAGCGAGACCTGGCCGATCTGCATCCGCCGCGACGCTCCCCAGGAGATAAAGGACAAGATCACCGAGGCCTTCCACTGGGCCCTCAAGCAGCCTGAAATTCTTGAATACACGAAGCAGAAGGGCCTGAACATCGTCGGGCTCACCGGCGAGGACGCCGACCGATTCCTTTCCCTCCAGATCTCCGGTTACTCGTGGGTGCTCTACAACGCCAAAATGGCGGAGAAATCCCCCGCCGACTTCAACATTCCCAAGCTCGCCGACTGGAACTGGGAGACCGAAAAGAAGAAGCTGAACAAATAACATGACAGGAAGAGTACACAAGGGTTCCGGGGCGGACTACATCTCCGCCCTTTGCCTGATCGTCTTCGGGGCGGCGTTTTCCATAGCCGCCCTGAGGATGCGGGTGTTCAACAACTCACTTCTCGTCTCCCCGGGCCTTTTTCCTCTTATTCTGGGAGGAGTGTTCATCCTTCTCGGCTTGCTCCTCTTCCGCTCCGCCGCATTGAGGGGCGGAAGGGAGCAGGCCTTTCACGTCCTCGGAAAAGAGCATCTGAACGCTTTCTTCTCCTCGCCGAGGGTCAGGAAAGGAACGGTACTGCTCCTCCTTGTCGTCGCGTATGTCGTGGCTGTGGGATATTTCCCGTTTCTCTGGGCAACAGCGGGGTATCTCATCGTCACATTCCTCTACCTCAAGGCCATGAAGCTGCACTGGAGCATTCTCCTGGCCCTTGCCGCTGCCTGGGCGATCACTGCAGCCTTCCGGGATCTTTTCCGGATCCCCATGCCGTAAGAAAGGGGAGAAATCATGGAAATACTCCATCTTCTCGCGGATGAAGCCGCACAGGTTGGAAGTTCTCTCATCGGTTCGCTCAACCCCACGATTCTCGGCCTGATTTTCGGAGGAAGCCTCCTCGGCCTCCTCGTGGGCGCAATTCCGGGGCTTACCGCCACCATGGCCCTCGCACTGCTCATCAACCTCTCCTACGGCATGCAGCTGCAAAACGCCGTGGCCTTTCTTCTGGCCGTCTATATCGGGGCTGTCTCCGGAGGCCTGAACGCGGCCATCATGATCAACATCCCGGGCACTCCCTCTGCGGCGGCCACCTGTCTCGACGGCTTCCCCCTGGCGAAGCAGGGCAAGGGAGGCCTCGCCATAGGAACAGGCATTATCGCATCCTTCGTGGGGACCCTCTTCAGCATCCTGGTCATGATCTTCCTTTCACCACTCATCTACAGGATCGCCCTGAGATTCGGCCACTGGGAACTCTTCCTGCTGGCTCTCTTCGGCATCATGATCTGTGGAACCCTTTCCGCAGGAAAAGATCCTCTCAAGGGATGGATCGTCGGCTTCCTTGGATTTGGGGCAGCCATGGTGGGAATGGAGCAGATTTTCGCCTACCCCCGCCTCACGTTCGGCTTCCTCCAGCTCAAGGGCGGAATTCCCCTCATTCCGGCGCTTATAGGGGTTTTCGGCGTCTCCGAGTTCCTGGCCGTCCTCCAGGAGGAAGTCGCCTACAAGATTGAAGGACGGGTCGGGAAGGTGATCCCCCCCATGCGGGAGTTCATTCCCCTCATCCCCTCGGCGATCCGTTCAGGAATCATCGGTGTCGTCATCGGCGCCATCCCCGGCGCGGGAGAAGACATCGGCAGCTGGCTCTCCTACGACGTGGGCAAGAGGCGCTCGAAGAAGGGACACCTCTTCGGCACCGGAAGCTACGAGGGGCTTGTCTGCTCCGAGGTGGCAAACAACGCCGTCATCGGCGGCGCCATGATCCCCCTGCTCACCCTCGCCGTTCCCGGAAGCCCCCCGTCGGCAATGTTCCTGGCAGCCGTCTGGCTCCACGGAGTCCGCCCCGGCCCCATGCTCAACTTCGAGAACCCCGGATTCCTTCCCCTCGTGGCTGCCATGCTCATTCTCGGGTCACTTGCCATGCTCGTCTGGGGACTTACCCTCGCCAAACCCATGGTGGCGGTCCTCAAGATCAAGAGGGAGATCCTTCTGCCCATCGTCATTCCGCTGACCGTTATCGGCGCTTACGCCGGCGGAGTCCGTATTTTCGACGTCTACCTGATGCTCGCCTTCGGCGTGCTCGGCTACGTGCTGCGCCAGATGGACTACCCTCTTGCCCCCCTGGTCCTCGGCCTCATCCTCGGCCCTCTTGCCGACACCAGCTTCCGGAGAGCCCTGCAGCAGAGCCGCGGTGCGGTTCTGCCCCTGCTCGAACGGCCTATCGGCCTTATCCTCATCGCGTGCGTCGTATGGCTCATCTGGACGGGCGCAAAGAGAACAAAACAGTACTATGCAGAAAAGGCAATCGCCGACGCCGCTGAAGATGCAGCGGCAGCGGCTGCAGATCTGAAATGAAGAACCGTGCCGGAACTTTTTTCCCGGCCATGAGGAGGAGAGAACAAATATGCGCGCAGTGGTGAAATTTAAAAGGGAGGACGGCAACACGGAAGTACGGGACGTTCCCGTACCGGAGACCGGGCCTTCCGATGTCCTTGTGAAGGTGGCCTATATCGGCATCTGCGGAAGCGATCCCCACATGTTCCATAACCAGGTTTCATACCCCATGGCGGTGCCCATCATCCTCGGGCACGAATTTTCGGGGATCATCGAAAAAGTCGGATCGGAAGTGAAAAACTGGAAGGCCGGCGACAGGGTTACTGCTGAAACCCATGCCCGTTTCTGCGGCAAGTGCGTCCTCTGCAAGACCAACAACTACCGCTTCTGCAGGGAACGCAAGGGATACGGCTTCGGTGTCGACGGCGCCTTCGCCGAATTCGTCTGCGTCCCGGAAAGAATTCTCCACGCCGTCCCCGACTCCGTCACCCTGAAGGACGCCTCCTGCACCGAGCCCGTCTGCGTGGCCTACAACGTGGTCATCGCCAAGATGGGCGTCAAGACCGGAGACTCCGTGGCCGTCCTCGGCCCCGGCCCCATCGGTATTCTCTGTGTCCACATGGCCAAAACGGCAGGAGCCAGCCACATCGTGGTCTTCGGCGCTCCCGGCGACGAAAAGCGCCTCGAAATCGCCCGGGGGTACGGTGCCACTGAGACCTATGTCCTGGATGGAACAACCGATCCAAAGACCGTGGCGGCAAAGTTCAACGAAGGTTACGGATTCGATAAGGTGGTCGACGCCGCGGGCCCCGCCGCAACCCTCAAGATATCCATGGACATCGTCATGCCCGGCGGCATCATCAACAAGGTCGCCTGGGGACCCAAGCCGGTGGACTTGAGCCTCGACCCCCTGCTCTCCAAGGGCGTCACCCTCCAGGGCTCCTTCAGCCACACCTGGGACATCTGGGAGAAGGTCCTCGTCATGATGGGCCAGGGACAGATGCCCCTGGACGCTCTCATCACCCACGAACTTCCCCTCGAGGAATGGCACGAGGGCTTCGAGCTCATAGAAAGCAGGGAAGGGCTCAAGGTCGTATTGAAACCGTAGGAACAGCAAAGCCAACGCAAAGGACCGCCCTCCGGAGAGTGGTCCTTTGCGTTGAAAGCAAGGTCTTCCTGGGAAGGATGACTTTTTTATCCCCTGGTCTCGGGAAATTCTTCCTTCAAAATGGGCACAAGCTTTTCCAGAACCTCCTGCGCAAGCCTGCGTCCGATTTGCTTTTCTGCAGCATCGGCACAGGCATACATGCCTGACGCGGGCCGCACTTTTTCCGGCTGCGGAAAAATCTTGTAACTGCGTGCTTTTGGTATGATTCCCTCATCCATTTTGTCCATCCGGACAAGCTCCGGATACAGATAGAGCATCAAAGAGGTTTCAGTGAGAGCCGCATGTTCCGCTACCCACCCGGGCCACCGGTCGGCAAAGACTTCCCTGATCAGGTCATCGGAGATAAGATCCCACCAGTTTATCGAGAGGACATGTGCGTCCTCTCTCCCGTGAACTGCATGCTCTATGCCTTCAAGAATGAAGGAGTAGCTCTCCATATGGCCGTTGAATATTACGGCATTCAGAATTCCCTGTTCGAAAAGCCTTCGCAGAACATCATATATGTAAAGGGAAAGAGTGTTCCCGTTAAGGTTTATCGTTCCTGTCCATGCGTCGCTCTCTTTGGCGTACGTATGAAAGACCGGCGGCAGCATGACAAGCCTGTCAGGAAAATCTCCAGCGCCTTTTTGTGTTGGAAGAAGATCCATGATGCCCATAGGGATATACAGATCCGTACCGGTAGGAAGGTGAGGACCGTGCTGTTCCACCGAGCCTGTTGGAATCAATGCGATCGTTGTATCCCTGAGGCCTTCAAGTTCAGGCCACGTGAGGTCAGCCCAGCGTCGTATCTTTTTTTTCATCTTCTATCGCCTTTCATATTGATGGGACCAATATCCTCAATCCGAACAATGCCGTATTCCCCTGTAACCGTATCCAGCGCAATCAGCCGCGTGATCCCGCCTTCGGAGAATTTCGACCGCCACAAAAGCGTTTTTTTGTAGACCAGCTGAACCGATCGTTCCTCGTAAGAAATGTTGCCGAGAAGCTTCATCCGTTTGTTCAAGGTCCCCCTGAGAATCTGGTGGAACCGGTCCTTATCGAAACCTGAGGGTTCAACTACCGGCTTGATCACGTCATCCTCGTCTACATCCGCAGCCTCTGTTTCGAAGCGCTGTGTCACCATAGGCTGATCGGTCACTGCATCCACGGCAATAAAGACTTCTCCCCCTCTCTCCGCTACAAAGGGAAGTTTTACTGACGCAGAAATATGAAGGAGCCAGTAAGGATAAAAATACCGGCCCGCTTCTTCTTTTGTCCGCACCGTACTGATCAGCGCCTGCGGAAATTCGGTTCTATTCGGCTTCCAGCACTGTATCGAGACCAAAACGTTTCGTCTTCCCCATGATCGAAACAGCCCGTGCAGCTTCACATCGAACCGCCGGCGATGCAGCCTGTGCTGCTTCTTTGGGGATATCCCCGTATTCCGACGAAGCATCAAAAAGCCGCAGAACTTCATCCGTCGGTTTTTTTGTTATGAGAGAAACGAGCACAAGCATGACAACCGCAACGATCAGCCCGGAAATGAACGGGTGAAGGCCGAGAATCTGCACCTCGGCCAGAGTGGAGCCGACATACACAACAAGTGAACTCACCATGCTTGCCAGAACGCCTGCCGCCGTCGTCCCCTTCCAGTAAACCGAGAATATATTCGGAACGCCGAAAGCCAGGGCCATGCCTCCAAAGACGAAGATAACAATTGTAAAGACGAGCGCAGGAGGATTCATCGCTACAAGGAAGGATATCAAGGCGACCACAAGGACAAGCACTCTTGAAATGAACAGGCGTTTTTTCTCCGGAATTTCCTTCTTTGAGAACCTGCTGAGAAGGTCATGGGCAATGGTTGAAACGAGCAGAATCAGGAAGGAGTCCGCAGTCGACATAATGGAAGCGACGGCTGCAGAGCTGAGAAGCCCTGCCCAGAAAGGAGGAAGGACTTCAAACCAGAGCCTGACCCCGGATTGCTCCACGTCAACCAGATTTTCACCGAGAATTACCCTGGCAAGACCGCCCGTCATGTAATAGACGAAGCTGAAGAGCACTACGAAAACAGCGGTGATCATCATCGCATGCCGTGCGGTGCTGGGATTTCTCATCGAAAAATGTTTGATCGTTATGTGAGGCATGCCGAAGCTTCCCATGATAATGAGAATGACCGGTGTCGCCGCGACAAGAAAACCCAGGTATGCATTGCCGGGTCCCCAGGGAGTCACAAAGTTGGGATCCATTGCCCCGAGAGCATCGTTGAATGCGGCGAATCCCCCGATTCGGGAAAGAGCCACGAAGAAAAGCACCTGTGTACCCACGAACATCAGAAGACCCTGAATAAAATCGGTATATACGACCGCAAGATATCCGCCCATGATCGTGTATATCAATACGACAATGCAGCCTATGAACATCCCGGTGAAATACTCCGTCCCGAAAACCACGCTCAGCAGTTTTCCCGAGGCTGTCCACTGGGCGACGAGATGCATGCTGACAGTGACCAGTATCACCAGGGATGCCACGATCCGCAGAAGAGGCGAATTGAACCGCTTCTCATAGTATTCAGGAAGGGTGATGGCATTGAGAAGCTCGGAAAATTTTCGCACCCTGCGGCCCAGCAGACCAAAGGATAAAGCATTTCCTGGAGCGTCTCCCATGGCCCACCAGAGTGTGGAATAGCCTCCTGTATAGCTGAGCCCGGGGGCTGCCGTATACGTATATCCGCTCATGTATGATGTGATAAGCGCAAACGATGAGACAACGGGTCCGATTCTCCGCCCGCCTATGAGAAAGTCTTCATAAGTCTTCCCCATCCGCATAGTGGTGATTCCTACGATAAATATGCACGCCAGGTAAAGAAGAAATGAAAATGTCACGATATTCATGATCTGCTCCTTCTCCCTAACTCTTTCGAGCGGCGGTTTTCCCCGCCGCCTCTTTTTCTTTCTGCCCCATGTAGAGGTACAGACCGAATATGGCGATCAATATGACTCCCTGTGCCAGGAACATCAACCACGTACCCGAACTCCAAAAGATCTCGTTGCCGCTCACTGATACCACCCTCCTTGACATAATGCATCGTGTCACCACGCACCAAAATAAAGCTCATTTTATATCACGCACCAACTGAATGCAACTCAAGTTCACGAAATTAAAAAAGAAAAACTGATATTCCTAAAATGGATCCTCACTGCTTGCGCGGAAAGTATGCTTCTTTAGTCAGTATTTGTGAATATCTCCATCCCCTTTTCCCGTCCCGCAGATTTCCACCCGGCTTCATGGAAAAGCATTTTTTCCCTTGTTGTCGTCATTTTCTCCTGCCTTTTTTTGAGGTACTATGAACAGGAATAATGAAATCCTTAAGGAGCGTGCTGCCATGCGAAGTGCTGAAGAGAAAGCGGAATCCAGGAATGCCGTCCTGGAAAAACTCGACCAGATGGGCATTCTCTACGAGATGATCGGGCACCCGGCTGCCTATACGGTCGAGGACATGGACCGGATAGGCTTCGACGAGAAGGTCACCGTCTGCAAGAATCTCTTCGTCCGTGACCAGAAGAAAAAACCCTCTCACTGGCTAGTAGTAGTGCACAAGGACAAGCGGGCCGACCTGGACAGCCTTGCCGAACAGCTGGGAACGAAGCACCTCAGCTTTGCCTCCGCCGACCGGCTGAAACGGTACCTGGGACTTGCCCAGGGCGAGGTCACTCCCCTCGGCGTGATGAACGATACTGCACACGAGGTGACCGTCGTCTTCGACCGGGATATCATCGGCAATATGCACCTTGGTGTCCATCCCAACGACAA
>Ga0228536_1002076_pt1 | contig 13687 bp, 16 predicted proteins | sample SJ1Smetagenome_FD_168611 | JGI IMG/M metagenome (GOLD analysis project Ga0228536, IMG submission 168611) | Enriched culture of PCE-dechlorinating microbial communities from Ithaca, New York, USA - SJ1.S | ecosystem: Engineered > Modeled > Simulated communities (microbial... > Unclassified... | reverse complement strand
GGACGACCCCAAGGCGATCCGTGACGCTCTTGAGGCGACGAAGGACCTGAAGCTCCACCATGCGACGATCACCATGGACCCGGCGACGCACAACCCTGTGGACAAGGACGGAGTGGTGCTTATCGCCAAGGACGGCAAGGGCCAGTTCTTCACGAAGATCAAGCCGTAGGAAAGCGGAGCCGGGAATCGACCCAAACTTTCCTGAAACATAATGGTGCTGCCGTTAAAACCAGTGTATCCTGGAAAATAATTATGATATAGTACTGTTTGATGAGGGCGGACAGACCCCGTTCGCCCTCATCAAACATGAAAGGGGTGATTCGCCTTTGGCGACGCTGATTCAGCAGGTGATCAACGGCCTCTCCCTGGGGTCGGTGTATGCACTTATCGCGGTAGGGTATTCTCTTGTGTACTCCATTCTTCTTTTTTCCAATTTTGCACACGGCGGCTTTCTTGTTATCGGCGGTTATATCTGTTATGGAACGCTCCGCACGTTCGGCACGGGAATCTGGCTTTCCGGAGCAATTGCCCTGGCAGGTGCAGGGTTCGCGGCGGTTCTCACTGAACGGCTTGCGTACAGGCCTATCCGTGAACGGACCAATGTAACGCTGTATCTTCTTATTGCCTCGATGGGAATGAGCATCGTCATCGAAAATATTTTTGTCATAGTGGCCGGCGGCAGGTTCCGTGCCCTTCCGCCCGTGATACCGACTACTCCTGTAAATCTGATGGGACTGGCGACTACAAGCGCTTTTGACCTCCTGTCACTGGTGTCGGCCGTGGTTTTCCTGGGAGCTCTTCAGCTCTTCCTGTCGAAGACGCGATGGGGCCTGGCCATCCGGGCGGCCGCGTATGATCTTCGAACTGCAGGTCTGATGGGAGTCAACGTCAACCTGCTGATTTCCATTGTATTCTTTGTCGCCGGGGCACTGGCTGCGGTCGGCGGAATCTTTCTTTCCGTCCGCTACACCCTGTATCCCCAGCTGGGAGCGATTACGATCAAGGCATTTGTGGCAGCGGTCATAGGCGGGCTGGGCTCACTTCCTGGAGCTGTGGTAGGGAGCCTTATTCTCGGCCTCGCAGAAATGCTGACGGCAGGTTTTATTTCCAGCCAGATGCGAGACCTGGTCGTCTTTTCCATGCTGGTTATTACACTCCTTGTCAAGCCTACCGGGCTTTTCGGCAAGAGCGTCAGCGAGAAAGTGTAGGTGATGCCTCATGTCGGGGTATACTGAAGGTATAATCATTCTCCTGTGCATCAACGCCATAGCCGCCATGGGCGTGTCGCTTCTTACCGGCTTTACCGGCATATTCTCGCTGGGGCATGCGGCGTATATGGCCCTTGGGGCGTACACAACGGCAATTCTGACTGTTCAGCACGGCGTTCACTGGTTCCCGGCCATTGTATGCGGGGGAATCATGGCAGTAGCCGTCGCTTTTTTTATAGGTGTTCCCACTCTCAAGCTCATGGGCGACTATTACGCTATTGCCTCAATAGGCCTGGGAGAGGCGATACGTCTTATCCTTGAAAACTGGCAGTCCGTAACAAGGGGGGCGAGGGGATACCCGGGAATTGATCCTTATACAACACTCCCCGTGGCGGCAGCTTTTTTCGTGGTGCTTGCCATCTTCATGTTCAACCTCATCAACAGCCGCTTCGGAAGGGCGTGCAAGGCATGCAGGGATGATCACATCGCAGCGGCCCTTTTGGGTTTTCACACGGCACGCATCCGGGTGATCAGCCTCATGATCTCAGCTTTTTACTGCGGAGTTGCCGGTGCCCTGCTGGGAGGGTTTCTTTCCTTCATTCAGCCGGTCATGTTCGATATGCTCAAGTCAACGGAGCTTACGGCGGTGGTTGTGTTCGGAGGACTTGGCTCCATGAGCGGTTCTCTTCTCGGCACGGCGGTGATAACCCTCGTAACGGAACTTTTCCGTCCGATTTCCCAGTACCGGATGCTTATTTACGGAGCTGTTCTTGTCGTCATAATGGTGCTTCGTCCGGAAGGAATCATGGGGAACCGTGAATTCCTCTCATGGGTGAAGGCTCCTTTCCGGAGGCGGGCAGGATGAGTGCATTCTTCGAACTTACCGGCGTAACGAAAAACTTTGGCGGTGTGCAGGCTGTGAGCAATATGACATTTTCGATTGAAAAAGGAGAGCTTGCCGGCCTTATGGGACCCAACGGAGCGGGCAAGACCACGATTTTCAACCTGGTCACAGGGGTCTATGGTCTTGACGAGGGACGGATCCTTTTCAAGGGAGAGGACCTGGCGCGCCTCAAGACATATCAGGTAACCGGAAGAGGTATCGCCCGCACGTTCCAGAACCTGCGTCTTTTTCAGCGCTCCACTGTCCTTGAGAACGTCATGACAGCGGCACAGCATCATGTGCCGTACTCATTTGCCGAGGGCATGACCCATCTTGGAAGGTGGAGAAGCGGCGAAAAGAAAATCCGGGAGAAAAGTATGGCGCTGCTTGAACGTGTTGGACTGGCGGACAGGGCGGAACAGGCAGCCGGGACCCTTCCTTATGGATTCCAGAGAAGGCTCGAGATAGCGAGGGCTCTCGCTCTTGACCCTGAACTGCTTCTCCTTGACGAACCTGCTGCGGGAATGAATGCTGAGGAAGTGGCTTTGCTGAATGTCCTTATCAGTGAAATACACCATGATTTCAGCCTCACCATCCTGGTTATCGAACACCACATGGATCTTGTCATGGAAATTTGTCCGCACATTATCTGCATGAACTTCGGGGCCAAAATTGCCGAAGGGACACCGGAGGAGATCCAGAATCACCCGGAAGTCCTTAAGGCCTATCTCGGAGAGGAGGAAGTGGAATGATCGAAACCGGAAAAGAAAAGAAAGTCCTCCTCGAGGTGAATGATCTTCACGTGAGCTATGGTGCGATACGGGCCCTCTCGGGCGTATCCCTGAAAGTGTACGAGGGGGAGATCGTCAGCGTTATCGGATCAAATGGAGCCGGTAAATCGACGCTCATGAGCGCTATTATGGGAATGGTTCGCCGCGAAAAGGGCGAAATACGCATGGGCGGGGCACTGCTCGATGCACGAAGCTACCGGGTGGTCCAGCAGGGTGTTTCTCTCAGCCCGGAGGGGCGGAAGGTCTTTGCCCCTCTCACTGTCCTGGAGAACTTGCGGATGGGAGCCTTCCCGAGGGGAAAGGATCCACGGGTGGAAAATGACCTTGAATGGGTGTTCTCCCTCTTTCCGCGCCTCAGGGAACGCACCGGACAGTATGCAGGCACCCTTTCGGGCGGCGAGCAGCAGATGCTGGCTATCGGAAGGGCGCTCATGTCCCGGCCCAGGGTCCTGCTCCTTGACGAACCATCTCTTGGCCTTGCTCCCATAATCATAAAGGATATTTTTAAGGAACTGTGGCGGATCAACAGCGAAGGGGTCACTATTCTGCTCGTGGAGCAGAATGCCAGGCAGGCTCTTCTCCTCTCCAACAGGGGGTATGTTCTGCAGACAGGGCACATGGTCCAGGAAGGATCTTCGGAAGAGCTTCTCGCCAATGCCGACATAAAGGCTGCGTACCTTGGCGGAGGCCGTGGAGGAGGAAAAACCACCAGGGCACTCACATAAAACTGAAAAAACGCCCGCCGGAAATTTCCGGCGGGCGTTTTTTCCCTTCTCCAGGCTTATTTCCCTATGGGAAGGTTTTCAGGACTGCCCCTGAGGAACTCGACTTTTTCTCCCCGGGAGAGAGGCTTCTGCGCCCGTATGATTTCGTATCTCGAATATTTGGGTTTCACTTCCCTGACGATGAGCACGGCGGTGTATATCTTTTCGGCATCGGGGACGTTCCCCTGCATATCCGTGAGGAGTTTTCCCTCCCTGAAGGCTGCGAGGTACTGCCCTTCCCTGACCCCTGCGGCTGATCCCCCATCCGCCGCAGCCATCACGCTGCCTCCCTCGATCACGTTGAAGACAGCATCTGATAGGGCTTCGGCAGCGCTGTCCTTCAGTGCGGCGATGCGGGGCACGATTTTCGTGACTGCTTTGTGTGTAGCCGGGGCGAGCACTCCTCCTGTCTTTCCTCCGCCGAAAGCCGCACCATAGGCAGCCAACCCTCCCACGGTCGCATTGGCTGCTCCCTGTTCGCGGGCGGCGAGCAGAATTTCTCCGGTAGTGCTGTTGATAGCCCGAACGTCAAGGGTGACATACGCCGTATGGGTGCCGACGGCAACTCCTCCGAAACTGCCGAGGGGGAGAGGAACCGCTCCTCCTGTCGTCTCGGTCTTGAACTGGGTGATCGCTCCCGTTATGAGAAAGTCAACCCCGAGAAGTTTTCCCATTCTGGCGCCTGTGGTTCCGTCCACATACCCGTCGGAGGCAAGCCCCTGTTCCGAAAGGACGTCGTCAATACGCTGCCGCTCGAGGATAGTAAAATCACCGGTATTGAAGAGTTCCGCAGTGAGCATGTCGGCCACTGATTCCCTGGGGGCGCCTGCACGATTCTTGTCTTCGAATTCGAGGATTGTGATCCTGGGTTTTCCCCATGCTGTTCCGGAAGCGAAAACGGCAAGGAGAATAAGAACACAGTCTGCGGTGCGCCTTCTGAACATACAAAACACCCTGTCTAAAAAAAATTTTACGAAAAAACAGGTGATTCCGCACAAATAATGGTACCTCCCGGGCTCTTTATCTTCAACCTGGCCGGGTTTCTCTTTTCAGTGTTTAGATACTCTTAACTCCCTCGAAAAAGGCGAAATTTATAAAGTTGACAAAAATAGTAGGATATAGTATCTTCTCTTCAGCTTCACGCAAGGGACGTGATGAAATGAAGCTCTCTACAAAAACCAGGTATGGGCTCAGGGCGCTTATTTACATGGCGGAGCGCTATGACGGCGAAAGAGCCGTACCGGTAGGTGAAATAGCAAAAGAACAGCATGTATCGGAAAAATACCTCGAGCAGCTCTTTCTCCGGTTGAGGAGAAAGAACATAATCGCAAGCGTGCGGGGCGCACAGGGGGGCTACATGCTCCAGAAGCATCCGAGGGAAGTGACCATTGCAACCGTTGTGGATGCACTTGAAGGAGATATAACGTTTGCCGACTGCCTGAGCGGCGGAGGGTGCAGAAACAAGGGGGCGTGCGCGACCCATGATCTCTGGAGCAGGTTGAAGGAGAGCATTGATGACATCCTGGAGGACACAACCCTGTGGGATCTTGTGAATAACATCGGAAACGGGACAAAGGAGTCCCCCCGAACAGCGAACGGCTGAAGCCGAAGAAAGGAGCAGCACTGAATGTCCAGGCAGGTTTATCTTGATTACGCCGCAACGACGTTTACAGCACCGGAAGTGGTCACCGCAATGACTCCGTATTTTACCGAGTCATTCGGAAATCCTTCCTCCATTTATTCCTTTTCCGGGAGGAACAGGAAGGCGATAGCGAAAGCAAGGCAGCAGGTGGCTGATGTCATCGGGGCTTCTGCGGATGAGATTTTCTTTACAAGCGGCGGCACCGAGGCGGACAACTGGGCTTTGAAGGGTGCGGCATGGCGCGGACGTTCAAAGGGAAACCATATCATAACGACGAAGATTGAACATCATGCCGTGCTCCACACAGCCCAGTTTCTGCAGGAAAACGGATTCGACGTCACATTTCTCGACGTGGATGCTGAAGGACGTGTCAGCCTTGACGATATCAGGAAGGCGGTCACCGAAAAGACGATACTTGTGTCTGTAATGTTTGCAAACAACGAGATCGGAACAGTGGAGCCCATTTCGAAGATCGGCGCCTTCTGCAGGGAAAAGGGGATCCTGTTCCATACGGACGCGGTCCAGGCTGTGGCCCATGTACCCATTGATGTGAAGGCCATGAACATTGACATGCTCTCCCTTTCAGCCCATAAATTTTACGGCCCCAAGGGTGTGGGGGCACTCTACATACGGAAGGGAACAAAGATAGAAAATTTCATGCACGGAGGCGGGCAGGAGAAAGGACGCAGGGCGACAACCGAAAATGTGCCCGGAATAGTCGGTCTGGGTGCCGCCATAGAATTGACTTCGGGCAGGATGGGGGAAGCTTCCGCCCGTATAGGGAAACTGCGGGACATGCTTATAGAGGGGGTTATGGAGTCCATACCCCACGCGAAGCTGAACGGAGCGCCTTCAGGAGAACGTCTTCCCAACAACGCGAATTTCAGCTTCATCGGCATCGAAGGAGAAACCCTTCTGCTCGATCTTGACAGCGCCGGGATTTACGGGTCCACCGGCAGCGCCTGTTCATCCGGATCCCTTGACCCTTCCCACGTCCTGATGGCGATCGGGCTTTCCCACGAACTGGCCCACGGGTCTCTCCGGCTGACGCTTGGCGAGGAAATAACTGAAGAAGATATACGGTACGTCCTCTCGACCCTTCCGGGGATCGTGAAGCACCGGCGGGAGATGTCTCCTCTCTGGGAGGACTACATAAAGGAAATAGAAGGAGGAAGGTGATTTCATGTACAGCGAAAAGGTACTGGACCATTTTCAGAACCCCCGGAACGTGGGAGAGATTGAAAATCCCGACGGAGTAGGGCAGGCAGGCAACCCCAAGTGCGGAGATATAATGAAAATCTACCTCTGCGTGGAGAGCGATATTATCACGGACATAAAATTCAAGACATTCGGGTGTGCCTCTGCGATTGCATCTTCAAGCATGGCAACCGAACTTGTGAAGGGAAAAACGGTTGAAGAGGCCTGGAACCTGACGAACAGGGCCGTTGCCGATGCCCTCGACGGGCTTCCCCCTGTGAAGATGCACTGTTCAGTGCTGGCTGAAGAGGCAATACACGCAGCCATAAACAATTACAGGAGAAACAAAGGTTTTCCCGTGTGGGAAGAGGAAAGCCACGATGAACTCGTGGAACACCACGCCCATCATCATCACTAGATTGTGAAGCACGATGTCCGGCGATGTCAGTGGCCCGGGGACGACTCCCTGTACATAGAGTATCATGACAAAGAATGGGGCGTTCCCGAATACGATGACAGAAAACTGTTTGAATTCCTGATCCTCGAAGGGGCACAGGCGGGACTTTCATGGATTTCCATACTCCGTCGGCGGGAGTCGTACAGGAAGGCCTTCCACGGTTTTGATCCCGAGTCGATAGCGAGGTATGGCGAAAAGGAGATCGGGGAACTCCTGGAGGATCCCGGGATAATCAGGAACAGAAAGAAAATCGAGGGAGCAGCGGCAAATGCGCGGGCATACCTCAATCTCAGGGAACGGAAAGACTCGCTGAGCGCTTATCTCTGGGATTTCGTTGACGGTCAGCCGATAATCAACAGGTGGAAATCTCCTGAAGAAGTTCCTTCCGGTACGCCGTTATCTGAGAAAATCAGCAGGGCCATGAAAAACGAAGGCTTTGTCTTCTTCGGCCCGACTATTTGTTATGCCCACATGCAGGCTGTCGGCATGGTCAACGATCACCTCACCTACTGCTTCCGCCATCCCGACAGGCTGCAGAAATAAAGAGGGAAAAACAGGGTTCTCTGTATTTCCCTCTTTTCCAATGGTTTAACGCATTCCCTCGAAGGGGCCCCTCCACCTCATCTCGGAAGGAGAAAATGTTGCGGGTTCGGGGGCTTCCATCTTTCTTCCCGCACAGAACCCTTCAAAAGGGCCTCTCCAGCTCAGTGAGAATAACCCGTCAAGATGCCTGTCATCTCTTCTGTAATACTGGCTGCTTCCTTCCGTGTCCACTCCGTGTGAAAATCTCTTTTCCATTTTTTCCAGCTCCTTTCAAAAATAATAAAGATAAATACGGACCGGCTGCCGGCAATAAAAAAACCGGGGACCCTTTTGAAGCGGTCCCCGGTTCCGGTGTCTGAGGCAACGGCTTATGTGCCGAACCCACCGGAAGGGGGACCGCTGATAATGATAAGTACGAGGACGAGAACAAGACTGAAAATCCGCGAACGTATCATCTTGAATCCTCCTTTCCGGCGAAATGCCTGTCTGAATATTTCGTTGCATGATATATGATTTTATGAATGCTGTCAAGGGAGCAAATTCCAGACTTTTTTATTCAATTTTCTGCTGGAAAAACGGAAATGTCAGTATCCGTCCTTCGGTGAAAAAGAGTATAATGCCTTTTCAGCGGCCCTCGGTCCTATTGTTTTTCAGAAAGGTGATGGAGCTGGTGAACGGCAATTCTTTCGTATTCGCGGTATTCACTCTCGTGTATTTGGGGATGATTTTCGGCCGTTTTCCGCGCCTGGCACTCGACAGAACGGGGATAGTCCTTCTCGGAGCGATCGCCCTTCTTGCTTCCGGGCATGCACGCCTGGAGGACGGTGCGTCAGGTATTGATGTTCCGACCATACTGCTTCTCTTCGGCTTCATGATCATATCAGCCCAGTTCCGGCTGGGAGGTTTTTATTCAGAAATCTCACGCAGGATATCCTCCCTTCCAGTCTCTCCCGGGGTGCTTCTTGGTGTGGTGATACTGGCGGCCGGCGGTCTATCAGCGCTTCTGACGAACGATGTCGTGTGCCTGGCCATGACGCCGGTGATCGGCCAGGGGTGTATCCGGCGGAAGCTGAACCCCCTTCCATTCTTTCTTGCCCTTGCCTGTGCCGCAAATATAGGCTCGGGGCTGACCCTGATCGGAAATCCGCAAAATATGCTTATCGGAGAATCTCTCCGTCTTTCATTCAGAGGGTACCTTTGGTGGGCACTGCCCCCGGTCCTCGTCTCTCTTCTCGCGGAATGGGGGATCATAGCGGTGCTTTTCAGAGGGAAGATGCACCTGGAGATCTTCCGGGAACAGGAACCCGAAAGAGCTTTCAACAGGTGGCAGACACTGAAGGGGGCAGTCGTACTCGCTTCCGTTGTCGGTCTTTTTCTCTTTTCGGCGCTGCCGAGAGACCTGGTCGCACTGGGTGCTGCGGGGATACTGCTGCTGAGCAGGACGATGGCTTCGCGAAGGACCCTGGAGACTGTCGACTGGCAGCTCCTGGCACTTTTCCTCGGCCTTTTCGTTATCAACGGGGCTTTTGAAGCTGCGGGAGGGCTGGATGCGGTGAAAAGTGCTCTTGACAGGCTGGGGATTTCTCTTTCCTCTCCGCTCTGGCTCTACGGTGCGGCAGCAGGGCTTTCAAACCTGGTGTCAAACGTTCCCGCAGTTATGCTGCTGCTTCCCCTTGTCAGGGATATTCCCGGTGCGGGGAATATCCTCGCACTCTCGAGTACGTTCGCGGGCAACCTCCTTATTGTGGGAAGCATCGCCAATATAATTGTTGCCGGTGAAGCTGAAAGGATGGGGATACCTTTCGGCTGGAAAGAACATGCAGCCGCAGGTATCCCGGTCACCATTGCCAGCCTTGCGGCAGGACTGCTCTGCGTGTATTTTCTATAGCATCTGCTTTTTCAGAGGACTTCCGGAGAAGGAGATCACCTTCTTCGGACATACGTCCACACAAGCGCCGCATGATATGCATTCAGGCGAAAACATGTCTCCCGATCGTACCATGGCATTTACATCGAGACTCATGGGGCAGTTCTTCGTGCACAATCTGCAGTCGATACATTTTTTGCTGTCAGCCTCAAGGTGCAGGTGTGGCGTCCCTGCAAATTTTGCCGCATACCGTCCGGCGATCATAAACGGTGCGAGCATGCAGCCGTAATGGCAGAAGGGGCGTCTTCCCGCTGCAAGAGAGAGGACGACCATGCCTCCCATGGCCACGTAGAACATAATATACGAGACGGGTGTTCCCAGGGAAAAGCCTCCCCTGATACCGAAAAGGGGCCTGACGGCCAGGATGCCTCCCGCCTGAAAGAAGAAGAGAACAATGGCGGCCAGCCAAACTGCAGCGATGCCGTATTTTATCAAGTCGTACCTGCCTCCGGGCACCCTTCTGTCATTTGCCTGAATGAGAAGTTCCTGAACTGCACCGCCGGGGCACATCCATCCGCAGAAAATCCTGCCGAGAAAAAAAGCGGCGACAGCAGCTGCGCCTACAAATATGAGGCTGGACGTGACTATTCCTCTCCTGGCGCCCTGGAGGGTGAGCAGCGGCGAAAGATAAAACATTGATACCGGAAGAGAAAGAACGAAAAGTACCATGAGTGCTTTTCTCCAGTTTTGCCGTTTCATTTTCATTCCTCCTGACAGTTTTTTCAATTATAGCACTGGATACCGTATGGGGTATATAATTGCTTTCATGGAATTTCCATGGAGAATTCGGGCAGATATCCAGGGCAGCAATGGATAAAACGCGTTTTTCTTTCTGTTCCTGCCGCTGTTATTGACGATGCTGGCTGAATTTCCCATAATACCGTACAATGGGCACGAGTTCATCCCCTGCCAGGGGAAGGGAGGATGTTCTGCATGGAGCATGTATCCGCAATTATCACTCATTTCATCCGCCAGAATATGGAGGAGCGGGGTCTTGCGCTTTACTTCACCGATGACGACAAACTGCTCGCCATGGATGATGCATTTGTGACCCATTTTCAGTTTGACCTGGCTTTCTCCGACAACGATTTTACGTGCCAGGTACTTTCAATGGGAGCGAAAGGGATGGAGTTCAGAAAGAGGTTCAATGTTGCGTGGACGAATGCGGCGGGAATAAGAGAATTCATGGATTTTGTCAGAGAATTGAAGGAGGTCACCGGTGAATAGCATAGCGTCGGTTGTGTTCATTGCGCTGTCACTTGTATGTTCCTCAGCGTCGGGAGGATTTGCTGCTTCTCCTGACAGGGTGGAGAAAACGGAGGAAGAATGGAAAGCACTTCTTACCTCCGAGCAGTTTGATGTGACGAGGAAGAAGGGAACTGAACGCCGTTTTACAGGGATTTACTGGGATCACCACGAAAAGGGGATCTATGGGTGCGTCTGCTGTGGGGCTGAACTTTTTTCATCGGCGGACAAATTCGATTCCGGCTCCGGATGGCCGAGTTTCACAAGATCGGTTGAGGGAGCCCCTGTCGCGGAGAAGCGGGATTTTTCATACGGCATGATCAGGACAGAGGTACTGTGCGTCAGGTGTGATGCGCACCTGGGACACCTTTTCAGCGACGGCCCCCCGCCCACGGGAATGCGGTACTGTATCAACTCTGCATCGTTGCGCTTCGTCCCATCGCCGGAATAAACAATCGCTTTTGATTTGAAAGGATGGTTTCGAAATGATAGAAACACTTCTTGAGGGATACGGCAGGTTCCGTGAAAGAGCGGACAGGGAATGCTACTGCTCGCTCTGCGGGTGTCAGCACCCCCACTCCCTGGTCATAACATGCTCGGACAGCAGAATTGTTCCCGAGGAGATTTTTGATGCACGACCCGGGGATCTGTTTGTCCTGCGCAACGTGGGAAACCTTGTCCGGACAGATGAGCCTTCGGTTGCCGCGGCGCTGGACTACGCCCTCCTTCATCTTGGTGTCAAAGACGTAGTGGTGCTGGCCCACACTGACTGCGGAGCGGTGAAGGCTTCAAGGGACCCCGCTCACCTGGATACTGACGGGCTTCGCCTCTGGCTTGGAGAAGAATATTTTGACGGAGCCGACACGGAGAAGGCCGCAAAGGCTGCAGGCCTCCGCCAGCTCGAAAAAGTCCTGCAGTACCCTCTTTTCAAAAAGCTTGAAAGAGAGGGAAAGGTCTCCGCTTCGCTCTGCTTTTTCAATATAGGCACATGCAGCCTGGAGCTTTTTGTCAACGGAAACTGGGTCGATCCAGGAAGCGTATCAGCGATCTGCAGGTAGATCGTTCATGCTCCCCATGCGGTAGCCTGCAAGGTCCAGGGCGGCAAAGCGAAATCCGAGTCCGGAAAGCGCCCGGGAGATTGTAGCCGCCGTTTCAGGGGCTGCCAGGTCTTTCATGATCCGAGGGTCAGCTTCGATGCGTGCCAGGTATCCATGGTGCCTCACCCTCACCTGGATGTTTGGAGGGCAGTAGGCACGCACTATTTCTTCCGCCTTCTCGATCTGGCGCAGAGCTTCCCGGGTTATCGGGGTACCGTAGGCTATCCTGCTGGCAAGGCAGGCCGCAGCGGGCTTGTCCCATGAGGGAAGGCCCCACTCCCTTGAGAGGGTCCGAACGTCTTCCTTTGTCATACCTGCTTCCAGAAGCGGGCTGCGGACTCTTTCCAGTTCGGATATCGCTTTCATTCCCGGGCGGTAATCCCTAAGATCATCGGTATTGGAACCGTCGAGGACCCAGGGGATGCGGTTTTCCCCTGCCCAGAGGCAGAGCTTTTCGAAACGGTACTTTTTGCAGTGGTAGCACCGGTCCTTTCCGTTGCTCACGAAATCCGCAAGGTCGAGCTCCGAGACCGGAAGAATGACGTGCCTGATGCCGAGAAGGGCCGCAAGATTTTTTGCCTCCTGCAGTTCTGCCTCCGGCAGGGTGGGAGAGAATGCAGTCACTGCCGCCGCATTATCCCCCAGTGCCCGGAAAGCTGCTGCTGCAAGAAGGGTGCTGTCCGTTCCGCCCGAGAAGGCCACGACAGCTTTTTTCATATCTTTGATCATGGACAGCAGATGTCCGGTTTTTTCTTTCAGGGATCCGGCCAAAGGAAAACCTCCTTGTCGGGGTTTTTGCTTTTTCATATACTACACGATGGGCCTGTATATTCCAATGAGGCCCGGAGGAGATCGGATGAAAATATACCCTACGGATAACACCATGCCGCCCGGGAATTCCTTTGGGACGAACACCGTCTTCGTCCTGATGAGCGGCGGTGTTGACAGTTCCGTTACGGCCTGGATCCTGCAGAAGCAGGGATGGAATGTCGCCGGGGTGACCATGAGAATTCCCGGAAATGCAGGGACTGCAGGAAGCGTACCCTCTCCGGGAAGTGATGCCGCCCATGTTGCTCGCTTCCTTGGAATACCTCACTACACTGCAGTTCTTGAAGAGGAGTTCCGGAAGATGGTGATATTGCCGTTTGTAGAGACATATCGTTCGGGACGGACGCCCAATCCCTGCGCTGACTGCAATGCCCTGCTCAAGTTCGGCCTTCTGTGGGACAGGATAGAGGAGGCCTTCGGTCCTGTCGACCTGGCAACGGGACATTATGCCCGGATAGCCGACCGGAAGGGAGAGCGTTCCCTTGGCCGGGGAACGGACCGCGGAAAGGACCAGAGCTATTTTCTTTACGGCATCCGCAGGGAGCGCCTGAAGAGCCTTCATCTTCCTCTTGGCGGAATGGCAAAGGAAGAAGTGCGCAAGCTCGCGAGGTCAGCAGGCCTGCCGGCAGCCGAAAGAAAAGAAAGCATGGAAATATGTTTTGCCGGCGAGGAGAATTATAGAAGGCTCATTGAGGACTCTCCCGCTGAGGCTGGAGCAATTATGAACGAGGAAGGGGCTCTGCTGGGGTTCCATAAAGGGATATCGAATTTCACCATCGGGCAGAGAAAAGGGCTTGGAGTAGCGTCGAGGGATGGTCTCTACGTGCTGAGAATAGACCCCGAACGCAATATAGTCGTTGCAGGGGCACGGGAAAAGGTTTTCCGGCGCGGAGTAACCGCAGGGAAGGTGAACCTGCTGCTGCCTCGTCTCCTTTACCCCGGTGCTGTTCTCTACGGGAAAACCCGCTCAAGGGGGGAACCTGCCCGATGCACCGTGTTTAAGGGCGACAGCGGAGGCCTTGCGGTCTCTTTCGATGAGCCTCAGTTCGCACCTACACCCGGGCAGCGCCTTGTTCTGTACGACGGGGATGGCTGGGTAGCAGCG
>Ga0228536_1002074_pt1 | contig 13692 bp, 8 predicted proteins | sample SJ1Smetagenome_FD_168611 | JGI IMG/M metagenome (GOLD analysis project Ga0228536, IMG submission 168611) | Enriched culture of PCE-dechlorinating microbial communities from Ithaca, New York, USA - SJ1.S | ecosystem: Engineered > Modeled > Simulated communities (microbial... > Unclassified... | reverse complement strand
TCCACAGCCTCGTCACCACCCCGGCCAATGTCCACGACTCAAAGATGGTGGAAGACATCCTTCACGGGGAAGAAAACGCCGTCTTCGGCGACTCGGCCTACATGGGCAAGACGGAAGATATCGCGAAAAAAGCGCCCGGCGCACTTGATCTGACTCAGACGCGTGGAACGAAAAACAGAAAGCTCACCGAAGAAGAGAAAGAAACGAACCGCCTGCTCTCGAAAACCAGAAGCCGGGGAGAGCACATCTTCCTCATCGCGAAAAGGATCTTCGGCTTTTCGAAGGTCAGGTACAAGGGCCTGGCGAAGAACACCAACTTCGTCTTTGTGCTCTTTGCCCTGTCGAACCTGTACATGGTTCGAAGGGAGCTGCTGGCGCCGACAGGGGCGTAGTGTATCCAAAAACAGGTAAAAGACCATAAAAAACCATAAATAAAGTTCAAAGACACAAAAAAGATGCCCATATAGCATGAATATGAGGTAAAAAGAACACAGGAAACGGATTCGGCTGTCAAGGTTCAACTGTTGGACGCTGGATCAGTTCTTGTTCAGAGGTTCCTTAAGGAATCCTTACCAGTTCATCCTGAACTGAAACAGACTTGGAGTCGTCCGCTTATTTCAGGTAGCTGAAGGACGCAGCAAAGCCAGTTTTTTAATGGTCTCTCCTCGAAAACCAGAAAGATTCTGATAAACTTTCACAGTAGAAATGTCAGATTTCGGGAGGTATTCAAATAAATGGCAGACAGCAGGAAAAAACCAGGCTGGAGCGATCTCAAGCGGCGTCTTGCAGACCTTGACCGTGCGGCGCTGCTCGGGCTGATTCAGGATCTCTATGCCGCCGACAGAAAGAACCAGCTCTTTCTCCATGCCCGTTTCGCCCTGGTCGAGGACGTGCTCGGGCCGTACAAGGCCGTTATCAGTCGCTGGGTTTGCCCGGATGTGATGCGAAACCAGGATGTTTCCATCTCAAAGGCCAAGAAAGCGATCTCCGATTACAGGAAGGCTGTAGGTCATCCTGAAGGGATTGCGGAACTGATGGTGTTCTATTGCGAATCCTGTTGGGATTTTCTCGGCAGCTGCGGCATGGAGGACGGAGGTTTTTTCGACGCCCTGATCCTGATGTTCGGGCAGGCGCTGAAGATGATTGCGAAACTGGAGCCTGCTCAGCGGAAAGCCTTTGTTGACAGACTCGAACGGGTCCGGCACGAAGCGCGGAACTGGGGATGGGGCGTGAACGATGCAATGGACGATCTGATGGAGGAATACGGGCCTGCATGAAAGGGACGACGGAGTGATCGGCCGGGACGAACTGCGAAAACTCCGGGAGGAGAACGCCCGGCTCAAGGAGCTGTTGACCCGGCACGGCATCTCATGGGAAGTGCCGGTTGTCCCTGAACCCGCTTCTGTACCATTGGAATCCCCTCAAACCAGGACACCTCTCACCGCCGGGGACAAAATAGCCCTTTTCCGCCGGTTGTTTCGGGGGCGGGAGGATGTTTTTCCCAAGCGCTGGGAGTCCCCCAGGGGTACGTCCGGCTATTCTCCTGCTTGCGCAAATGAGTGGAAGCCCGGAATCTGCGATAAACCCCGGGTGAAATGTGCAGCCTGTGCCCGGCGCGAGCTGATGCCGGTGACCGATCAGGTGATGTACGACCACCTGGCCGGAAAACAGACCATCGGGGTCTATCCGCTCCTTACCGATGACAGTTGCTTTCTTCTGGCTGTAGATTTTGATGGATCAGACTGGCGGGAAGATGCCGGAGCTTTCATGAAATCCTGCCGGGAGCTGGGGATTCCAATGGCGCTGGAAATCTCTCGCTCAGGCAACGGCGCGCACGCCTGGTTCTTTTTTTCCGAGAATATTCCTGCCCGTGAGGCCCGTCAGCTCGGCGAGGTACTGATAAGCCATACCTGTGATCGGATCCGGCAATTGTCACTTGCCAGTTATGATCGCCTCTTTCCCAATCAGGACACTTTGCCGAAAGGCGGCTTCGGTAACCTGATCGCGCTGCCCTTGCAGAAACACCCCAGAGAACTGGGGCACAGCGTATTCGTGGATGAACGACTTATCCCCTATCCGGACCAATGGGGGTTTCTGGCATCCGTTTCTTCAATGACCAGGCGGGATGTGGAAGACTCCATTTCCCGGGCAGGCGGCGGCCGGTACCTTCTTGATGTATCCTTTGCTTCCGGCGAAGAAAACGACAAGCCCTGGCAAAGCCCCGCACCAGTGGTTGCAAAAATCGCCGGACCGCTTCCGGAATCTCTGACTCTGGTGCTGGCAAACCAGATTTATATCGCCAAAGCTGGCCTGCCTCAGCCTTTGGCCAATCGTCTGATCCGGCTCGCAGCTTTCCGGAATCCTGAGTTCTACAAGGCCCAGGCCATGCGAATGCCGGTATGGAACAAACCTCGACTCATAGGCTGTGCTGAGAATTACCCGCAGCATATCGGCTTGCCGCGAGGTTGCCTCGATGAGGTTCTGAACCTGCTGCAGGAGAACGGCATCCATCCGGTGCTTCGGGAGGAACGCCTGACTGGACGGGAAGTTGCTGTCACATTCACGGGCACTTTGAGAAGCGATCAGGAATCAGCGGTGGGGGAGATGCTCAAATATGAAGTCGGTGTCCTCTGCGCACCGACTGCTTTCGGTAAGACAGTCGCGGCCGCGTCCTTGATCGCCCGGCGGGGGATCAGTACATTGGTTCTTGTTCACCGCACAGAGCTCCTGAGGCAGTGGCAGGGGCGGCTGGAAAACTTTCTTGAGTTTCAGAAGGGAAGTATTGGGGTTATTGGAGGTGGCAAAAAGAAACCCTCCGGTATGATAGACATTGCCGTCATGCAGTCCCTCTCCCGCCGTGAAGACTTGACTGATTTTCTGGATCAGTATGGCCAGATCATCGTCGACGAATGCCATCATTTGTCGGCCTTCTCTTTTGAAAGGATTCTCAAACAGGCTAAGGCGAAATATGTGATGGGGTTGACGGCGACGCCTATACGCCGCGACGGCCATCAGCCCATAATTTTCATGCAGTGTGGCCTGATCCGCTACAATGCTGCCAGGCCCGAATCTGCTCCGGAAAAACTGGAAGTCTGGTCGAAGGCCCTGATTGCCCCCGGGATACCAGAGAACTCACCGATACAGGAGGTTTTCCGTGTCCTCGTCAACGACGCCGCCCGAAACCGGCAGATAGCGGGAGATATATCGGCAGCATATCGGGAAGACCGCAAGATACTCGTGCTAACTGAACGGACGGACCATTTGCCGCTTTTGCAGGAGGCTCTGGGAAACGATGTTGAACATTGCTTCGTGCTGCACGGCCGTATGTCGAAGAAACAGCGGACATCCGTGCTCAAGGAATTGGATTCGTTGGATGAATCCTCGCCGAGGATACTGCTCGCCACGGGACGCCTGATCGGTGAAGGCTTTGACCATCCCCCGCTCGATACGCTGGTGCTGGCGATGCCGATCTCATGGAAAGGAACCTTGCAGCAATACGCCGGGCGCCTGCACCGGGAGCATGCAGGCAAGCATGATGTCCGCGTCTACGATTATGCCGAGATGAATCATCTTCAGCTGGCCCGTATGTGGGAAAAGCGTCAGAGGGGATATCGGTCGATGGGGTATGAAATTAAAAGCCGTGGAGAGGAATAGGCTTGAAAGCGGTCGGAAGTGCATTTTTTTCGCCCGAGCCCGATCTTTCACAAATGAAGAGTTACGGCTAGAGTTGCAGCTAGAGTACGGCTAAAGTCGGAAAAAAGCCTGCGTCAACTAACAACGAACACTTTACAGTTCTCCGTGAGCAGAAGGAAGCCCAAGGCGAGTCCGATTATCTCAGGCAGCTGGAAGACGCAGCAAAGATGCTTCCTCCAAAGGGAAAGCATCTTCCTGCCAGTATGGAGCACATTTCTGGCTTCGGGAGGGAGTGTTTCAAGTGCTTACCCCTTCACGTCGGCGGTCAGTTTTGCCCCCAGCTCGAATGCGCGCCTGCAGTCATCGGGAAAGACTTCCTCGTGCCGCTTTTTCTTCGCCTCGGCGTCAAAGCAGGTTGAAAGATACTCCGAATAATCGCTGAACTGGTATGTGTCGGTAGAAAGCAGAAGTTCGCAGTTCCCGAAAATTCGGCTCAAAGTCCCCTGGGTCGCGGCGAAGATCTTGTCGTAACCGAATGCGGGCAGATATTGTTCGGGAATGTTCATAGTATAAATAAGCCCGATCTGCAGCCTGCCGGGAAAGAGAGAAGCATAGTCGGGAGTATAGGTGAGGAACGGAAAGAGGAGGCGCTCCAGGAACGACCTCATTTCCCCGGTTTCGGAGCCGAAGTACACAGGGGTTCCCAGGAGAAGCACGTCCGCCTCGGATACTTTCTGCAGGATGGGCGCAAGCCCGTCGCTCACCGCACACCGGCCGTAACTTTTCCCGCCGATTTTTTTGCAGGCGAAGCAGCTGACACATCCTTTGAAGTCGTGATCATAAAGGTGTACCAGTTCGGTTTCGGCGCCGTTTTCGGCAGCTCCCGCCAGGCCATTCTCGAGTAGTTTTGCCGTATTCCAGGTTTTCCTGGGGCTGCCGTTTATTGCAATAGCTTTCATGTCATGGTCTCCTTGGTGTGTAGTTAGTTGAAATCCGAAAAGATTTTTGAAACGGTCCTGTTGCTAATTTAGCTGAAAATACTAGAAATGAGAAAAACAGGTACTTCGCTCCGCTCAGGGCGATAAACAGCGGTCATCCTGAGGGTTTTTCTTCGCCCGAAGGATCTCGCATTTAAGCCCCTTAGAACCTCACCGAGGTCCTTCGTCGCTTCGCTCCTCAGGACGACAAATATAGGATTTCCAAGTTCCGTCAAAGAACGTATCGTCAGTCTGACATTCATGCCCCTTCAGAATCGGTTTCCTTCGCACAGTATCGTACTGGCCTGGTGGTTTTCTTTACTTTTCCCTCCGTGACGCCCCGTTCGAGCCATTTCCTGATCTGCGGTTTGCTTACATCGAAAAGTGAAGCAAGTTCGTCTGTTGATGTCGGTTCCTTCAACTTCCCAAGCAGAAGGGGCAGCACAACTCGATAGAGAGCATCCGACGGAGAGAGGAATCCTGTCGTTTCACCTTCCTGAATCACGGTGCCTGTTGCTCTGTGGAGAACATCTTCAGGGATGCTTTCAGCAGAATCAGCGCTATGCTTTTTCGGCGTTTCCTTCGTATTCGGAAGCTGTCCCTGGGGCAGTGTCTCGGGCTCGCCCTTTTCGTCAAAAAGGCTGGGGGTCTCAAAGCCTTGCTGAGGCCGGGAAGGTTCGGCGAGTTTCCCAGCGAGCAGTTCAAGAAGGAGCCCATCCTGACCAATATTCGGCCAGGGAAGTGCTCCAAGCGCCGCCAGGCGTTTATTCCCCTCGGGTATTCTGTCTCCCAGGCGTACAAAGACGGGAAGCGGGCGTCCCCGTTTCAACTCCTCCTCCGCACCGGCCCATGTTCCGCCTTTTTTATAGTCCGAACTGACCACGAGGGCATAATCCGAGAGAGCATAGATGAGCTTGTTCCGACCCATTGCCGAACCTACTGAAAAGGATGCCTCAGGGTGGTACGGGCTCAGCAGAAGCAGTTTCCCCGAAGCAATAGCCCCCCGGAATGCCTTTTCGAGACTCTTCTTCAGGAGGCTGTCGGCAAGGACGCCAATAACCGCTCCGCCTGCGTTCAGCGCGCTTTCCATGGCGATGTCGTCGACCCCCCTCGCTCCTCCTGAGACCACAGATATTCCCTGACTGGCGCAAAGAGTCGCTGTCTGCCGCGTGAACTTCCTGCCATCCTCGTCGACATTCCGTGAACCTATTATGGCTAACCCGCCGCCTTCAAGCATAGAACGGTCTCCGGCGCCGAAAAGAATGGGGGGTGCTTTCTCTTTCAGGTGCTTCTTGTAACGGGAAGGGTAGTCAGCGTCACCTCGGCTGACGATCCAAATTCCGTTTCGTTCCCACTGTTCCACAGCGAATCCGAGCGCAACGCCCCTGCGAAGCAGTGCTTCAAGGCGTAATTCGTTTATTTCCGAACCCCTTGACGCGTTCACCGCAACTTCAGGGGAGAGGAGGTCCCGGGGTCTCTTTTTTACACCTACAAGCCATCTGGCCACTGCGTTGTACTCTCCGGGAGAAAGCGGTTTAACGGTCCTGTCTCCGAAGACGCCGCAAAGAAGCAGGATCGCTTTCGTGTCGTCGCTCAGATAAAGTGTCATGGCTCAGTCACTCTCCTTTGAATTGAGAGCGAGGGCAAGGGGATGGACTGCCTCAACCCCGTTCTGCCTCAGTAGGGCCGAAACAACGGTGAATGTCCACCGCGAATCCACCATGTCGTCGACCAGAAGGCAGGGTGCATAGCGCTTTCTTTCCCTTGTGAACTTGAAAGCGCCGTCCAGGTTCCGTGCCTGCTGGAAACTGTTTTCCATTTCTTTCTGTGGCTTGTTCGCGAGTACTTTCTCAATGCAGGAAGAAAAAGGGATGCCCAATGCATCTGCAAGACGTTTCGCGAAGTCAGGCACAGGTTGGGGGTGCTTGAGGGAAGGCACACATGCAACCCAGCGTGGTTCAGGTGATGGTTTCCAGGAACGGATCATTTCGACGCAGGCTTCAACAAGTTCATCGGGAAACCGTCCCGTTGCGTACTTGCCCTCTGCGACAAGCTTTCCCCAGCCCGGATCGCCCCAGAGACAGAGAGCGCGACCCTCGGAGTACTGCAGGTCTTCAGGAATTTTTCCGGAAAAACCATGGGAAAGCAGCGAGAGACCACTGGGCCATCTCTTTCGGGGGGCAATCGTATGGTGATCCTTTTTGAGAAAGATTTCCGCCCGCCTCAGGGTCTCCTCATCGCGTGGAAGAAAATTAAAGGAAACATGGTCGCAGTTACAGCATCTGCCGCACCGGTCCGGAGAAGGATCGTCGAGGGAACGCTGCAGGAACTCCATCAGGCATCCCTTGTGGTCCATGTAGCGCCGCATTTCTTCCTGCTCGGACCTCCGTATGGCCGTAATTTCCCTGACCTGGTTCATGTCCGCGGCGTAGTGCTGTGCTGCGGCCGTCGCATACCACCTTGATCCGTTTTTTATGACGGGCGATGGGGATTCCACCGACAGGAACTTCAGCACCTTTTCGATCCTGCTTCTTTTCAGGTTTACTCCGGCTTCCAATCCAACAATGGAACAGCCATCCTCGGCATCCTGGAGGAAATCAAGGATGGAATCAACATCTTTCTGGGGAGGAAAGGCGGAAGTGATGAAGTAGTCTGCAATCGCATCATCCTCAGCGCCTGAGAAGAGAATTCCATAAGCTTCTTTAACTGCCCGTCCTGCCCTGCCAACCTGCTGGTAGTAGTGAACAACTGATGATGGGCGCTGATAGTGGATGACAAAACCAAGATCGGGCTTGTCGAAACCCATCCCCAGGGCAACGGTAGCCACCAGGACTTTCACTTCGTTGTTCATCAGTCGTCGTTCAAGTTCCTCCCGGTCCTCATTTTCCAATTTTGCGTGGTATGCCTCCGCGTCGATATCGTTTTCACGAAGCCACATGGTCACCCGTTCCGAATCCCTGACGGTGAGAGTGTAGACAATTCCGCTTCCGGGAAGCGAGGGTATATTCGCAGCCAACCATGCCATCCTTTCAACTGCATCACTGGCATTGATGTTGCAGAGTCTCAGGCTCCTGCGGGCGAGGGATCCCCGTGCAAGTTCCGTGCCAATGCCTATCTGCCGCTTTACATCCTCCACGACCCGGTCGTTGGCCGTAGCAGTAGTTGCAAGGACAGGAACATTTGCGGGCATGGCCTGGAGCACGCGTACGATCCTTTTGTAATCCGGGCGAAAATCGTGCCCCCAGTCGGAAATGCAGTGAGCCTCGTCAACGACGAACATCCCGATCGACTCGGCGATCGATGAAAGCACATCCTGCCTGAAGTTTTCGTTGGCAAGCCGTTCAGGTGAAATGAGAAGAATGTCCGTTTCTCCGGAATTCACATTCTGCTGAATCTGCTGCCATTCTTCCTGATTGGCGCTGTTTATCGTCTCCGCTTTTACTCCGATCCTCTCAGCTGCCTTCACCTGATCGCGCATCAGCGAAAGAAGGGGCGAAACGAGCAGCGTCGGCCCGAATCCCTGTTCTCTCAAAAGTTTTGTTCCCAGAAAGTAGACCATGCTCTTTCCCCATCCCGTTCGCTGGACGACGAGCATCCTTTTCCCGGCCAGGAGGGCATCGATGCTCTCCCATTGACCTGGGCGGAAAACTGCTTCGGGATTATCCAGAGCCTGGCGCAGATAATTAAGGGCTTTGTTTTTCATGGATTCACCAATCCTCCAATCGCGGGTTATCGGATGTGCATCCGGCGGTTGTACGGTTCTGGAGAATGGGAACTATCCTCTTTGTATGTATTATAATGCAAAAGAACAATACTTGTGTACCTCAACAGGATCTCCGGCCATAATACAGCTGGTGTGAAGAACAAAAAACCCGGCAATTGACGCACCGGGAAAATAGGCCGACAATGGGGGAGACCTTACCGGAGGTGTCCCCCATGAAAAGAAAGAAACCCTTGTCCGTCAGCCTCTTGCGAACCCCGACAGAACCCCTTTGCTCCGGGGAAACATCTTTTCGAGCCCGCAAAGGGTTCCAATAAATTCGAGATGAAAATCCTCCACACCTCCGACTGGCATCTCGGCCGCGCCCTCTACGGCAGAAAACGGTACGAAGAATACGAAGCCTTTCTGGACTGGCTCGCGGATACGATCCACAACAGTGGAATCGACGTCCTGATCGTTGCCGGAGACGTTTTCGACACAACGGCACCGGGCAACCGCGCACAGGAGTTGTACTACGGATTCCTGTGCAGGGCTGCCTCTCTGTGCTGTCGCCATGTGGTGGTAGTTTCCGGAAATCATGATTCCCCCTCCTTCCTCGATGCCCCGAAGGATCTGCTCAGAGCCCTTGAGGTACATGTCACCGGAAGCCCGTCCGAAAATCGAGAGGACGAGGTGCTGGTGCTCCGGGACAAGCAGGGAGTACCTGAACTGATCGTATGCGCCGTGCCCTATCTCCGGGACCGGGATATCCGCTCTGCGGAGGCGGGCGAGAGCATAGAGGACAAAGAACGCAAGCTCCTCGAGGGAATAGGGGATCATTACGCATCGGTCGCTGCACTGGCGGAAGAGAGGCGCAGGGAGTTCGGAGGCGACATCCCGGTCGTCGCCACGGGCCATCTTTTTGCAGCCGGAGGCCGGACGGTTGAAGGCGACGGTGTCCGGGAACTTTACGTGGGTTCCCTTGCCCACGTGAATGCGAATGTTTTCCCGCCCTCCTTCGATTACCTTGCCCTGGGACATCTCCACGTTCCCCAGAAAGTAAACGGCTCCGAAACGGTGCGCTACAGCGGGTCACCCCTTCCTCTGGGTTTCGGTGAGGCCAGGCAGCAAAAGAGCATCTGCGTGGCGGAATTTGAGGGAAGGGATGCTACTGTTCGCCTTGTCCCCGTGCCGGTCTTCCAGCAGCTTGAGCAGATCCGGGGTGACTGGGACAGCATCTCGGGCCGGATCTTCGAGCTGGCCTCCCGGGGTTCCCGGGCATGGCTCGAAGTAGTTTACGAAGGGGACGAGATCCTGCCTGATCTCCGTGAACGGCTGGAAGAAACCGTAAGAAACACCTATATGGAAGTTCTCAGGGTCAAGAACAGTCGCATCATTGACCGGGTGCTGGGCCAGGCCGGAGATGAAGAGACTCTTGAAGACCTTGAGGTCGAAGACGTTTTCCTTCGGTGCCTGGATGTCCGGGAAGTCCCGGAAGACCAGCGTTCCGAACTGCTCACGGCGTACCGTGAGGCCGTCCAGTCCGTCCACGAAGACGACGGGCAGGCGGAGTAGGGAGGCTGGCTATGAGGATAGAGAAGATACGGTTTCTGAACCTGAACTCACTTGTGGGGGAATGGGAAATTGACCTGACCCACCCTGCCTTCGCCTCCGACGGCATCTTTGCCATCACGGGGCCCACTGGAGCCGGTAAGACAACTATTCTTGATGCCATCTGCCTTGCCCTCTACGGGCGAACGCCCCGGTTGAACAGGGTTACGAAAAGCGGCAACGAAATCATGTCCCGACAGACGGGGGAGTGCTTTGCAGAGGTGACCTTCCGTACCGGGGCGGGGTGCTTCCGTTGCCACTGGAGCCAGCGCCGTGCGCGGAAGAAACCCGACGGCGAGCTCCAGGCCCCGAAACACGAGATCGCAGACGGCGAGACAGGCGCCCTTTTCGAGTCCAAGATCCGGGGAGTGGCCGAACAGATCGATGAAGCCACAGGAATGGATTTCGACCGCTTCACCCGGTCCATGCTCCTTGCCCAGGGTGGTTTCGCCGCATTCCTGCAGGCTGCGCCGGATGAACGGGCTCCCATACTTGAGCAGATCACTGGCACCGGGATTTACAGCCTCATCTCCAAACGGGTGCACGAGCGCCGCAGGGAAGAGCGTGAGAAGTTGGACCTCCTCCAGGCGGAGACGTCAGGGATCGTGATACTGAAGCAGGAGGATGAGGAAGCAATCCGGCTGGAACTAGCGGAAAAGAGTCGGGCGGAAGAAACTCTCGCCAGAAATGTGGAGAATACGGCAAAGGCCATAGCCTGGCTCACCGCCATAAACGGACTGGAAAAGGAAATCTCAGGGCTGGCGGAGGAAGAAACAGCCCTGATGGAGGAGGAAGAGGCCTTCCTTCCTGAGAGGGAACGGCTGCTCCGTGCTTTGCGTGCGGCATCACTGGAGGGCTCCTGGGCGACTCTCGAGGCTCTGCGGAAACAGCAGGCCGATGATTCCCAATCTCTCCAGTCAGAAGAGCAGAGCCTTCCCGAACTGGAATCCAAGGCGCGTGACGGGGCGCAGGCCTTGCTCGAGGCAGAGTTGGGAACCATTCGGGCAAAGGAAGAATTAAACAAAATAGCTCCGCTTATCATCAGGGTCCGCTCCCTGGACCAGTGGCTTGCAGAACGCAGAAGCGCCCTTTCTGAAATGGAGGACGAATGCCGGGAAGACCGTGAAAGACTGGACACAGTCAGGGGAAGCCGGAAAGAAAAAAATGACCTTCGCGGCAAGACCGTCGAAAGCCTGGAAAAAGTCTGTAGCTACCTTGAAGAAAACAGGAACGATGAATGGCTGATAGGAGGCCTGGCAGCCGTTGAGGAGCAGGTGAACACCCTTGCCTCCCGCGAAAGCGACATCACCGGAGCAGAGGAAGCACTGAGAAATGCCGAAGATGCCCTTAAGGATGCAGCTGCGGCCCTTGCCCGATGCCGGGAACACACCGGAGAATGCAAGGCAGAGCTTGAAGCGGTCTCGGAAAAACTGCTTTCGAAAAGAATAGCCCTGGATTCCCTTCTGGATGGCCGCCTGCTTCGGGAATACCGGACGGAAAAAGAGGTACTGCTTCGGGAGATGGCCTTCCATGCCAGGATCACCGAGCTGGAGGACTACCGTGCACGACTCGAGGACGGCGTAGCGTGCCCCCTCTGCGGTTCGGTGGAACACCCCTATGCGAAGGGGAACATTCCCGTTCCTGACGGAACGGAACAGCGGATAATCTTCCTTGATACACTCATAAGTGAGGCGGAAGGCTGGGAAACCGTCATACAGCAACTTGAAAAATCCGAGTCAACCGCCCGTCAGCAGGTCATCAATGCCGAAAAGGACGAAGCTGCAGCCATTTCCGCCCAAACCGCAGCTGAGAAGGCACTGGCACTATCCGCTGAAGGGCTGAAAAAGCTTATTGTGAGCTGTGACGGGCTAAAAGAAGCTCTTGCGGAAAAGCTCCTGCCTCTCGGCATTCAAAAAATTCCCGACGGGGACCTGCCGTCCCTGGCGGCATCCCTAAGGGAACGGCTGGACGCATGGCAGAAGAAGATCCGTGAAAAGACCGATATCGAAAAGCAGGTCGGAATTTACGACAACGAGCTGAAGTGGCTGGACGGTATGATGGAGACCCAGGGAACCGCCCTGGAGGTAAAACAGAAACGACTAGAGACCCTTGAAAGCGAGTATGCTGCCCGATTAGAAGAGCGCAGGAATCTCTATGGCGAAAAAGACCCCGACGAAGAAGAATGCCGCCTGAAGGACACAATTTCACTCTCCGAAGATACGGAGAAACAGGCCCGGAAGCTGCGGGACGAGCTGAAAGAGCATTTGGATACAACGAAATCCCGGGTGGAATCTCTGAAGAAGAGCATCCAGCGAAGGACGCCTGAAGTAGAGAAAGCGGAGGCTGCATTTTCCGCCGAGCTCCGGTCTGCAGCTTTTGCCGGTGAAAAGGACTTCCTGCATTTCAGGCTGGACCCCGAACAACGGAACGCACTGGCAGGAAAACAGAAAGAGCTGGAAGATCGACGGACAGCCCTTGCGGCCAGGCGGACAGACCGGAAAAAACGGCTGGCTGAAGAAAAAGCACGGCAGGTGACGGACGACCCCCTCGAGGTACTGGAACTCCGGTCCAGGGAGTACGATGAATCACTGAAGAACCTGAGGGAGGAAATTTCCGGACTTCGGCACAGGCTGAACGACAATGCAGCAGCCGTGGTGCGGATGAAGGGAAAAAAGACGGAAATGGAGGCCCAGGGAAGGGAGTGCCTCCGATGGGACAAACTCCACGACCTGATCGGATCAGCGGACGGAAAGAAATACCGCAATTTTGCCCAGGGGCTCACCTTTGACATGATGATCGGGCACGCCAACCGGCAGCTTCAGAAGATGAGCGATCGGTACCTGCTTATCAGGGATAATGACCAGCCGCTGGAGCTGAACGTGGTGGACAGCTACCAGGGAGGTGAGATCCGGTCAACGAAAAACCTCTCCGGCGGAGAGAGCTTCATTGTCAGCCTGGCGCTGGCCCTCGGCCTTTCCCACATGGCGAGCAGAAACGTCCGGGTGGACTCACTGTTTCTGGACGAAGGGTTCGGCACCCTGGACGAGGAATCCCTCGATACCGCCCTGGAAACTCTTGCAAGCCTGCAGCAGGACGGCAAACTGATCGGGGTCATCTCCCACGTGCCTGCCCTCAAGGAGCGAATAAGCGCACGGATCGAGGTGGCTCCCCGTACAGGCGGCAGAAGCCGGCTCACAGGGCCCGGGTGCAGGATGAACCGGTCCTCCTGAGCCCGGTTTCATTGACTACAAAAATCGCTGTCATCCTGAGGAGGCGCAGGGGACGAAGGATCTGCACCTGCTTTAAGGTCTTGTCATCCTAAGGCCGGTTTTTGGTCGAAGGATCTGGGGTGGGATCCAGGGTATCATTCTGAAGGCCAAAGGCCTGAAGAATCTGGGATAAAGGCCTTTCAAAAGTAAAAACGGATTCTTCACTGACGCTCAGACTGACATTTTTCACAGGTGCGCAGAACGACTATGCTTTTATCCTGAGACGGCTTCATCGCCGAAGGATCCGGGGTGGGTTTTAGGACATTGGAACCGGATTCTAGGAGCCTGTCGGACTTAGTCCACATCGGATAGAATAGACTCATCCCGAATAAAGGCGGCGAAAGAGCATGGCGACCAGATTCCAGACAGTAGACAGAGCGACTCCGTACTTACTCCCCCAGTCCATTGAGGACTGGCTTCCCGAAGACCACCTCGCCCGCTTCGTGGTGGAAGTCGTATCGAAGCTTGACCTCGCTCCGCTGAGAGCGTCCTGCGCGGGGCG
>Ga0228536_1002073_pt1 | contig 13697 bp, 14 predicted proteins | sample SJ1Smetagenome_FD_168611 | JGI IMG/M metagenome (GOLD analysis project Ga0228536, IMG submission 168611) | Enriched culture of PCE-dechlorinating microbial communities from Ithaca, New York, USA - SJ1.S | ecosystem: Engineered > Modeled > Simulated communities (microbial... > Unclassified... | reverse complement strand
GAACAGAGATGACTGAAGAACAGCACACATACTCGCGAAGCGAACGGCACAGCGCGAAACGCACGAAGACGTCCGTTCGCGGGCCGCAGTGGTTCATGCGATGGCCTCTCGGCGGGCGCATAGCGTCCGTCACCGTAGCGGTGCTGCTCGTTGCGGTGCTCGTTGCTGCCGCGACCGATATCCTTCTCACGCGCGATACGATCCATTCGGGAGTGCGTGTGGGCGCTCTCGACCTGGGCGGTATGGACCGCGCGGAGGCAGCGGCCACGATCGACGCATATGTTGCCGAGCGTGCGGCCACTCCCGTGCGCCTGGTCGTCGGTGACGACAGCTGGGACGTGAGCGCCGAGAGCATCGGCCTGTCGGTGGATGCAACAGGCCTCGCAGATGCGGCCCATGCGGTGGGGCGCGGCCGGTTCGTGGATGCGGTGTTCGACCGCGTGCGCGCCGTGGTCTCCGGTGTGGACATCCCGTTTGAGCTCGACTGCGACCAGACGGCGCTCGACGCGCTCATCGAGGGCGTGAACACCTCGATCGCGCAGCCCGCGCGTGATGCGGCTGTGCAGGTGGAGGGGGCAACCGTCACCCGTGTGGCGGCGGCGGACGGCCTGGGAGTGGATCCCGAACAGGCGCGCTCAGCCATTCCGGCTGCGTTCCTGTCAGAGGACAGGACGGCTGTCGTCGAGCTCACCGCGCTCAAGCCCGCTATCGATGCCGAACGGGCCGAGGACGCGTATCAGTCCGCGCTGGCGATGGTGTCCGCTCCCTTGCAGCTCTACTACGGCGACAAGGAGTGGACCGTCGAGCCGGCGACCATCGGCGGATGGATAGACTTCCGCTCGGTCGACGGCAGCGCCGGCCCTGTGCTCGAGGCGTACATCGCCTCCGAGGAGGTCTCGGCCACCATCCTTCCGCTCGTGGCCGAGGTGGGCAAGCCTGCCAAGGACGCGACGTTCTCCGTCTCCAACGGCACTGTGACCATCGTGCCCGCGGAGGACGGTCTCGCCGCGGACACCGAGGATCTGGCGACCAAGCTGCAGGTCGTGCTCACCGGCGGGCAGGAGCGCCGGGCCGAGCTCACGATGCGCCGTGTCGAGGCCGAACTCACCACAGAGGAGGCCAAGGGCCTCGGCATCGTCGAGCGCATCTCGACGTTCACCACCGAGTTCTCCTCATCGAACAAGCCCAGGGTCAACAATATCCACACGCTTGCCGACGCGCTCGATGGCACGCTGGTCGCGCCAGGCGAGACGTTCAGCTTCAACGGGACTGTAGGGGAGCGCACAGCGGCCAAGGGCTATCAGGAGGCGCCGGCGATCGTGAACGGCAAGCTCGTTCCGCAACTTGGCGGCGGGATCTGTCAGGTGAACACGACGCTGTTCAACGCTGTGTTCTTCTCGGGGCTGCCGGTCGTTGAACGGGTCAACCACTCGCAGTACATCAGCCACTACCCCAAAGGACGCGATGCCACCGTTTCGTGGGGCGGTCCCGATTTCAAGTTCAAGAACGACACACCCAACTGGATCCTCGTGGCCGCTGGCTATACGAACTCGAGCGTCACCATCTCGATCTACGGCACCGACCCCGGGTACAAGGTGACCTACGAGACCGGTCCGTGGACGAACCTCACGGACCCCCCGGTCCGCGAGATCAAGGACCCCACACTCCCGGTGGGCACCCGCGTTGTCGACGAGCGGGGGGTCTCCGGGCGCACGATCATCGTGACCCGCGTTGTCACCAAAGGCGGCGCTGAGGTCCGGCGCGACTCGTTCAAGTCGGTCTACCGGCCAACGCAGGAGGTCGTGCGGGTGGGTACCAAGGCCGTTGCGGTACCATCATCGCCTACAACCACGACACCGTAGGCTTCGCGGCCGGGACACTCCGGGCGGCGGGAGAGGGGTACAGGGTGTTCCAGCCTGAATACGAGTCGATGCAGCGGGAGCAGCTCGAGGCGCTTCAGCTCGAGCGGTTGAACGGGCTTCTCGCGCGTGTCTACGAGCACGTGCCGACCTATCGCGCGAAGTTCGATGCGGCGGGCGTGACGCCGCGTGTGTCCTCGCTCGACGAGTTCGCGGCGTTTCCGTTCACGGTGAAAGACGACCTCCGTGCCGGATACCCCTACGGCATGTTCGCCGTGCCGCTGCGCGACATCGTCCGCCTGCACTCGTCTTCAGGCACCACCGGTCAGGTCACGGTCGTGGGATACACGGCGGCCGATCTGGACACCTGGGCGGACCTCATGGCACGCACCATCGCGGCCGCCGGTGGAACGCCCGATGACATCGTGCAGAACTCATACGGGTACGGGCTCTTCACCGGTGGCCTGGGTGTGCACTACGGCGCCGAGCGCCTTGGCTGTGCAACGATCCCGATCTCGGGCGGCAACACCAAGCGGCAGGTGCAGGTCATGAAGGACTTCGGCACCACCATCCTCGCGTGCACGCCAAGCTATGCCCTGCTCATCGCGGAGACCGCCAGGGAGATGGGCATCGACCCGGCGAGCCTGCCGGTCAAGGCCGGTGTGTTCGGCGCTGAGCCGTGGAGCGAGAACACGCGTGCCGAGATCGAACGTCAGTTCGGCATGACTGCGATCGACATCTACGGCCTGTCGGAGGTGCTCGGCCCGGGTGTGGCCACCGAGTGTCAGTGCAAGTGCGGTCTGCACGTGAACGAAGATCACTTCATCATCGAGATCGTGGATCCCGAGACGCTGCGGCCCGTGCCTGAGGGCGAGCGGGGAGAGGTCGTGTTCACGACGCTCACCAAACAGGGCATCCCTGTCGTGCGCTACCGGACGCGCGACATCTCGCGCATCGTCCCGGGCGAGTGCGCGTGTGGCCGGACGTCGCGCCGGCTCGAGCGCGTCACGGGCCGTTCGGACGACATGCTCATCATCCGGGGCGTGAACGTGTTCCCGAGCCAGATCGAGCAGGTGCTGCTCGGCATTCCCGGCGTTGCGCCGTACTATCAGGTGGTGCTCTCCAGACGTGGCAGCATGGACCACGTCGAGGTGCATGTGGAGGTCAGTCCCGATGTCAGCTTCGATGAGATCAAGACGCTGGAACGACTGCGTGGACGGGTGTCCGCCGAGATCGCTTCGGTGCTGGCGGTCAACATCTCCGTCAAGCTCGTCGAGCCTAAGTCCATCCAGCGGTCGGAAGGCAAAGCCAAACGTGTCCTGGACCTGCGTGCAGAGGGGAGTGAGTGACCGATGGTGAAGCAGCTCACGGTCTTCCTGGAGAACAGCCCGGGCCGGCTCGCGCGGCTCACGCGCGCTCTGGGAGATGCCGGAGTCAACATGCGGGCGCTCATGGTCGCTGATACGGCCGAGTTCGGTGTGGTGCGCATAATCTGCGATAGGCCGGGCGTGGCGAAGAGCGCGCTTGAAGACGCGGGATTCAGCGTGAGCGTGACCGACGTGATCGCGGTGGCCGTGCCGGATCGTCCGGGCGGACTCGCCGATGTGCTCGAAGTGCTGGGCGCCGAGGACCTGAACGTAGAGTACGCGTACTGCTTCGTGGAACCCGGTGGCAGCGGGGCTGTCGACGTCTTCCGGGTCGAGCGCGTCACCGATGCCATGCGCGTCCTTCATGACGCGGGGATCCGTACGCTTACCGCCGACGAGATCTAGGCGTCGTCCGGCTGGCGGTCGGTGGCGCGGCGACCGGTCTGCTGTGGCGCCCTCGGCTCGATGTCTTCGGGGTCGGGGCTCGGAGCGAGCGCTGCGGCGAGCTCATCGAGCGCTTCGTCGTCGATACCGCATGTGAGTATGCGCGCGGTGATCGCCGCATCTTCGCTGTCGATCGCCGCAACCACGCCCTTGCGCAGTCGTTCCGAGGCAACGGCCGCACCTTCGGCGCCGGTCGAGGGAAGGATGACTATGAACCCGCCGCTGCCGCGGTACGCGACATCGTCCACGAGTCTCACGTCGTTGCGGATGTAGGATGCCACCTTGCGCATCAGCGAGTTCATGCGGGCCGGCTTGAGCTCGGACCACAGCTTCGGTGACACCGTGAGGAGTACGATCGAGCAGGGCGTCTGATACCGGCGGAACTGCCCGATCGCCGAGGCGATCGCGCGGCTCGCGTACCGCGTGCTGTACACACGTGTCACGGGATCGATCATCGTTTCTCGCTCGACCCGTGTCAGCACGTACTTGATCCGGCCGGCAAGCTCGCCGCCGGCAAGGCCGACGACCGTGTACGCGATAGCGCGGGACACGATCATCGTGATCACGTCCACCGAAAGGCCCTCGGTCACCAGGACCTCGTAGCGCATCCCCACGTAGATCGCGATCGCGATCAGCGCGGTGATGAAGCCCCCGTTGCGACCCCAGTGGAGCGCACCCGCCAGGACGATGATCATCAACAGCTGGGCCGCGAACTCGGCCGGTATGACCTGCGCCGTGGCAGGTACGAACGCGCTGCCCACGATGGCGGCGGTCCCGAGCGCGAATGCGAGCATCTCGAAGCGCGCGTACTTCACAACGGCCTCCTCAGGCGTCACACGAGCCGGTCACGGATGATTCGGACACGAGATCTCACCCGTGCCGGGGTCAAGGGTCAGCGCGGAGTCATCGAGCGGGCAGCGTTCGATCCGATCGAGATCGTCCACGTACGGAGCCAGGTCATCGAGGTCGTCGATGCCATGATCGGCCACTGGCAGCGGTGATCCGCTCGACTCCTCCGACTCGTCAGAATCGGCATCGACCACGGCGGCCATGTAGGCGTTCTCCAGCACCCGCTGGTTGCTCCGGCATGCGGCCGCGGCCGCCGAACGTGAGGCCGGCACATAGGTGGCGACCGCCACCGAGAGCAGGATGCCGATGATGAGCACGATCACCATGAGCTCCATCACGGTGAAGCCACGGTCCTCTTCAAACCCGTATCGTCTCACTCGCACGGTTCCCCCGGGCCGTCCATGCGTGAAGCCCAGCCGTTCACGCACTATGTCCTGACCAGTATCATACGTATGCGCCATGGCCGCGTCACGCGTGCCATCATCGGCGCAGTCCCGTACAATCGACCCGACCGTGTCGAGATGCCCTGTGAGAGGAGTGACGCAGCACCCGTGCGCTATCGCGTCGTCTGTCTCACGCTCTTGGCGATGATCGCGTCGTGTCTCGTCCTTCCGCCTCTTGAGGCGATGTCCGAGGCATACGCCGCGCCCGGTGATATCATCGGCTCGCAGACGGTGTCCGTCGATGCGACGGGGCCGGACATCTCACCGCTCGTGAGCATGCCTGCGGGGATACTGCGCACGCGCGATGGCCGCACGCTGTGGAGCCGCGCGGCGGACGACGAGCGCGCGATGGCGTCAACCACCAAGATCATGACGGCGCTGGTGGTGCTCGATCACGCCGCGCCCGACGAGGTGGTGACGGTGTCGTCCCGCGCCGCGGGCGTGGGTGAGGCCGAGGTCGACCTCGTGGCCGGACAGGAGATCACGGTCGGCGAACTTCTGGAGGCCACGCTCGTGCGTTCTGCCAACGACGCCGCGTTCGCGCTTGCCGAGCATGTGGGCGGGACCGTCGAGGGGTTCGTCGACATGATGAACCAGAAGGCCGCCGATCTCGGGCTGGTGCACTCCTCGTTCGCGAATCCGCACGGGCTCGACGCGCCAGGGCACTACACGTCAGCCGCCGACCTCGCCACGCTTGCGGGTGTCGCGATGGCCGACCCACGGTTCGCCGAGATCGTGTCGCTGGAGTCTGTGGATGTGCTCGGCTCCAATGGCGTGAAGCGCTACGACAACTCCAACAAGCTGCTCGGCACCTACGAGGGGGCCGACGGCGTGAAGACAGGGTGGACGAACAAGGCGGGCTACTGCGTGGTGGCATCCGCGTCCCGCGATGAGATCGGGCTGGTGGCGGTCGTGCTTGGCACCGAGGACGAGAACGAGCGGTTCGAAGAGGCCCGGACGCTGCTCGATTGGGGCTTCGAGCATTACCGCACCGTCGAGGTCGCGAGCGCTGAAACGACCGCCGCGTACATTCCGGTGACCGACTACCTCGATCGCACCGTTGCGGCGGTGGTGGCCGAGGACGCGGTGGTCCCCGTGTTCGACCTCGACGGCGACATCACCTCGAAGATCGACTTCCAGAGCAGCGTGGACGCGCCGGTCGAGGCCGGACAGCGTTTGGGTACGCTCACAGTGACCCAGGGTGAGCGCTTGCTCGCTCAGGTGCCGCTGGTGGCCGATGTCGGTGTCGAGCGGCCTGGCCTATGGTCGCGGGTGAAGATCTGGTCAACGCGTGTCTGGCGCGGCGTGTTCGGTGGGTCGCTGCAGGCGACTCCCGTGTCGCTGCTGTGAGAGGAGCTGTGATGGGAGAGCAAGGGCGCAGAACGCCGCTCTATGCCGAGCATGTGGCGCTTGGCGCGCGCATGGTCGACTTCGCTGGCTGGCAGATGCCCGTGCAGTACGCGGGGATCATAGAGGAGCACACCGCCGTACGTGACGCGGTGGGCATCTTCGACGTCTCGCACATGGGAGAGTTCCGTGTGTTCGGGTTCGAAGCCAAAGACGCGCTTCAGCGCATCTTCACCAACGATCTGGACCGTATCGACGCGCTTGGCACAGCGCTGTACACGGTGATGTGCGACGAGGACGGCGGCATCATCGACGACCTGATCGTGTATCACACCGGCGACCTCGAGTGCCTGATCGTGGTGAACGCGGCCAATCGCGAGGTCGACTGGGACTGGATCACGTCGCACCTGCCTGAGACGGTCGAAGCTGTGGATGAGAGCGACCGAACCGCGCTGATCGCGGTCCAGGGCCCCGGAGCCATGGCGGTCTTGCGGGAGCTTGCGGGGAGCGGTTGGGAGCCTCCCGCGCGGTTCGCCATCGGCGAGGCGAAGCTCGACGACACCCCGGTCCTCGTGGCGCGCACCGGCTACACGGGCGAGGATGGTGCTGAGATCGTCTGCCACGAATCGCACGCGGTCGGCATCTGGCGTGCGCTGCTCAGCTTCCCTGAGGCCACGCCATGTGGACTCGGCGCACGCGACACGCTCCGGCTCGAGATGGGGTATCCGCTGTACGGCAGCGACATGGACCGCGGCACCGACCCGGTCACCGCGGGTCTGGGATGGGTCGTGCCCAAGGCCAAGACCGGCTACATCGGCGCCGAAGCGATCGCTCGCGTGCGTGAAACGGGCCGGACACACGCGCTCGTTGGAATGACGGTGAGCGAGGGCGTGCCGAGGCACGGATACCCCGTGTTGCACGGCGGTACGGAGGTGGGTAAGGTGGCAAGCGGCACGTTCTCGCCGACGCTCGGGCACGGCATCGCAACGGCGTACGTGCCGGTGGAGCTGTCGACGCCCGGGACGGAGCTCGAGATCGGTATCCGCCGCAAAGTGATACCGGCGGTGGTTGCCAAGCCGCCGTTCGTGAAGTCGACGTCGCTCTCGGCTGTCGGGTCGTAGGCGAGCACAGGGAAGGAGATCGGCCGATGTATCCCAAGGAACTCAAGTACGACCGTGAGCATGAGTGGGTGCGCATGGATGGTGACGTAGCCACGATCGGGATCTCGGACTTCGCGCAGGACCAGCTCGGCGAGGTCGTGTACGTGGACCTTCCGTCGGTCGGCGACGTGGTCAGCACGGGAGAGTCGTTCGGTGAGGTCGAGTCCGTGAAGTCGGTCTCCGAGCTGTTCTCGCCAGTAAGCGGCGAGATCGTCGAGGTCAACAGCGAGCTCGACGATGCGCCCGAGCTGGTCAACAACGACAGCTATGGCGATGGCTGGATGATCAAGGTGAAGGTGGACAACCTCTCCGAGGTCGACGCGCTCATGGACGCCGACAGCTACGAGGCCTATCTGGCCGAGGAAGCCTGACGTATGCGTTTCATCCCTGTGACCTGTGAAGAGCAGGCCGAGATGCTTGCGCGTGTCGGCGCGCGGTCGGTGGACGAGCTCTTCAGCGATATCCCAGAGGACGCGCGGCTCGCGCGTCCTCTGACGCTACCCGAACCGATGAGCGAGATCGCGCTTGCCGCGCACCTCGAGTCGCTTGCGGGCCGCGACCTTGACGGCAGCCGCGTGGTGTCGTTCCTCGGCGCGGGCATATACGACCACTACGTCCCCGCGATCGTCGACGCGGTGGTGAGCAAGCCAGCGTTCTTCACCGCGTACACGCCCTATCAGCCCGAGGTGAGCCAGGGCACGCTGCAGGCCGTCTATGAGTTCCAATCGATGATCTGCCAGCTCACCGGTATGGAGGTCTCCAACGCCTCCATGTACGACGGCGCGACCGCCTTCACCGAGGCCGCGCTCATGGCCGCACGCGTCACGAAGCGCGACAAGGTCGTGGTCTCCGGCGCCGTCCACCCCGAGTGGCGCGAGACGCTTGCCACCTACGTGGAGTCCGGGACGCTCGAGGTCGTCGAGGTACCGGCCGCGGGCGGTGTCACGGATGTCTCGGCTGTGGGAGAGGCGCTCGATGAGCGCACCGCTGCGGTGCTCGTCTCCTCGCCGACGTTCTACGGCACGCTCGAAGACCTGGCCTCGCTCGGCGCACTGGCGCACGACGCCGGCGCTCTGTTCGTGGTCGCTACCGATCCGCTGCTCCTCGGCGTGCTCGAGCCTCCAGCCGCGTACGGTGCCGACATCGTGGTCGGGGAGGGCCAAGCACTCGGCAACGCTGTGTCATTTGGCGGGCCGGGTCTCGGCCTGTTCGCATGTCGCAAAGCGCACATCCGGCAGATGCCCGGGCGTGTGGTTGGTAAGACGACCGATGTGGACGGTCGCACCGGCTTCGTCCTGACGTTCTCCACCCGCGAGCAGCACATCCGGCGCGAGAAGGCGACGTCCAACATCTGCTCCAACCACGCGCTGAACGCGCTGGCAGCCGGTGTGTACCTTGCCGCCGTGGGTGCCGAAGGGCTCGCCGGAATCGGCGAGGCGTGCGTCGCCAAGGCGCACTATCTTGAGGCGGCGCTCGTGGGAACGGGCCACTTCGAGCGCGTCTTCGACGCCCCGTTCGCCCGCGAGTTCGCCCTGCGATACAGGGGTGACGTCGCGGCGATGCAGCGGCACATGCTCGAGCGTGGCTTCCTCGCGGGCGTCGACCTCGGCCGGTTCGCGGCCGACGATGCCGGCTTCGTCCTGTTCGCGGTCACCGAGCGGCACACCCGCGAGGTCCTTGACCGGTTCGTGGAGGAGGTGAGCGCGCTGTGAGCACGTTCTCGAACGCAGGAGGGTCTGCCGAGGTCCCCATGCACGAACCGCTGACCGGCACGCTCATCTTCGAGCGCGGCGCCGCTGAGTCGCGCTGCGTCGAGGCTCCGCCGCTCGATGTTCCCGCCGTCTCACTCGATGCGGTCCTAGGCGGCCGCGCGCGCAGCGTGCCTCCGGCCCTCCCGCACGTGACAGAGGTCGATATTGCGCGGCACTACGAGCATCTCGCCAGCGCGAACTTCGGCGTTGACAGCGGCTTCTACCCGCTTGGCAGCTGCACCATGAAGTACAACCCCAAGATCGACGAGCAGGCGTGCCGCCTGCCCGGCTTTGCGCGCATCCACCCGTATCAGCCCGAGGAGACCGTCCAGGGCGCTCTTGAGCTCATGTGGGGGCTCCAGGAGGCACTCGCCGAGGTCGCTGGCCTGCCGGTCGTCACGCTGCAGCCGGCCGCGGGAGCGCACGGCGAGCTGACCGCATTGCTCACGATCCGCGCGTATCACACCGCCAACGGTGACCCGCGGGCGAAGGTGCTCGTGCCCGACTCGGCGCATGGCACCAATCCCGCCACCGTTGCGATGTGCGGCTACCAGGTCGTGCAGATCCCGAGCGACGAGCGCGGGGGCGTGGATCTTGAGGCGCTGCGCGCGGCGCTTGATACCGACGTGGCCGCGCTGATGCTCACCAACCCGAACACCGTGGGACTCTTCGACGAGAACATCCTCGCAATCACCGAGGCGGTCCATGCGGTGGGAGCGCTCGCGTACTGCGACGGCGCCAACCTGAACGCCATCATGGGCAAGAGCCGTCCTGGTGATATGGGCTTCGACGCGATGCACATCAACCTGCACAAGACGTTCGCGACCCCGCACGGCGGCGGTGGCCCCGGTGCGGGTCCGGTGGCGGTCACCGAACCGCTCGCTCCGTACCTTCCCGGTCCGCTCGTTGCGCGCGACGGCGAGATGTTCACCCTCAGCACACCCGAGCACTCGATCGGGCGCGTACGCTCGTTCCTCGGAAACTTCGGCGTGCTTGTGCGGGCGTACACCTACATCCGCGCAGTGGGGGGCGAGGGGCTGCGGGAGATCTCCGAGCAGGCGGTGCTCTCGGCCAACTATCTCAAGGCGCTTCTCGAGGATGCATGGCCGGTGGCGTACGACCGCACGTGCATGCACGAGTTCGTGATGTCGGGCGGTCCGCTCCGCAAGGTCACCGGCGTACGCACGCTCGATGTTGCCAAGCGGCTGCTCGACTACGGCATCCACCCGCCAACGGTGTACTTCCCGCTGATCGTGGAGGAAGCCCTCATGGTCGAGCCCACCGAGACCGAGGGCAAAGCCACGCTCGACCGGTTCGCGGCGGTGCTCAGGCTGATCGCCGAGGAGGCCCAGGCGGACCCCGATCTTCTGCACGGCGCACCGTACACCACGCCGGTGCGGCGTCTTGACGAAGCGGCCGCGGTGAAGAACGCGGACCTGGCCTGGCGGCCGGAGGACGTGGAGGCGTAAGCGCCGGTGCACCAGTGGCGTGTGATCATCGATGAAGCGGCGGACGGCCCGTGGAACATGGCGGTCGACCGGGCCGTCCTTGCCGCTCATGCCGGAGGTACCGCGCCTCCCACGCTCAGGCTGTACAGGTGGGATCCGCCGACCGTCTCGCTCGGACGCTTCCAGAAGACCGCGGATGTGGACGCCGGGTACTGTGCGGCCAACGGGATCGGCATCTGCCGGCGCCCGACCGGCGGCCGGGGCGTACTGCACGCCGATGAGGTCACCTACTCGATCGTTGTCGGGGTGCGAGACGGGCTACCGCGTGGCGTGCGCGACAGCTACCGGTTCCTGTCGACGGCGCTTGCCGAGGCGTACCGCGCGCTCGGCGTCGACGCGGCGCTCACCGCGCGGGACCGCGGCATGCGCAGCGGGGCGTGCTACCTGCATGCCACGGCGGCCGATCTGTCTCTCGGCGCCGCCAAACTGTCGGGGAGCGCGCAGGTCTGGGACCGTGAAAGCTGCCTGCAGCACGGGTCGTTCGTGATCTCGCGCGATCTCGCACGTGAGGCAGGCGTCTTCGCGCTCGATGGGGACGGGGCCGGGGCGCTCGCCAGCGCCGCGACCACGATCTCCGAGGTGCTGGGTGGGCGTCCCGCGGAGGTCGAGATCATCGGTGCGGTGCGCGGTGCGCTCGAGCGGATGCTCGGGATCGCATTGGTCGAAGGCGCGCTGTCCGATGCCGAGCTGGAAGGCGCGAGCACGCTCCGGGCCGACTTCGCGATCTGAGTCCGGACAATCGTACGGCATCGACCTGGAGTTCGACTCGAGGTGCAGCCCGTGATGTCGCTGTCGTCTGCTACAATCTGCTCGAGCCTGACTCGGTACTACGGATGGTGGAGGTGGACCGGTGGGGGACAAACATGCATCCGACGACGCACTGCTCAATCTGAGTGATCGCACCATTGATGAACTGCGTGAACTCCTGGACGAGTTGTACGAGGAGGAGCAGAAGGTCAGTTATCGGCGCCGCGTCCTCCACGGGAAGATAGACATCCTGCGTGCTGAGCTGGTGCGCCGTCTGAAGGACGACCGCACGCATGGCAAGGGTGTCGTGTCCGCAAGCGATATCGACCGTCTGATCGAGATCCTGGCGAACGACTTGCGGGGCGTGTCCCGATACGACGTCACCGATGAGGACGTCTATGACGACCAGGACCTGGACGAGTAAGGATTGGCGTAGCACCCCTGGCCCGCCGAAGGAGGCCCACGTGGCGACTGTTGCTGAGAAGATCCACGAGTTCCTGAACGAGATCGCCGTCGACGGAGTCGAGGAGCGAGTCGTGGAGTACGTCATCCGCGAGGTGAACAACGGTCGCAAGCTGAGCGACGCCCTTGCCGACCCATACGTGAAGAACCGCCTGAGCGAAGAGCGTCTGGTCAAGGTCCTGGAGAACCCTGAGGTCCTGTCGGCACTCGAGGTCCAGATCGCGGAGTCCTTCAAGACCCAGGAGTTCGGTCTGCTCGACTGAGGCCGTGCGTCTCTTTGGCTGTTCCCGGCAGGAGTGGTGACGATGGACCAGTGCCCGGAGTGTGGCGCCGAGGTCATGCCGCGCGACGCGGAATGTCCGGAGTGCGGTATGCGGCTCGAAGGCGCGACCGCGTCGTTCGAGGCTGTCGCCGAACCATCGGCACCGGCGTACGTAGCCGATGTCGGTGTGAGCGAGGTACCCGTGCTCATCGTGCGCAAGGGTGTCGAGGTGGGAGAGCGCTTCTATCTCGAGTCGCCCGAGGTCACGGTCGGCCGGGATCCCGAAAGCGACATCTTCCTGAACGACGTCACGGTCTCTCGCACGCATGCCCGGCTGCGGATGCAGGGCGACTCGGTGACGATCACCGATGTGGGTTCACTGAACGGCACCTATGTGAACGACGAGCTGGTCGTCGATGCCCGTCTGAACAGCGGCGACACGGTCCAGATCGGTCGCTTCCAGATGGTGTTCGTTTCGGGAGGGGGTCCTGAGTAGATGACCCCGCGAGTCCGCGACTACATGACCATCGGCGAGGTCGTGGAGAGCCTCGCCGATACCTACGGCGATCTCACCATATCTAAGGTCCGCTACCTGGAAGACGAACGCCTCATCTCGCCCGAACGCACTCCGGGCGGCTATCGCAAATACCGCCCGGCAGACGTGCAACGGCTTGAGCTGGTCCTCCGGTTGCAGAAGGAGCACTTCATGCCGCTTGCGGTCATCCGCGAGAAGCTCGACGAGCTCGACCGGGGCAAGGTGCCTTCGGAGCTTCGGCCCACGATCGAGCAGTCCGAGCCTATGGCACTGCCGTTCGAAGACGCCGAAACCGTGCCGGTGGAGCGTGCGCAGGAGGTCCTCGGTCTTCCGCCGGCCTTCATCCGTGAGCTCGATTCGTTCGGTATCGTTTCGCTCGTGCGGGGGCCATCGGGCGATGAGCTGGCGGGCCCCGATGTCGCCATCGCGCACACCTGCTGGGACCTCCGAAGGTTCGGCATCGAGCCGCGGCACCTGCGCATGTATGAAGCGTTCGCCGAGCGCGAGGCGACGTTCTTCCAGCAGATCCTCATGCCAGCGATGCGGCATCGCACTCCCGAGGCGCGTCAGAAGCTGATGGAGACCCTGGGGGAGCTGACTCGGGGCTCCGGAGCGCTCAAGGAGCACATGCTGCGTCGCGCCGTGGGCCGACTGTTCGAGGATGCCAGCTGACTCCATGAACGATGAGCGCCTTGACGAGGTCGAGAGCGGGCTCCCCGTATCGGAACGCGTGGCCTCCACAGCGTTCGCGCATCCGAGCGAGCGCGTAGCCGCGCAGATACTCGACTTCTACCGGATCGCCTGGGAGTACGAGCCCACCACGTTCCCGCTGGAATGGGACCGTCACGGAATGGTGCTCGCCTCGTTCTCGCCGGACTTCTATCTCCCCGAGTTCGACCTCTACATCGAGTTGACCACCATGAGCCAGAAGCTCGTGACGAAGAAGAACCGCAAGGTCCGTCG
>Ga0228536_1002072_pt1 | contig 13703 bp, 11 predicted proteins | sample SJ1Smetagenome_FD_168611 | JGI IMG/M metagenome (GOLD analysis project Ga0228536, IMG submission 168611) | Enriched culture of PCE-dechlorinating microbial communities from Ithaca, New York, USA - SJ1.S | ecosystem: Engineered > Modeled > Simulated communities (microbial... > Unclassified... | reverse complement strand
TTTCGTGTACGATTTACGCATCTTGCGGTCTCCTAATAAAGGTAACTTATTTTTAGTTGATGCTATTACGTTACCTTGACCGCAAGATTTTTCAACTCACTTTCAACGACAATCGGGACATGTTCCCGTATCATGTCGCATAGCAGAATCAATATACCCGGTTAAAGTTGTTACATACCGTTTCGGATCGCGTAAAGCTGGTTCACTGCCGCCGCTCCTGAATCCTCCATGCACCGATACTCCCTCCGGAACAATAAAACTATCGCTTGTTCTGCCTCCCGGATTATACGTCCCCTGAGCGACATAGATAGTATTGACATCCTCACAGGATGTATCTCTGGCTCGTGTTAAAGCCTGCTGCAAATCGGTATAAGCATTCTCCCAGCTTGTCCCATTATTATTCCCGTTTGCTGTCTTATCGACGTAAATAATGCGTCCACCATCCCAACAACATACCGGGGTATTCTCGACGGCCATAACCATTCCCATGCTGGATGTCATTACGGCCTTGTTTTGCATCAGGATTCCCGGCTCAGCTTTTTCATTGACACGAACTTTTAAATCTACATATCCTGTCTCATAGCCTTCGATATCATCCAATATCCAGACATAGGAACGTTCCGTGTCATTATAGCCCGGATCGGGAGGGATAAAAATAAGGTTCGGGTCGTTTGGATCAACGCTCCATTGTGCTTTTTCATACGTTACCCCGGCAGGCAGATAATCCTTGAGAACGACGTTTGTTGCCGTCTCGCTGGTTTCATTTTCCCAGCTTATTCGATAGGTAATTTCATTTCCGGGGGAAACACATCCTGTTACATTATCCTCTTTGGCAAGTTCGATTTGAGGATTTATATAATTTTCCCCTGTTACCAATCCCGCAAGGCCAGACAATATGACTCCGTTGCTATTGTTATTGTTGAATACCGATGTTGCAGAGATCGCTTGATTGGGATCGGCTGTCCAGTTGGCAGTATCCCACATCTCAATCGTGCCTCCATTCCGATAGGTCGTGATATAGACTCGACCTGCTGTATAAGAACTGGATGCTAAGCCAATAACATTGGCTTCGATGTTTTTACTGACAATACTATTTGGGTCAATTGTTTTTTTTATCAGATATTGATGTACTCCCCATGCACCACCGTAAAGTGTGCCGTCCAATGTGTTGTAATCTATGCTGACCACCGGACGCTCCATATTGACCTGTCCTATATAGGCAAAACCATTGCTCATATCATACGCTTTAACAGTGGAATAGGTAGGATAGCTGCTGTAGAGATATTCTGAAACATAAAGCATATTGTCATCGATTGCCAAATCACAGGCACATTGCATATTACTGAGATAAATATAAGGAGTTTCCAGCGTCAAAGTCTGCTCTGACGGATTCCATAACATCGAATATACGATATTTGTATTTCTCTGTGTTCCAAGAATCCGTTGACGGGCAGCGTCATAGACAATGCCTGTAATATCAGTGGGACCATTAAAAGAAACGGTCTTTATAAGCTGTAATGTTTTGGCGTCAATGATCGTAAAAACGCTCGTTTGTTCGGAGGACAAAAATAAAATATCATAGTCATTATCGATGGCCAAATCGATACCACCATAACCATAGGCTGGCATTGCAGAGGTATTACGAAATACAAGAGTGTTAGATATGATATCAAATGAATACAATCGACTGTTATGATTAACGACATACAGCGATTCTGACAAAGCAGGATTGCAGAAACAAAGTAACAACCCAATACAAATCACCCTCGCAACTCCACGAGTTCCCATCCCGTCTTCCTTTCAAATAAATACCCCGAAATTTATTTGATGCCCTTTGCGCCCGTAAGCACGCCTCACAAGACGTACAAAAAAGGAGCATCGCTTATCATGCTCCACTAAGGCCCGCCAAGGCCCACCCAGAACACGCATCGCAATGCCCCAGCCGGGGCACTGACTTTACGTTTCTGGATAAAAAAATGGCGGTTTTAGTGGAAACGCTTAAAGTCCAGTGGACTATCAATATTAAATTTTCAAATCAAAAAATATCTTGTTTTCCTTATATCTAATTAAATCCTTTTGACAAATGAACAATCCTTCACTCTGTATGTTTCCTTTATAATACAAAAACAGACTCACTTTGTCAATAGCTTTCCATTTTCTTTAATATCAGTATTGATACCGCACCCTATATAATGCCGTTTATCGACATCCAAAAGGAGATATGAAAACTGCTTATTTTACAAAAACATCAATATTATTTGCAATATTTGCTGGAATCAGCCATATAGCTTAGATGGGCAGCGGGAAGGTGTACTGATAAGTAATTCCCGATATAGTTTGTACTTTGACTGCGAACTACAAGCTATGAACTATGAATTCCGAATGTTCCTATAGTATAGATAATGTATATATTATATTTACAAATAAGGGTTATGTTTCTTTTCGTTGCGAAGGGTGGTCTGGGGGCCGTGGCCGGGATATATGCGGGTCGTTTCCGGCAGGACCAGCAGTTGGGTCTGGATGCTCTGGATGAGTTGTTCATGACTGCCGCCGGGAAAGTCCGAGCGTCCTACCGACCCTGCAAACAGCGTGTCGCCCACAAATGCGATGCCCTCCGACGGGCAATGCAGGCAAATGCCTCCGGGGGTGTGGCCCGGCGTGTGCAGGATTTCAAACCGCAATCCCGCGGCTCGAATTTCAGTCTGACCGTTGATGACCACCTCGGCGGGCCGTGCCTGAAACACGGTTCCTGCCACCATGGACAAATTCTCATTCGGATCGGTCAGCATCTCCGCGTCGGCTTTATGAATATAGACTTTGGTCTTTGGCCAGGTTTCACGAATAATTTCCACGCCGCCAATATGGTCTATATGGCCATGGGTGATGATAATCGCTTCGGGATTAAGAGCTTGCTGTTGGAGAAATTGAACCAGCGGATAGGGGTGAAGGCCCGGATCAATCAGGACACAATCCTTCCTCGATTCGTCGGTTCGGACCACATAACAGTTGGTCTGAAAATCCCCCAAAACAAAGGTGTCAATATGCATAAACTAACTCCGCTATGGTCTCAATTGGATATTCAACAAAAAACAGCCGCTCACGTGGCGCCAGGCTGATTTTCGGAAGTGAATCTATCAGAAAATAACAGAGAAACCAACAAAAAACCATCGCTATTGGTTTATGCCATAAGACGTTCACGGATTTCGCTTCGGCAGTGATGGGCACGATTCAAAACTTCATAGGCTAAAATACGGAAAGAATTGTCGTTAGTACGCTGATGGATGGATTTTGTAATTTTACGCTCTATTTTATCCAGTTCCGCTAACTCAATACGCAACCTCGGGTTATCGTATGCCCATTCATCCAAAGCAGTCTCGAGCTCGGATATGTATTTCGCTAATTGTTCCGCTTCAAACCAGGTCATATTTTGCCCTTTCGCGTTGTAATCCTGTTAAACAATCCAACGGGCATATACTGATAATTACGACATAATATGACGCAGGTTCAGAGGTTTTTATATAAAATAAGATAGATAGAGTATGGTAATACCAGTAAAGGCAGAGTCAATGCATGCTTATTGGGACGATTCGTCTCCAACTAAAGGTCGGATGTGGTTGATGGTGAAAAAGACCAGGAATTTTTCCGAGTCATCCCCGGCCGGATAAATCCAGGGCTGTTTTTTTCGCAGGGCCTCAATCACGGTGCGATTGGTCTCTTCCCGCTGCATCGTCAGATAGAGCCGTTTACCCTGATAGCCGGGGCCTTTTTCGATAAACATATAAGCGGCATTCAGATTCGCCCGCAGGTTTTTATGACTGATTCGCTGCCGCATGACAAATGCCACGGTGGTTTCATCGATGACAACAGGCTTTGAATATACCGCCAAATCCACCAGATTATCAGGATCGCACGTGGCCAGAATCCCGATACCGTCGTGTTGTTCGAAATAAGCTGCAAGAGTCATCATTCACCCTTTCGTAAAGGTTCTATCTATATTGGCAGTTGATACCCGAATTGAGCGGGGATGTCAACGTGCCAAATCTGTGAAATCTGAAATTTAAGCACCTTAATGACAGGACACTTTCGCACGTTTTATCCTCCAACAATCCAGCGAAGCGATCATGGGACAGAAACCCATTTGCAGGAATGCTTGGAAACCAATGAACAGGGACAGGTTGAACTGAAACTGAAATTACCGAACCAATCAGCGTTGGATAGCATTGCTGCTGCATTGGCAAAGTTGACAGTCCTATCGGTTGACCACCGTAGAATACAGCGTATTTTCTATAAAAGCGCGTTTTATCCTTGATTGGCAGGTGTGAAAAATAGTACAATAGCCCATTCCGGAGAAAATATTACTTTTAAGAGGGTTGATATGCGGTTTGTCCTTTTCTCTTTTATAAGCTTAGTTCTATGTTCAACAGTCAGTGTCCATGCCGCCGGTTATGGCGGCGGCAGCGGAACGGCGGAGGATCCCTTTCAAATCTGGACTGCCCAGCAGATGAACACCATCGGCGCCAATTCAGGCGACTGGGGAAGTCATTTTGTCCTCAAAAGCAACCTGAATATGTCCGTATATCAAGGTACACAATATCGTATTATAGGAAATCTTAATACCCCTTTCAGTGGTACCTTTGACGGCAATGGCTATTCGATCAGCAACCTGACCTATACCACAACGGCATCCGTGGATAATGTCGGCCTGTTTGGTTTTGTTCAGAATGCCACCATACGAAACCTCAGTTTGAAAAATGTGCAGTTTTCCTCCGGCGGTCAATATATCGGCGGCCTGGCGGGTCAGAATTCCGGCACACTGGCAAACTGCTGTGTGACCGGTTCGGTCGGCGGGTACTATTATGTCGGCGGGCTGGCAGGTCAGAATTCCGGCTCAATTCATAACAGTTATGCAACCGCTGCCGTCAATGGAACCGACTATATCGGCGGTCTGGTTGGGTATAATAAATCCGGTACTGTCACGTTCAGCTATGCAGCCGGGGCAATCAGCGGAGTACGCTGCGTTGGAGGTCTGGCCGGCGGGAGTTATTACGGTACAATCAGCTCCAGTTATGCGAACAGCCCTGTCCTTGGTCTTCGCAATGTCGGCGGTCTGGTGGGGTATAATTTGTATGGTTTGGTTACAGCCTGTTATGCAGCCGGTTCCGCGGTGGGGACAGCCGATTCCTATACCCGTATCGGCGGTCTGGTCGGGGGCAACGATGGGATGCTGACGGCCTGTTATGCAACCGGTTCCGTGACTGGGGCGGATCAAGTTGGCGGTCTGGTGGGGTCTAATTATGGCATCATTTCAAGCTGTTATGCCGTTGGCCCGGTCCACGGAGTAAACAATTATATTGGCGGCCTGGTGGGATTCAATAACAGCAGCCTTGTCAATCAGTGCTTTTGGGACACGCAGACTTCCGGCCGGGCAGCCAGCGCCGGCGGAACCCAAAAAACGACGCTCCAGATGAAAACGCTTTCAACGTTTCTTGCGGCTGAGTGGGATTTTGCCGGCGAAACAGTGATTGGAACCAATGACTACTGGAAAATGCCTTTGATGGGCGGCTATCCGGTTCTGAGCTGGCAAATTGAGGAATCCAGTCTTTTGGGCTTGAAATCTTCCGATTTTGATGGTGACGGCAAGGCGGATATTTTGTGGCGTAATGTCAGCACCGGGGCCTATCTGGGTGCCATTATGGATGGACAGACCCTTGTTCAGATCAAGGGGCTTGGCGGTGGCAGTACGACCCTGCAAATCGTGGGCTTTGCGGATTTCAACAACGACGGCAAAACAGACCTTGTCTGGCGTAATATCGAAACAGGGGCCTATCTGGGCATGCTGATGGACGGCCTGAGCATAAGCCAGACCAAAGGCCTTGGCGGCAGTATGTCAACCATGCAGATCGCAGGTTTCGCCGACTTTAACGCAGACGGGATGGCCGACATCCTGTGGCGCAATGTGACAACGGGTGCCTATATGGGCACACTGATGAACGGCCTGACTTTGGGCCAGACCAAAAATTTCGGCGGCAGCAGCACGACCCTGCAGATTGCGGACCTGGCCGACTTTAACGCAGACGGGATGGCCGATCTGGTCTGGCGTAATGTCGGCACCGGGGCTTATATCGTCACTCAGATGAATGGCCTGACGATGGTTCAAAATAAAAATCTTGGCGGCAGTATGTCAACCATGCAGATCGCAGGTTTCGCCGACTTTAACGCAGACGGGATGGCCGACATCCTGTGGCGCAATGTGACAACGGGTGCCTATATGGGCACACTGATGAACGGCCTGACTTTGGGCCAGACCAAAAATTTCGGCGGCAGCAGCACGACCCTGCAGATTGCGGACCTGGCCGACTTTAACGCAGACGGGATGGCCGATCTGGTCTGGCGTAACGTCGGCACCGGGGCTTATATCGTCACTCAGATGAACGGCCTGACGATGGTTCAGAATAAAAATCTTGGCGGCAGCAGCACGACCCTGCAGATTGCAAATCTGGCCGATTTTAATGCTGACGGCATGGCGGATATCCTGTGGCGTAACGTGAATACGGGCGCCTATCTGAGCACGCTGATAAATGGACTGGCCTTGGGACAGACCAAAAACCTCGGCGGCAGCAGCACCACGCTGCAGATTGTGAAATAATCCAATACTATGTTTGTTGACTTTCAGGTCTTAAAAAAATCGACCCTTTATTTCTTTAGTCCATAGCAATAAAGGTTTTCAGCCGTCCGCAAGAACACTTTGCCGTCGGCAATCATGATGGATGAATCGACGGGTTGTTCCCCGATATTGTGAGTGCTCAGGATGCGAAACGCTGCGGGATCGGCGGCGGCGATGGTGACCACCCCTTTTCGGTTCACCATGTACAGTTTTCCATCGCCGGCGGCAATGGAGGCATAATACATATCCGCTCTATCCAACTGAGCCGTCCAGTGTACCTGTCCGCTTTTGGGATTCAGACATGTCAGTGTTTTACTCTTTTCAGTAATCTGGTATAAGCTGCCCTGGTAGAATGCCGCACAGGTGATATCTGATCCCGGCTGGTCCATCATCCAGACCTGCGGCGGCTGATTGGCGGCAAGCTTGTCCAGGTCCAGTGCAAAGGTTCTGTCGCCGCGCGGCCAGGTACAAACCAGAATGCCGTCGGCGGCGACTGGGGTGGGAATCTGCCGGTCGATGGTTCGCTTGTTGTCAGCAATATAAACATGACGCCACAGTTCTTTTCCGGTTTGCGGATCATGGCCGGTTACGCAGTCTCCGCCGTACACCACCACATACATCTTTCCGGCTATCGTTACCGGCAGCGGGGTCGTGTATGCGTTGGTCGATTCTTCGCGGGCGTCCGTCGGGCGGGTTTGTCTGAAAATCGTCTTGCCGTCGGCGGCATTCACACACAACAGATAGGAATCCAGTTCCGCGGAACTGTCGGAGCGGGAGGACTTCAAACGACGCAGGACGGGGATATAGAGCCGTCCTTCCAGCAGCAGCGGGCTGGAACTGTAGCCGAAATCCAGTGTCAGCGGGCCGTAATCGGTGACGAGATTGCGCTTCCATACCTCCTTGCCCGCCGTGTCCAGCATGACTAAGGTTCCTTCGCCGAACAAAAAGGTCGCACCATCTGCCTGTGCGCAAGGCGAACACGAGGCCATCGTGTTGCCCGACGGGAGTTTCTTGTCAGCGCTGCCGGCGGCGTACTGCCAGAGAACCTGACCGGTCGCGGCGTCCAAACACATCGCCAACAGCCGGTCGGAGCCGTTTTCCGTCGAGGCCAGATACACCTTGCCGCCGGCGGTGACCGGCGTGGCCGAGGACTTGCCCGGCAGGGGGGTCTTCCACAGAAGCGTCTGGTTGGGGTCCAGTATGGCCGGCAGATTCTGCTGGTCGCTGGAGCCGTTAAAATACGGCCCGCGCCATTGTGACCAATCCGCTCCAAACGCAGCCGAACCCATCAGAATCATTGCCCAAAAACGCATTCCCATAACGCCGTCTCCACGAAAATTGAGATTTTTCTTGTTTTTTTGTATTCTACAGCCTGACAGACCAAAAGTCAAAATCCGCCTTCTGGCAGCTCATTATATCCAAAGGAGTCATTTAGACTCTGCAATACAGTAGAAATACTGTTTGCCTTTGAGATATAGTTCATTGCCTGCGACAGCCGGGGTGCAGCTGAACTCATCATCGAGTTTATTGATTGCGATGACTTCGAAGGTATCTGCGTTTTTCAGAACATAGGTAATGCCATTACGGCCGGCATAATAAATTTTGTCGGCAGCGCCGACCGGCGAGGCATAGACATCTTTGAGCTGTTCAAGAGGTTGTTTGTCAATCAGAACCTTGCCGGTTTTGGCCTCATAACAGGATAGTCTCGGGGTATTGGCCGAAAAGACATAGAGTCGCTGGCCGTAGAGCAGAGGCGATGCGACAAACGGGGCCACGTCTTTGGTCTGCCAGAGAATGGCCTCATCATTGGCGGCACCGAGTTTGACGGCGGCGACCTGTCCTTTTCCGCGACCGCCGACAGCGCACAACAGCATATCGAAGCCAACAATGGGTGTAGCAATCATACTGTCGGGGATTCCGGAGCATTCCCAGAGGATATCGCCGGTTTTGGGATTGTAGCTGCGGATTTTATTGATGCCGGAGGTGATGACTTGTAATTGCCCGTTGAAGGTGGTGACCAGGGGTGTGGCGTAGGTGGTTTTTTCGTCACGCTGTTTTTTCCAGAGCAATTCGCCGGTGTTTTTATGAAAGGCGAATATCCAGGAGTCCGTATCGTTGTCTGCAACAACGATGATCGCATCTCCTGCCAGGGCCAGCGAGCCGCCTTCTCCGAACATCGTTTTCATCTGAATAAGGTCGTGATTCCAGATGAGTTTGCCGTCAAAATCATAACAATATAATCCGCGGGAACCGAAATTGGCCCACACGTAGTTGCCATCGGTGATGGGTGAGTAAGAGGCAAATCCATGGGTCGGCTGATGGCCCTGATGCGGCACCGCTTCGCAGGCGGTCTTTTCCCAAAGGATTTTGCCGGTGTTTCGGTCCATGCAAACGACGTTAAATTGATAAACATTGGTTGGGGCTTTATCGCCGTCATTGCCGCGGGGAGGACGCGGGCCTTCCGGGCCGCCGGGCGGGGGATTTTGGCCGGCGTTTTCCGCAGCCTGGGGTGGAGGCGGAGGTGTCTGTCCATTGCCGGCCGGCGGCTGAGGGTGTTCTGATGCAGGTGTGGATTCGGCGGATTTTGCTGCTTTGTCAGTCTTGACGGCGGTTTGAAAGAATATTTTACTGCCCCATACAATGGGACTGGCTACCGAGCCATCTCCGGTCAGCTTGACTTTCCATTTAACATTTTCTGTTTCGCTCCAGGTTGTCGGCGGATTGCAGTTGGGAGCAATACCGGTAGCTTCGGGGCCTCGCCATGCCGGCCAGAAGGTATTGGCCGACTCTGCGTAAAGCAGGGCGGAGCAAGATAACACGATTGATGCAAACAGATACTGTTTCAGTTGATTCATATGTTCTCCTTTCCCAAATATGGATTAATCGATTATTACACACAGAAGACTTTAAGGAAACCGATCCATCCTGCTGGATTCCACTAAAACCAGCGAATTATCCAGATATCTCAATTACGACAGGATGATTGGTCAATGTGAGAGGTACCAAGTCGGTCTGTGTTAGTGTTTGGACAGGCGACGTATCTTTGGTCGGATCATAGATTTTTATGGATGCCCGGGGACTGCCCAGTTTTATGGTGATATTCTCTTCACCTCCGGTAAAACGTTCACCCCATACGACCAGACAAAATGTGCCATTCTGTTTTTGCAGGAGCAGGTCGTGTACGGTGGCAGGCTGGTTTATAATGGAATAGGCCAGTTTTCCCGGGGTCGGAATAGAGCTCTCGTCGGCCAGAATCGTTGTCAGATTATGTAAATACCGTGCGGCCAGCCGCGGCGTATAGTCCGGCTTGTAGAAGCCAAAAGTCTGATTGCCCGCCTCATCCGAACGATCTCGCAGAAGATAAACGGAGGTATGTTTCCAGCCCCGCTTGAACTGAGCCAGATAGACACTCATATACAGCAATGCCTGGACTTGTTCCGTAATGGTGTCGTCCAGAGTAATGCCGGTTTCAGTGGTGACTCGCGGCAGCGTCAATAAATCAGCTTCTGAATAACCGGTGTAATGCTTTCGCCAGGTTACGCCATAGTTTCCATATAATCCGTCCACTCGGCAGGCCGAGCCGGGATCTGCGGCAATCCACGTCTGATTATCATGCAAGCCGGCCCAGTTTGGGTGTGTCATGTAATTGTGGCAGTTCGCATAGTCGGCATACGGTGTGCCGTCCGGCATCAGGCAGCCTGCATTTTTGGGAATGGTCAGAAATTGCAGCCCGACATTGTCCGTCTGGGCGCCGCTTTCGCTGATGTTCCAAACCGGATACGCTTTCAGTACCGGATCACTCTTTACGGCCTTGTACAAATCCCGTTGCAGCGCCGCCACCGGCAGCCATGACACGTCTTTGCCGCCGTTTTGTCCCTGGTAGGTGATGCCCCAGTTGTTCGGCTCATTATTGCCTTCCAGGGCCAGCAGAGCTCCGACTGCGGCTAATTGTCGGGCGCCATCGAGCAGTCTGCCGAGGTCGGTTCCGCCGCTCATCAGGCCATAACTGAATCGAACACCGGTTCGCTTGTGGGCCTCAATCAAATCTGCAACAGGAATGCTGCTCTCGTAGCCCGCTCGAATCCAGCGAATTCCCAGGTAGCGAACGGCCTTGAGTGTACTGAGCAGGTTCTCCCCCCGTACCGAAACCGCCGAACAGATGCCGATGGAATTCAAAAAGTTATTGGCACTCACAGCGGTGCAGGGTGTGATTCCGTCCTTGTTTTCTGCAGCGGCGACAGCGGAACCTGCCAGTGGACTGACCGTCATTACAGCCGCCGCAGCCAGGCTATGCTGCATCCATTCCCGTCGCGTCCACTTCGGTTCGTTTGACATCGTCCTTCCTTTCAGAAGTTGGTTTTGCGTCCTAAATCATAATCCCTGCATGGCGATGGCTGTGGCATTCGATATTGACCGCAACCGGCAGTGAGGCGATATGGCAGGGGGCGGTTTCGATGAATACTCCCAGCGCCGTGGTGTCGCCGCCCAGACCTTGCGATCCAAGACCGGAGGCATTTACAGCGGCAAGCAGTGTCCTTTCCAATTCCGCATAATATGAATCGGGATTATGCGAGCCGATTTTGCGAAGCAGGGCCTTCTTGCTCAGCAGGCAGCATTGTTCGAAATCGCCGCCAAGCCCCACACCCACCACAAACGGCGGGCAGGCATTAGCCCCGGCATTCCTGACCACATCGACAATCCAAGCCGCAACATGCTCTGCTTTTTCCGTTGGATTGAACATCCTGAACTGGCTTTTATTCTCACAGCCGCCGCCTTTGGCCATCAGGGTGATATGAATCCGGTCTCCTGAAACCAGCGTCAAGTGAATCACAGCCGGCGTGTTGGTCGTGGTGTTCTTGCGATGATTCAGCGGTTCGGCGACTACGCTTTTGCGCAGAAAGCCGTCCTGATATCCCTGAGTAATGCCTTCGTTAATAGCGGTGATCAGGGTTGCATCGGTTCTGTCATGAGGCGGCGTCACTGTGATCTGGTTTCCCAGTTCCACAAATACAATTGCCAGCCCGGTATCCTGACACAACGGAATACGGTCTTTTTCGGCAATTTGGTAATTCTCAATCAATTGGTCGAGGATTTGCCTGGCACGGGGATTGGATTCTTTTGCGGCAGCATTCTGAAGGGCCTGCTTGACGTCACCCGGCAGTTCATACGCGGCACGAATGGCCAGGTCTCTGACGGCTTCCACGATGACATGATATGGAATATTTCGCGTAATCATTCGGATTCATCCTTATCAACCGGCATGACCCACCGGGTTTTATCCACCAATTGAGCGGCGAGGGTATAAGTCTTCCGGCCTTCCTTCATATATTTGCGTTCATAGTTGGTGCCGACGGTTTCGCCTTCCTGTGCCCCGGCCGGCCGGATAAAATCGATGGGCTTCATGGCGCCGCAGGCAAACGCTCGCCCCAGCACGTCGGCCATCTGATTAAAATAATCTTCGTGATCCGTGGCGAGATTAATCGTGCCCGACGAAGTCAGGCAGCGAAGAATCGCCCCCAGATTCCTATCGCAGAAAAACCGCCGCTTGTGATGTCTTTTTTTGGGCCAGGGGTCGGGAAAATAAATATGGAAACAATCGACTGAATCGTCAGGGAAAAAATCCTGCACCAGTTCCGCGGCGTCGGCCCGGATCAGCCGGACATTGCTCAAACCCCGGCGTCCCATGCGATCCACGGCATAACGATAATATTTATTGGCCCATTCAATGCCGAAATAATTAATGTCCGGATTGGCGTTTGCCTCCGAGACCAGGAACGTTCCCTTGCCGGAACCGATTTCAACATGGACCGGCGCCGAACGTCCGAAAACAGCGGCAAAATCAATCCTGCCATCGATGTCTTCAAATAAAATGGCGATGTCTGAAAAATCTCTTAATTTTCTAAATTGCATTTTACTAACCTGAATTTCTCTTTACAATATGAGTACCTGGTCACCAATTGTCGGGTTGGTCCCCAGTATCTAATAGAACACAGATCTTAACAATGGGGATTTTGCAGAAAAAACAATTAAAGTCAAGAATTGTATCGTTCGATACGACCAATTGGTGAGAACTATCTGAGATTAGCTCGCGTAAAGAAGATGTGGGATGTTGGGTATAGGCCGGAAAGATAACCCAGTAAACCCTAAATGTAGAGGTACTCCGGCGGAATAATGGTGAGACTGTATGGTCAGGCCGGCATTGACATTACGAAGACGACGTGTTCTGGTGGACGTGGATGTCCAGCATGACCTGTTTTTGGCTGACGGAAAAGCCTGTGTGAGAAATCATCGGCGCGTTCTGGCCAATATTCGTCGAGCGATGGCATGGGCACGTCGTGAACGGATTCGCCAGATATCGCTGGGAAGGGTCCAGGACCCCGACCATCATGGAACTAACGGCCACAATGGTCAGTTTTGTGTTGCAGGCTCGGAGGGGGTTCGCAAGATTCATTATACGCTTCGCAGACGTCATGCCGATTTTGGCGATGATGCCGGCACGGACCTGCCGCGGCAGCTTTTACAGGATTACGAACAGGTGATTTTGTATCGTCACACCGAAGATCCCTTCGATCAGCCCCGGATTGATCGTTTACTCAGCGAAACTCGTGCGACGGAGTTTGTCATCATTGGCGGTGTCATCGAGAACGCGATCAAAATGCTGGTTCTCGGCCTGTTAATCCGTCGCCGAGCTGTGACGCTGCTGACGGATGCCCTCGGCAGCCATGATAAGGCGGCCGCCGAGGTTGCTTTGCGGCAAATGCATGCCAAGGGTGCCAAACTCACCGACACAAAAACACTGCTGGGTGCTTCTCATCTTCGCATGGTTTACGCCTGCACCTGCGATCGCTGCCGCGGAAAACTGCAGCAGAAAGCAGGTCTTGAAGAAAGCACACTGTAGTCATTATTGTCCTCTTTAAGTCCTCGTTTATTTGGCCAAGTCTTTGATTTGGTCGGGGGTCAGGGCGCGGTTGTAGATCTGGACATGTTCGATTTGTCCGCCGAAGAAGTTCTGGATAGTGCCGTTGTTGTTGGCAACCCC
>Ga0228536_1002071_pt1 | contig 13704 bp, 4 predicted proteins | sample SJ1Smetagenome_FD_168611 | JGI IMG/M metagenome (GOLD analysis project Ga0228536, IMG submission 168611) | Enriched culture of PCE-dechlorinating microbial communities from Ithaca, New York, USA - SJ1.S | ecosystem: Engineered > Modeled > Simulated communities (microbial... > Unclassified... | reverse complement strand
GGGCAGAATGAAAGGACATACTATATGAAATCTTCACCTGAAATGAATTATTAGAAAGCTTGACTTTCCTTTTTTCAGGGAAGTAGTATCGACCACAATTTAATGAATCTGTAAGGACGTTTTCCGATAAGAGCAAACCCGGGGAAATCCGGGGGCGCAGAGCCGCGGGCCTGAGGTAATCAGGCAGCCGGGCCGCCGAAGAAAATTCCTCAAGAATTGGCCCCTATCTTCGGTACGAGGATAGGGGTTTTGTTTTTAGGCTGATTGCGTCTTGATTGCAAAGTGTGAGCATTATCGAGAACATGCGACTACGGCACCAGTTGTATAGATGCCATAATGAGGCGTGACGTTTCAGGAAGAGAAATTAGATCAGGGTTCGAAACTTGGCTGCTGCGAGGGGTATTAATATATGATGAAGTTGAAGATGTCGTTTTTTTGCGCTTGGTTGCATAAAAGATACTGGATATTCAATATCGCTTTGCAGGCCGGACTCAAATCAAACGGAGCACCCTTAATACTTAGATATAACATGCTGATTTCATGCATAATTGCTTTATTTATATCAGCTTTGATGGGTGGGCCAGCATGGGGTGTGGGCGCACTGATGTACAAGTTCACTGCTGTCGATAGCCCTTACGGATCTAATTACACATCCATCACAGGCATCAATAATCAAGGATTATCTTTTGGCCTTGGAGGCGATCCTTATGTGGCTGGTGGCTTACACCTTTTTACTTATGATATCAACTCTAATACTTTTAATTTAATTCCAGAACCTCAATCATGTTCAGGTTTTTTTCCAGGCGCAAACAATATCAACGATAGTGGGCAGTTTGTCGTATCTTGTAAAGATAGTTCTAAAAACATCGTGAAAGGTTATTTTTATAATAACGGCGAATATACTACTATATTTGATACTACTTGGGATGACTATCCTTTGTGTGAATACGGTGTGGTAGAAGATACCCCAGGATGGGTTAATGTCCCTTGCCTATATAGTACCATGGGTGCACTTGTTGCCACGTGGGCAAGCGGGATCAACAACTCGGGCCAAATTGTAGGAGGGACTGGTGCAAGCGTAATTAGTGACCCATATAGCTTTAATTCAGCGGAAGTTTCACACGGATTTATCGGGAATCCAAACAATCATATTGATCCAATGGATAATGGAAACATGTTCTATTCCATAAATAATAAGGGGCATATTGTTGGGAGTGGATCAACAAGTGATGGTGCAGGCTGGAATGGTTGTTTTCTATACAATACAAATGATAATTCGACTATGTATTTATCGAATTCTCCCGGCTGCCTCGCGTTTGGCATCAACGATTTCGATCAAGTAATGATGAATTATGTCGGGCTTGCCTATTTAAACGACTTGAGCACCGGCAATATCACTGCGTTTAAATTTCCCGGCTCGGTTCAAACGCAGGCAATCGGCATTAACAACAGCGGCGTAATAGTGGGGCAGTTCAATGACGGTATGGCCTCGCACGGGTTTGTTGCTAAACCTGTTGAAATCAAACCACCCAAAAACTTGGGCGACGTTTGTTATCCGCACGGTTGTGAGGGTAACCCGATAAACACAGCGAGTGGCAACAAGATTCATTCAGATACACATTATGCCGGGGATGCACACACCGATTTAAAATTAACACTCTTTTACAATAGCCAAGAAATGACTTCCTCTGTCTTTGGCTCCAATTGGCATAGCAGTTACCACCGTGGACTAACTTTTTCAACGGATGGTACAAAGATAATGGTGTCACGACTCGATGGTCGTGTAGACAAATTCACGAAAAGTTTTACTGGTTCATGGACAAGTGACCCAGATGTAACCAGCGTCTTGAGTGCGATATTTGACGCAAGCAATAATCAGAACGGCTGGCAATTAACTCTTCCCGACGACAGCGCGGAAATTTATTCTATGGATGGCAGACTATCATCTGTCGTTTCACGAACGGGCTTGTCCACTAATCTGACCTACGATTCTTACTTTCGCCTCGCAACGGTGACGGGACCCTTCGGTCACACACTGAATTTTACCTATGATAATATGGGCCGTGTCACGAGCTTCACCGATCCTGGTGGAGCGGTCTACAATTACAGCTACGACGCTTACAGCAACCTCGCATCAGTGAAGTTTCCTGATGGATCCTCTCGAAAATATCTTTACGAAAGCACCTCTTTTCTTAATGCCCTAACCGGAATTATAGATGAGAATATTAATCGTTTCGCAACCTACACTTATGACGACCAAGCCCGTGCTATCTCAAGCGAACACGCAGGTGGCGTGAACAAAATCACCGTAACGTACAACAGCGATGGCAGCGCAGACATAACTGACGCCAACGGAAAGGTTAAGAAGAACACCTTCACGACCTTGTTCGATGTGGTAAAGCCAACTACCAAAAGCAACCCCGGAGGCGCCAGCGGTTCAAATTCCTACACCTATGACGTAAACGGCTTCGTCGCCAGTTGGACCGATGCCAACGGCAACGTGACCACTTATATACATGATGCCCGAGGTCTTGAACTCTCCCGCACCGAGGCCGCTGGAACTCCGCAGGCGCGTACCATTACTACCCAGTGGCATGCCACATACCATCTGCCAACCCAGATAACCGAGCCGGGCCGGGTCACTACCTTCACCTACGACAATAAGGGCAACCTGCTCCAAAAAACAATCACGGCCGGGACTTTGTCACGCACATGGACCTATACCTACAATACCTTTGGTCAGGTCCTGACGGCAAACGGTCCGCGAACGGACGTGAACGATCTGACCACCTTTACCTATGACGCCCAAGGCAACCTTGCGTCCGTCACCAATGCGCTCGGGCACGTCACCAGTTTCACCAGCTATGACGCCAATGGACGCCCTCTCAGCATGACGGACCCCAATGGCCTTGTGACGACGTTCACCTATGACCTGCGCGGCCGTCTGACCAGTCAGACCGCGGGCCAGGAAGCTACGACCTATACCTATGATCCGGCAGGCAACCTGGTAAAAATCACTCAACCCGACGGTTCCTACCTTTCCTACAGCTACGATGCTGCCCATCGGCTGATAGGCATCAATGATGCCCTTGGCAACAGCGTTGCCTATACGCTGGACCTCATGGGCAACCTCATCAACGAGAAGGTCTATGATCCATCCAATCAGCTGACCCAGAGCCGGACCCATGCCTACGATGCCCTCAACCGCCTGATTAAGGATATCGGAGCGCAGAACCAGACTACAACCTATGGCTATGACAACAATGGCAATCGCATCAGCGTAATCGATCCGCTCAACCAGGTAACCAGCAGCACCTTTGATGCCCTGAACCGGCTGATCAGGACTATTGATCCGAACAACGGCAGCACCACCCTGGTCTATGACGCCAATGACCGGCTTACGTCGCTTTCCGATGCCCGCGGCTCCACTACGGGCTATGCCTATAACGGGCTGGATGACCTGACCACGCTCCAGAGTCCGGACAGTGGCAGCACGGCTAAAACCTACGACAGTGCGGGGAATATCGCCACATCCAGCGATGCGCGCGGAAAGACGACGACCTACGTAAATGATGCCCTGAACCGTCTGACCAGCGCGACCTTCGCCGACGGCAAGACGATAGCCTGGCAATATGACCAGGGGACCAATGGGAAGGATCGACTGACCGGCATGACCGATGCGAACGGCTCCACGAACTGGAGTTATGAGCCTCACGGCCGGGTCATCCAGAAGCAGCAGAGGACAGGCGCTGTCACGTTGACAACGAGCTATGCCTACAATAGCGCAGGGCAACTGACGGGTATGACCTACCCTTCGGGCAGGCAGCTCACCTACCTCTATGACGCTGCCGGCCGCATCAGCGGAATCAATGTGGATGGTTCGGCACTGTTGAGTTCCGTTACCTATCAGCCCTTTGGTGGTGTCGCCGGATGGCACCAGGGCCAGGACGGCGCCCTTACCCACAACCGGACATTCGACCAGGATGGACGGATAAGCGGAATCGCGATAAAAAGTGCAATCTCGACCGAGACCATAACCCTGACCTACGATGCCGCGAGTCGAATTACCGGTATTGCGGACAGCGCCGGGAAGCAACCGGACCTGAATGCCGATTCCGTCAACTATGCCTACGAGAGTGCGAGCAACAAACTGACCAGCGCCACTGGAGCAGTGCCGCGCAGCTACACCCATGACGCCGCCGGAAACCTCATATCGGACGGCACCAATACCTTTTTGTACGATGCCCGCGGCCGTATGAGTCAAGTGACTTCCGGTGGCGTTACCACCCAATACGCGGTCAACGGCATCGGCCAACGCATCAACAAGAGTGGGCCCGGAGTCCCGACCGGCGCCATCCATTTCGTCTATGACGAGGCAGGCCATCTCATGGGCGAATATGACGCCACAGGCGGTGTCATCCAGGAAACGGTATGGCTGAATGACCTGCCGGTCGGTATACTGAAAACCGGAGCGCGGTACTATGTCAATCCGGAGCATCTCGGCACGCCGCTTTCAATAGTGGATGTAAACGGTACTGTCGTCTGGAGGTGGGACCATGATCCGTTCGGCAGCGGCATGCCTGACCAGAGCCCGTCTGGGGGAGATGCGTTTGTGTATAACCTGCGCTTCCCGGGCCAATATTATGACAGTGAAACCGGGTTGTTCTATAACTATCACCGTGATTACAGCCCTGTTTTAGGCCGATATGTGCAGAGTGATCCGATTGGGTTAAAGGGTGGGGTGAATACGTATGGGTATGTGCTTGGGAATCCACTTGGCAGCTCAGATGCTAAAGGATTAGATAAAGTTACCCTGTTAGACCTGCTTGGATATTATAGATTACTTAATAATGTATCTAATTTTTTCAAAGGGGCGAGTGAATACTTGTGTAATAATGATTGGAAACCGCTGAGTGAGTGGACGCTTAAGAATTTATTGAGTAAAGTAAAATATGGTGCACCAATACCATTGGTAGGCGTATCTCAGACCATTAATATGGCACAAGATGTCAAAGATGAAATTATAAATAAAACTAATTATGCTACATCTATTCCTCTAAAATCAGATGGTACTTACGATTATGCTGCTGAATATCGTAAATTTTGACGTATGTTACAAAGTATATGCTAGGTATGGTAGGAGTATTTATCTGCATATATATTGAGGACTATGAAATTATGAATATGAAAAAATTGATTATGATCTATATGACTATTTTCAGTTATTTTTTCCCAAATCAAGCATTTTCGTATACAACACGATACACCTACGATAACCTCAACAGACTCACAAAAGCTGACTACAGTAACGGAACAGTCATAAACTACACCTACGACAACGTCGGCAACAGGTTGAGCATGATGTCTACTGTACCTACTCCACCTTCCCTCACTCTGGACTCGGTGAGTTCGCCTACCACCTTGGCCAGCCAAACCATAAGCGGCGCCACGGAAGCCGATGCGACTGTGACCGTTTCGGTTAATGGTGGTACACCGCGGGTCGCAACCGTCACCGGTACAAACTGGAGCTATACCATTACCGACTTCATTTCCGGCATCAACAACATCCAGATAACGGCCTCCAAGGAACCCGGCAATACGAAGGTCATAGAAACCTCAATTACATGCTCCGCCCCCAAATTGACAGTGTCCCTGGTCGGCACGGGCGGGGGCATCGTAACCAGTTCACCCGTCGGAATTGCGTGTGCGTCCGGCAGCTGCTCGCGTCTTTTTGACAAGGACACAGCTGTGAACCTGATAGCAACTCCGAATACTGATTCTCTATTCGACGGCTGGTTTGCATTATGTTCCACTGCAGACAACAGTTGCGACCTGGTCATGGACAATGAAAAGGCACTGACCGCAACGTTCAGTTATGTGCAACCGGTTCAGGTGCAAAGCCCGCAGGTATCCTACTATTCAGTTATCAGCAACGCCTATGCAGCATTATCCGGCAGCGGTACCATCCTTACAAGACAGTATGAGTTCGTGGAAAACCTGAACCTGGATGAAGTTGTTTCTGTTGTTATTAAAGGCGGATACGACAGCAGCTATTCGACCAACAGTGGTTTCACAACCCTGAACGGCAGCCTCACCATCCGGAACGGCTCACTCACGGTGGAGAATCTGGTGATAAAGTAGAAGGAAGAGCCAGGCCCGATTTGGAATTATGTACTGAATTCTTCGATTCACGAACGGGCAAGATGAAACGCCATAATGTATGAAATCTTCACCTGAACCACCGCAGAGAGGTATTCCCCTTCAATATTTCAAAATTCTTATTTTGGACGGGTCTGGTCCAAGGCGAAAACGTTCTCCACCACGACCTTCAGGCAGTCCGGGTTTCTGCTGGCGACATTCTTGGAACCGAGCACAGAGCGGTCGGTTGCGACGTCAAAGCGTGAAGGGCCAAGGGCCAGTTCGACCTTTTGAGAACGCCAGTTGTAACTCCCTGTGCCGCCAGGGTGGCGAGAAACAACTCTCGATGCCGGCGGCTCAGGTCGGCGAACTGTTCCTTGCGTAACCCGGCAATGAAGAGCATGTAGCGGGTGGCGTCATGGCAAAAGAGCACGCACTGGCGTGCGGTCGATGGTCATCTGCAAGGATAAAAAGTGTCTTGAAAGTTCTTCTTCACCAGCGACTCAACGAGACATCAATCGTAGTTGCCAGGTAATGTTTTTTGTTGTTATCAACTTCGAACATCACGTATATTGACCATAACAAGACATCACCAACTTATTAAATTGTTATAACTAAAAACCATTCAAAAGGATTGGAAGAATGTCTATCGATAGTATTCCTGCTAGAGGGTTGAATATTGCTACAAAATGGCGCAATGCCATGCTGACCATATCTATTATTCTCGTACCGCTGTGGGTAGCGTCGCCCGTGTCCGCAGGAATCAATCAGTGGACCAGCATTGGCCCTTACGGAGGCAGCATCCTTGCATTGGCGATCGATCCGAACAACTCAGCAATTTTGTATGCCGGGACAAGTAGTGGAATGTTCAAGAGCACGAACGGTGGTGAGAGTTGGGCCGCAATCAACACCGGTCTTAATAATATTAACATTGTCAGCTCCCTGGCTATTGACTCAATGACCCCTACCACTGTTTACGCCGGGACATCCGTCGGGGTGTTCAAGAGCACGAACGGCGGTGAAAGCTGGAACGCCACCAATACCGGCCTTACTGATACCAACATCAGATCCCTGATTGTTGACCCGAGCAACCCAACGACAATATATCTTGGGACATATGGTGGAGGTGTATTCAAGAGCACGAACGGCGGTGAGAGCTGGACCGCCGTCAACACGAGTTTGACTGACTACTATATCGGTTCCATAGCCATTGACCCCATTACTCCATCCACTGTATACGTGGGGACAGGAAGCGGGGTATTCAAGAGTACCAATGGCGGTGGAAACTGGACCGCGATCAATACCGGTCTGACCTCCTACAACGCTGTCTACGCCTTGGCCATCGACCCGAGTAACCCGGATATACTCTACGCGGGAAAAGGGGGGCTGGTTTTCAAGAGTACGAACGGCGGTGAGAGCTGGACTGCCGTCGACACGGGCTTGCCTGGTTACGGCATCCGCTCTCTTGCCATCAGCCCGAGCAACACTGCCACAATCTTTGCAGCGTGCGGAGGAGGAGTTTATAAGAGCACGAATAGCGGTGAAAGCTGGAGCGCCATCAACACCGGACTGACCGGCACTCCGGTCTATTCCCTGATCATCGACCCGAGCAACACAACCACACTCTATGCAGGAACAGATCTCGACGGCGTGTTCAAGAGCACCAACAGCGGAGAAGCTTGGAACGCAGTCAACACCGGCCTGATCGGTGCTGACGTCCGGTCCATCGCCATCGACCCGACCAGCTCAGCCATACTCTATGCCGGGACAGCCCAAAACGGCGTTTTTAAAAGCACCAATGGCGGGGGAAGCTGGAGTGCGATTAAAACCGGTCTGACTGGCACGTACGTCCCCTCCCTGGCAATTGACCCGATAACCCCTTCCACTGTCTACGCCGGGACAGGAAACGGAATATTTAAAAGCGTCAATGGCGGCGGAAGCTGGACTGCAATAAACACCGGTCTATCCTCTTATACCGTTAATGCATTGGTCATCGACCCATCGAACCCATCCACCCTTTATGCAGGCGGGAATACGGGAGTATATAAGAGCACCAACAGCGGGGAAAGTTGGACAGCCGCCATCGCGGGACCGATTAATACCACTGTCTGGACGCTAGCTTTCGACCCGACCAACTCGGCAACTCTCTATGCGGGGACCAACGATGGCGTGTTCAAGAGCACCAACAGTGGGGAGAGTTGGACAGCCGTTAACACCGGCCTTGTTGCCGGCTCTGTCATGTCCTTGGCCGTTAATCCGAATAATCCGGATACCCTGTACGCAGGAACAGTAAAAGGGGTATACAAGAGTGCGACGGGGGGGACGGAGTGGACTGATGTGAATAACGGCCTGCCTATTGTTGGTTACGGTCGTGCCCTGGTTATAGACCCAACCAACCCGGATACCATATATATGGGAACTGATGGCAACGGTGAGTACTACTATGGCAACGGCGGTGTATACAAAAGTGCGAACGGCGGGGGAAGTTGGAGCAAAATCAGTAATGGTCTGTCTTATACCTTGGTTTTGAATATAGCCATGGACCCGCTCAATCCTGCCAAACTATATGCTGGGACCATCATCGGCGGTGGGATATCCTCGTTAACTCAAATGTCAAATTCTTTTACCTTCCACGGTGTAGTAACGGACTCCGGTGGAACGCCGCTGTCCGGCGCAACCGTGGAGATGAACGGTAATCCCGCTATTTACGCCACCACGGACGGCAACGGCGGCTATTCTCTCATTCTGCCAGCGGAAATGGATCTCACCTTGAAATTCAGCAAGGCCGGCTATCTGCCGGTCTATTCCAACACCATCAATTCCGATTCCGACATACTAGACCCGGTTCCCGCCATACTCTATACGCAGGCCGAGGCGAGCGGATGGGGGGTGACCTCCGAGAATGGGGTCATCGCGGTCCATGCGGTCGACGCCGCCAATTTCTCCAGTTTTCTGAGCGGCGCGGTCGCAACGGCCACAAGCGCCAATCATCCGGACACTCCCTATGCGGTCACCTACTCCTATGGTGGAAGCTCCACCTCTTCCGACGGGCTGGTTTTCGTCCTGAATGCGGATGCCGGGGATACGGTCACGTTGCATACGACAAAAGACGGCTGGATTTTTACGGACGTGGTTTTCACGGTCCAGGGAGATTCGGTGAGCGAAGGCCTCCTGAAGGGCGTGCAACAGAAAGTACGCATCAAAAACACCTCGAAATATTTCTCCACCCTCCAGTCTGCCTTTGATGACCCGGACTCTTCTTCCGTCAACCCTATTCAGGCTTTGGTCGATGAATTCAGCGAAAGCCTGGCACTGAACCAGAACAAGACCGTCACCCTGCAAGGGGGCTTTGACAGCGGATTTACCAGTAACAGCGGTCTTACTTCGCTCCAGGGAATACTCACCATCCTGGACGGCTCGCTCACGGTGGAGAATCTGGTGATCAAGTAAAGGGAAGAGCAAGGCCCGATTGGGAATTATGTGCTGAATTCTTCGGTTCACGAACGGGCAGGATGAAACGCCATACCATATGAAATCTTCACCTGAAATGAATTATTAGAAAGCTTGGCTTTCCTTTTTTCGGGGAAGCAGTATCGACCACAATTTAATGAATCTGTAAGGACGTTTTCCGACAAGAGCAAACCCGGGGCTACCCGGGGGCGGGTCTGAGGCAATCAGGCAGCCGGGCCGCCGAAGAAAACTCCCGAATTGCGCCCCCGTTTTCGGCAGTATCGAGGCGGGGATGTTTTTGTATATTGAGTGAATGAATTGCCCGGTCGTTACAACAAAAATGAAGGAGATAGAGATGGGAAATTGGAAGATTCTTCAGAATGTCAACAAAATGGGCATGATTATGCTTTTGTTGGTGCAGTTGTTAGTGCTCATGCCCGCTTCTCCTCTCCATGCCGGCCCTGCGAGCCCTAATTTGTTGACGTTGAAGAATCCGGATGGGACGAGTTTTTCGGCGAGGATTCGGGGGGACGAGTTTCAAAACTGGATTGAGGCGGAAAACGGCTACAGCGTGATCCGAAACCCAAAGACCACGGTATGGGAGTATGCGGAAAAGGCAACTGACGGTAGCCTACGGAATTCAGGAGTGGAGTTCAGGGGCGGCAAAGTTCCACCGAGCACGATACAGAAAGGTTTGAGGCCCGACAAGAATACCGGCGCCGCTGAAGACCGCAACCGCATGATCAGGGATATGTACCAGCAGCGCCTGGTTCCCCTTGTTCCGAAAACGGGCGAACAGGGGGGGGCAGGTTTCGAGGAAGGACCCGGTGACTGGGACCCTGTCCCGGTTTCCGGGACGAGGAAGATGCTGGTCATTCTGATCAACTTTGCCGACCGTACCCTGAGCACAACGTCCAGTGGCTGGAGCGGCACCATATTCGACGCGACGGTCGGCGTCAAGTCAATGGCCAGATTCTTTACCGAAAACTCATACGGAACGCTCACCGTTTCGCCCGCCCCCCACTCCCAGGCAGGAAATCCCACGGGCATTATTACGGTTGCCGTAGCCGACAACCATCCCAACTTTGGCGGAGGATTCAACTTTTCCGCCGAAGTTGCCGTTTTGAACCATGCCCTAACTCAGGCGGCGTCGTTCATCAATTTTGACAGTTACGACACAAACGGCAACGGCCTGCTTGAGCAATCCGAACTCAGTATCTACTTCATCTACGCCGGCTACGAAGCGTCAGGCAGCAGCAAGACACCCAGCATCTGGGCGCACGCCACCTATACGACGGGAACGGGCTTGACCGCCGGCACGAAGAATGTCCAGCGCTGGGCGCAGAACGGTGAGCTCAATGATTCGGACGCACAACACCCCATGGGAGTTATTGCCCATGAGATGGGGCATGCACTGTGCGGCTTTCCCGATCTCTATGATACCTCTGGAACCAATGCCGGCCTGGGCCTTTTTTCCCTCATGGCGTCGGGAAGCTGGGGCGCCGACATCGGAGAGTCCGGCGGTATGACGCCGGTTACCCTGGATGCCTGGTCTCGGCAGTATGTGGGATGGGCAACCCCGCTAACGGCATCCTCAAACGGCTCCATAAGCCTGCCGCTGCCGCTGTCCTCCGCCACGTCTTCCTACAAACTCCTGAATGCGGCCGTCTCCACATCGGAATATTTTCTGGCGGAGAACCGCTATCCAACCGGGTGGGACTTGGGGATGAAAGGGTACTTCGGCAGCGGCTGGGCGGGAGGTCTCCTCATACTGCATGTGGACATCACTTCCGGCACCCAGGGCTCCAATGACATCAATAGATCTGGAGTAAGTGAACACCAAGGTGTCATGGCGGAGGAGGCTGACAGTACGGGCTGCTCACTTGTAAATGGTACCTGCCCTGGCAGCGCGGGCATATTATTCTACAACGGCAATAATACTGCCTTTACCGACTCTTCCACACCGAACTCCAGGTATTATAGCGGCAGCTCGACTAACATCGGACTTTCAGACGTTTCCGGGCCGGCGCAGGCCATGTCGGCATTCTATTCGTTCGGAAATGTTCCACCGGCACTAGCCGGCAACTATCCTGATGACAATCAGGTTGATGTGAGCACGTCCACGGTGGTTTCGGTCATTTTCAATAAGGATATTGACCAGTCAACCTTGAGCGGTTCCACTTTCTACCTGAAACAGGGATCTGCTTCGATCCCCGGGTCGATTTCCTACAATTCCTCAACTCGTACCGTGACTTTTACACCCGCTGTGCAGCTATCTATGAGCACTGTCTACACCGCCACCGTTACCACCGGTGTCACGGATCAGAACGGTACACCCTTGACCGCGGCCAAGAGTTGGAGTTTTACGACGGGAAACGCACTGTTGTCGGAAAGGTTCGATTCCACGACCCTTCCCGCTGGGTGGAGTGTTGTGGACAATGCCGGCACAGGGGCTGTGTGGCGATTCAACGATCCCGGAGGAAGAACAAACCTGACTGGCGGAAGCGGTGGTTTCGCAATAGCTGACAGTGACTTTGCGGGTGAGATCAACATGGATACCGAATTGAGAACTCCCGTACTGAACCTCGCCGGCTATAACAGCGCTTCCTTGACGTTCAACACAGATTGCAACGTATATTCCGGCGATGAGGTCGCTGATGTTGATATCAGCCTCAACGGTGGGACTTCGTGGACAAACATCTGGAGGAAGACAGGCAGCGATTATCCCGGGCCCATCACGGAAACAATTAATATCTCTCAGTATGTCGGGAACAGCAATGTCATGGTCCGTTTCCATTATTACAATGCCTATTTTGACTGGTGGTGGCAGGTGGATAACGTGACTGTAAATGCTGCTGCTTCACCACGAACCCTTTCCGTGACGGTGTCAGGCAGCGGCTCCGTGAACAGCAATCCTTCGGGAATTTCCTGCACATCGGGACCGTGCACGCACACGTTTGATCCCATGACATCGGTTACTCTGATGCCGACCAAAAGTGTGTACTCGACATTCAGCGGATGGTCGGGGGGGTGTTCCAGTTTTGACGGTGACAATTGTGTTGTTGTTATGAATGCCGACAAGGCAGTTACCGCGTACTTCACCGCTATTCAGCCCGTGTATATTCCCGGCAAGGGGTACTATGAATCACTCCAGTCTGCATATGGAGACGCGCAGGTTTCGAGTGTCATCCAAGCCAAAGCCGTCGAGCTGGCAGGTAACTTTTATGCCGATCTGGGTAAGAATGCAACGTTACGGGGTGGGTACGACGACACTTTCACGACCAATAACGGTTTCACCACATTGACGGGAAATCTTGTTGTTGAGACTGGTTCGCTCACGGTGCAAAATCTGATTATTAACTGAGGCACAATCAATAGCTGGAAGGGCGGCGTGAAACAACTGACCTTTGACGCGGAAACAGAGAAGGGGGTAACAGCTAGCTTTCTCGGGAATGAAACCCTTGCAGCTGTCTATAGCCGCGTCCTCATGGGTGAGGTAGCACCTGGAGGCACAGACCTATATATGATCACCCACACAATGGGAAATGATCTGACCCTGGAAGGAAGCAGTCTTGTCGCCGAACCGCCGAACCCCGTGCCTGGCAACAGTGTCAGGCTTACCGTAACCGCCCAGAACTTGGGAGACACGGCTCAGACTGCAATACCTGTTACATTCTTTCGGGGTGATCCGTCCAATGGCGGCGTAATAATTAGCGAGGCAACAATATCAGGCCCCTTGAAGCCCGGGGACTCGCAGAATGTCTCAATTGATTGGGTAGTTCCAATGACAACGACACCCGTTACCATCTATGCCGTCATAGACCCGACGGCGACTCTTGATCCGGTTAACCGCTCAAACAACATGACGAACCTGACCATTATCATGGCCGATATTAGCATAGCCGACGTGAATTGGGAAAAACTGACTGACAAACTCGTATCAATTACCGCACGTGTCACAAATCGCGGAGCGATTCCGAGCCAGGCAACATCGGTCAAGTTTCATCAGGATTCGGTGAATGGACCTCTTCTCAATTCTCAACCCTTGCCAGCTCTGGCTGTGGGAGAGTCAAGGGATATCAATTTTACTTGGGATGTTACCGGGTTGAATAACCA
>Ga0228536_1002070_pt1 | contig 13708 bp, 8 predicted proteins | sample SJ1Smetagenome_FD_168611 | JGI IMG/M metagenome (GOLD analysis project Ga0228536, IMG submission 168611) | Enriched culture of PCE-dechlorinating microbial communities from Ithaca, New York, USA - SJ1.S | ecosystem: Engineered > Modeled > Simulated communities (microbial... > Unclassified... | reverse complement strand
TGATGATGTACAACAACCAGCGACCACATCAAGCCCTGGGTAATTTAACACCCTATGAGTATGCGTTGGCTACTGAAGCCTGAAAGTGTCTACTTATCATTGGTACAGTTTTTGGGAACTTGACAATGGTATGTAGGGTTTAAATCGAATGAATTCAATCCTGAGAAGTTGAAAGATCTGGCCCAATTGAATAATGGCAAGGTCGCCCTGTGTGCTTTGAATGAACAAGGGCGAGAAAAGGTTTTGGAAACCTGTAGAGAATCCGGAATAACCGGTGTGAGCACTGATCTATTCAGCCTGGCATTTGTGAAAGAGCATCTTCCCCGTAGTCTGACCTTGATCAGTGTGGATGATGATTTATGGATTAACAGATATTGATTATCTTTCAACTGCACCGAATTTGAATCTCGTAAAACAACTCCCCCACCGATTGAGGGGGGCAACCGGCAGGAGAGCCATTATTAAGATAGCACACATCTTTCAAACGCAAAAGTGTTTATTCAATCAATCAGTAAATTGACCGGTAATATTTCGTCTGGTTGTAAGTTTTTATAATCGCCAGGGATTTCTCCCAGGTGCCAGCCATTTGCTGTTGCTTCGCCATAGTAATATTTTTTCCCGCTCTGTGGATCAATTACATAATCCCCTTTCAGTTTATCTGCTCCAGCCACTCCGAACGCCATATGTGAAGGGTATTCGAACAAGGCAGTTTGAAAACCTAATCGAGCCGTTATGGCTGCACAAAGAATAGCCACATCTTCACAATCTCCGGTTCCTTCCATAATCGTTTCGATAGGATAACGTGGCCACTCCTGATTCCCCGTTGTATCCTTGTCGTATGAATAGGGGATGCAGCTTTGAACAAACTTGAGTATGTTGAATACCTGGTTATAGGTTGACCACTTCTGGTTGGCGTGCAGCTTTTGAAACTCGAGTGCCAGCATGCGGATCTCAGGCATTTCTTCTTCAGCGTACCGGTTCCATCCATTTTTCAAGCGAGGTAACCGTCGGTAGTACTCAAACCGGGGAACATTGATATCGATGGCGAAGGATTGTTCAATTTCAGCCCCGCTGCCTTTGGGTGTAAATTTCCAGGAGAAAACCTTGTGAACCACTTCTCCATCATTTGCGTCCACATCACTCAATGGCTTCGGCGGCATCTTATCTTGAAAGTTGATAATCTTTAAGGCATCTTTATCTTGCTCAGACAAACTCATAAACCTTGCCCTTCCGTTGGCAGTCATCTCAATCAATGCCAATAAAGGAGATGTGTGACGCACCTGGATGAAAAACGCTGAGAAAGGATCACTGGTAAAGGCAATTTCCCAGTTTCTGAAATCAGGTTCAGATAATGGTTTTTGGAACTGTTCCCACTCAGGTTTGCCAATCAATACATGGTAGCTAATACTGGAATAATTCCCGTTGCCGAACGCATCAAAATCCGGTTTGATCAGCGGATGAGCGGAGTTCTTACAGGATCGGAACAATTCATCAGGTTGAGGTCGTTCAGCGATAAGAGATTCCTGTTTCTGTTTCCAGAATTCCAATATTTTTTCAAGCGAGTAGTCCCACAGTGGAGAATAGATTACTTTGCCACGCGAGACCAATGTTTTGCACAAATTCTCCGCGGTAACGTTTCTCCAATCTCCAAAAATATTCTGCTTATTGATTAAATTGTGCGACCAATCGTTGAAATCCGGATACCATTTATCGAATGCCCACAGTGCAAACTGCCTGTCGATTACTGGCACACGAAATACATCCTCCCAGTGATTTTCTTCCATTCCCAGAGGAAATTCTTCGAAATCTTTCTGTAAGACAGCCAATGTATTGGTTATCTCGTTTTCCAGCTTTCGATAATCTTCCTTGCCGGTATCCAGTAACTCTTTTCCTCTTTCAATCATCTTTTTGATTCGTTTCAGTGATTCACTCTGGATTTGAATGGAAATCCATTTGCTCAAATTGTTGACCATCACCACTTTCAGGTTTTTTAGCAGAATGATCTGTTTCCAGTAGCGAATGGATATGTGGAGTGTGGCCAGTATTTTCCTGATGAATTCGGGTAACACTTTAAAAATCGTGGGCAACAACGGCGCTTGGTTAAAGATTACCTGAATTTGTTCCATGCTCTTTTGCAGTTCTTGATCGGCCGTCGAGAGTTTTTTGGATACCTTTTCGAATAATTGATCAATGCTCTGATCGTTTTTTCTGAGATTTTCATAAACACGGTCTAATATCTGTTGAGCATTTGTAATTCCTCCCGGGTATAAATGAAACAACGAGGGAAGTAACTCAATCGTTTCCGTAATGGTTCGCAAAATACCATCTTCCAGTAGATCGATGTTTGCGTTGAGGACAGCATTTACCTCCGGGAGGGTCTTTTGATGAAATTCTTCTCGATAATTTTTTACCTGTTCCACCCAGGATGTTTTCTTAAATTCTTCATAGTCTAATTCGGAGAAAATAAAATCGGAAAGATATATGGAAAATTCGTTTGTCTCTGCATCAATTTTGACCTGACTGATGGAGGGATCAATCTGATAAACGCTCTTTTCCAACCAGGATCGGAGAGTGCCCGTATCTTTGAGTATTCGATCCAGTTCTTGCGCGACAAGTTGAGAATCGGCCTGTTTGCTGAGAACCACATTTTCAATGAATTCATGGGCTAACTTTTCGGCGCATGCTGATTGCAATGAATCTGGATCATAACCAATTACCACTGCTCCGATGCTGTTATAGATATTTTTTTGATCTTCCACGATGTACGAGTCATGTATGGTATTCAGGTGACGTGCAAAATCGTCCTCCAGTAATGCCAGCAGGGCATTGCCTACCATGATTTGCATTTGCTCTTCATTCTTTACAACGTAAGTACCTTCCTTATGGCAGTCAAAAAGATAGATCGTGGATGCCATTAAGTCACAGCTCTTGCCATTTAAAGCTTTCATCAATTGTTTTCGAGCAGTGGATTCTTTCTGGAAAAGCTCATCTAGTTCAAGCAGAAATGAATAGACTTCCACGCCCTGATTGTTCGCATTTTCCTCTGCGTGTTGGGGAAAAACAGCGCAGTTTATCAGCGTGTGAACTTTGCACAGGCTGGTGTTTTCAGAGATGTCTTGCAGTAAACAACTGATCGGGAAAAATGCACCGGCAGCAAGAAAATCTTTGATATCCACTACCAGGTAAATATTAATGGGAACATCGTATGCTTCAGCCCATCCCGCTTTTATCAATGATTCGTGAATCCGGCTGTCATAGATTACCTGTTCCAGTTTCAGCCGAATTTCTTCGGCATTGTTGATTGTGTTATTAAACACAATCTGTCGGTCACCATTAAATGCATTGGTTTCAGCGGTTTTTCCTTCTTCAATTTCAGAAGAGATTGATTCTTCCAGATCAAACACATCCAGATTACCTTTTTGATTAACGGCAAGTTTTAAAAAGGTTGTTACGAATTCTCTTTTCGGATTACCCCGCAGATAGAAATGTTTGACCTGCTGGAGTGTGTTTACGCCAAAATCTCCGATGGCGAGAAGGATCGCCGGCACAGGAAGTGATGAATCAGGAATTTTGCTCATCGTTCATACCCCCGAATTTTTCTTGGCTGGCAGATAATCGGATGTAGATTGATTATCTGCCAGCTTTCTATTGATAAAAGTGTTATCCAATTTTCCCCAGGTCTCTTTGCAGGTTTCTGAAGGCATTGAGTTCTTTCTCGTATTGCTTTCGCAGCACATCGTCCATAGACATTTTGGAGATGGCAACCTGATGTGATTTGATGGCTTCATCCAGTTTTCGAATGGCGGCTTCATTGCCCATTTGCCGAATTTCCTGCTCAACCTTTTGTTCAACTTTTTGCGACCACTCTTCCCGATGGCTGAATGCCTCTTCTGCCTTTTCGCGTCCCTGGGCAAGCCTGAATTCACGTCCCGGTTGAATATTGTGTTCCTGATACCCCCGTTCAATATCCAGGTAGTACCAGGTTCCAACTTGCACGATATAACCAAACGCCAGGCCGATTGCGAACATTTCGCGGTTCTTCACGCCCTGTTCAGGCATGATGTCAGAGGCGAACTCCATTCCTGGAATGATATGCAGTGGATCTTTGCCTTTGCGTTTTTGCTGATAAACCACCTTGTATTCATCCATCCCGCGGATGAGGAAAGCCGGCAGACCATGGTACAGGCGGACCACATCAATTCGATCACGGAAACCAGTTGTTTTGATTTCGTACTGCGATTCGTTGCGGTAACTATCAGGAATCAGCGGGGTTTTTTCATCTTCAACACCGATGATGCTTTTTCCTTCCATGTCATGCAATCCGCGGTCGTGATCATATTGCCAGAATGGGTGGCAGTAGCCAACCAGATTGTTGAATTTCTCTTCAATGTATTTTTGCGGCTCGATTTCTTTTTTCTCTGCGATGGTTTTCAAAACCTCCAAAAGCGATGTCGCATTCAAATTTTCTTCAAAGAACCGCCCTGCATAGGCAAGGGATGCGTCTTCAGCTTTCTCATCCACCCATTGGATCAGTGCATGGACGCTTTCGATTGAACTGGCTGGGATCATTGCCTGGAAAACGGCTGCCGGGTTGATCTGGCTGGAATGATCGTTGTAATATTCGGCGAAATCCACTTCAATTTCCTGCAGGAATTCAAACCCGTCTGTATCAGACTGGCTCCTGTCAGCCATTTTTATGTAACGAGTTTTCATTTCGCTGGCAATGACTTTCAAGCGGGTCATCGCAGATTCCAGGCAGGCTTTTTGATCTGCGAGATAAGATGCCAGTTGATCATAGATGCTGGTTGCCTGCTGCTGAGAGGCGAGTTGAAACGTGATTTCATTCAGTTTATTCATCGATGACAGGCAGTCCCGTTTGAGAAGGGTAAATTTCTTTTTCCATCCCTTCAGGTTGACCAGCCGTTCCAGCACATCTTCCGGCCCATCATCCAGACGCTTCAAGGCTTCCCGCGCCCTCTCATAATCTTTTCGCGCCATTTCCAGATCAGCCTCGGTACATCCCTGCTGCACTATACGTGCTTTTAGCCCTGCCAGGGCAGTAACCTTCTGGTCAACCATGCCGGTTGGCGCCGTATCCAGAAGCAACTTGATGACGGTCAGGGCAAAACTGATGCCATATTTGGATGAAATGACAGTCAGCTCTTTATTCAATGCACCCTGCAAATCTTCCAGGTAATTTTTACTGAATTTGCCAATCTTCTCAATTTCTGTCCGCCTGTCTGCCTGGTTCTGCGATTCCTGTGTATCGATCTGTGAAACCGCGGTTGCTACCGAATCCGTTTTGTTGATGGAGGGCTCGTATTGCATTTTGATTTTCCCTTTTTCCATCAGGTCAGGCAGCAAATCCGAGTCGCGCAGCCTCAAGTGAGCCAGAATGGTGGCAGAAGATACGGAAGCCTGCCGTTCATCTGGTTCTCCCAGTAGGCCATCGGTGATCAGTGAACTGGCAAGGCGGTTGGAGCAGTATTGCAGCAGGCGTTCCTTGGGGAAGATCAATGCTGCTGCTGCCATCGAACTGAATGACCGCCTGGCTCCTTCAAAATACTCTCCCAGCGCGGCGACGTTGGCTGTGAAACCGCGCATGGCGCCAGCTACTGAAGAACCCGTGTCCATGAAGATGGATTGCGCGATCATGTTATACACATCCTCGGTGGAATTCAGCCGGTACCCCGCCTGGTTTTCAATGTCGACCACAAATTTATAATTGAAAGGTGGAGCAGCAACATCAACCGGCGCGCCTTCAGGGTATTGTACGTTCCATTGCGCATTCTCTGTTAGATAATTATCTTCTTTGAACCAGGCGTAGGCATTTGCCCGAATTTTTTCTTTCTGCACCTGGGTTTCATTTTTGATTGCCCTGTCAATTACCGGCGGGAGCACACCAATCGAGATGATGGTGGGGTTTTTATCTTCCAGGTATTTTCGACACAGGTAGGCGATGTCAAACGCCATCGAGCTTCCGGTTCCGCCGCAGGGTGAAAAGACCAGGATGACCCGGCAGCCCTGTTCCACTGAAAATTTCATTTCTCCATTCGATTTGGCCTCAGTGGCGCGCTGGTTTTCGATTTCGAACAATGCATCAGTGGCTGAGCGCAGCTTGTCGATGAAAGCGGTGCCCCGTGTTCTTTCATTGAACATGCGGAACAACGCCAGCCTGCCGACCAGGCGCATTTGCTGCGGCGAGCCGCCGCCAGCCAGCATTCCGGCAGGGACGCTGGCGCCAGGCCACCATTCTTTAATCGTGGGATAGTTATCAATATTCTTGATCACCGCGGCAGGGTTTAGCCCTGAAAGCTCAACTCGTTCGGTTGAACTGAACCAGGGACGCGCCATCGGGGTGATATCGGTATCTATGTCAATCCACAGGAATCTCAGAATGGGAACATCACCATAAGCCTGGTGCAACATTTTCTTGACTCGCCAGCCAATCTGGCCAGAACTGGTTCCCATGAATATGAAAAGCGTAGGTTGAAAACGAATTTGTGTGGTCATCTTTTCCTCCTGATTAATCAGTCCTTTTCTAAAGATCAATATCCCTGATGAACTTGAAATATCGGTCACCCATCTGGTAGGTGATATTTTCTTCCAGTAAAACCTGATCTTTGTATTCGCGATACCCTTTTCGGATGCTGGCATGGGCATTGATGATCATGCGAACTTCATCATCAACCCGTTCAGCCAGGATGGTTACGTGGGTATCAGCCAGTGAATTGTCTGCGATGGGCACTTCGTTCGTGCTGCTTTTCCCAATGCGAATTTCTGTTTTCTTTAGCGCTGTCAGATCTACGGTTGTGCTAATGTCAGGCATATCTTTCCCCCAGTGGATGAGTGTGCCCGTAATCAGGGGAGGTTTTAAGGCTTTCTTTTGTTTCCCGATCACGATTAAACTGATCATAATCACCATCAGCGCTGCGCCCCCTGAGATAATCAGTGGTTTCTGGCACCTGAACCAGACTGGTTTGACTTCCATTTGCACACCCGCTGGCTGCTCCGGCGATATGACAACTCCTTGTCGAGCGCTGCTGATAGTTAAAGTCCCATCATGCTTTCCCGCATGTATGCCATCATCAATGACCAGATCCATTTCGTATTGTTGATCTCCCGGCGCCGCGTGGAGCGCGGTCTGGGCAAGCTGTACTCCTTTTATCCCCTTCAAGTCAATTCCCAATTCTTCTGTGCGCATACTGTTGGAACTGGTATGGAGAATCAATCTGGCAGATGGCTGTTTCCAGCAGGCGTTATCGGGCGTTTGTAATTCGATCTGTGCGCTATATTCAATCGCTGGATTGAATAACTCAAACCGAATTGGAATCCGGTTGTTCAGCAAATCTACAGAACCATTGGATAAAATGTTGAGATTGCCCTCATAAACACCCGGTTCGATCTTTGAATTTGCCTTTAAACTCAGGCTGAAAGTTGTTTCTCCAGCGTGCCGCAGGGTGACCGGATCATTCCCCTCCAGGCTGAAAGCCGGCAAATTTTCCAGTCTGGCGCTCAATTGCTCGGGTTGATTGATGTTTGACTGGACCGTAACCAGCAGTGGAATGCCGTTAGTAGCCTGCTGCACCTCAAATCTTTCCCGTTTGGATTTTCCGTCCAGGCTGAGAAAGGCTGATTGGATGTTTGCCTGTTTAAAGACCACGGCATCAAAAACAGCTCGCGCTTCTTTCTGGTAGGGGATTCCCAGATAATGGGCGTTTTCCGGCGAGATCATCAGGCTGTGTGCGCCGCTCTCAACCGGCAAAAATTCGCCCGTGAATTTGCCGTTTTCCATCTTCACCGGCACTTTCTCATTTCTGCCTGAGGGCGTGGACACGACGGCTTTCAATGTCCCTTCAAAACTGTCTGGTGCTGAAAGCCCTTCCAGGTGGAATTCAAGCGGAATGGGATTGGCGTGAACTTCAATTTTTCTAGCCGAAGGTGAGTCAATGACAATTTGTGGAAACGGGACTGCTTCAACCCGGGTGGTAACTGACAGCGGAACTACGCCTTTTATCCCCTGCACTTTTATCTGATAGGTGCCTGTGGCAGCGGTATCCACATACCGCCGGGAATAATCACCGTCTCCCGCCAGCCGATCGCCGTGTGTTCCGTCATCGTAGAAGGTATCCAGGCTTTGCTGTGATCCATCCGGCAGGGTAATGGTGGCTGAAAAACTTGCTTCGCCAACCACTTTCATGCTTGTTCCGTCAACCTGTTCTTCAAACATATTCACAACAATTGGCATGGGTTCGCCAGCTTCAATCATGCTGTTGGGCGACAGAATTTTTGCCCGTAATCGGGAATGGATGATGGCTCTCACCTGCGCGGTGCCGCTTCCATCCAGTTGGAATTTCCAATCGCCGCTCGCCGGAGCGGTTATGGTGTAAGCGCTGAATGCTGGATCGGAATCCATCGCGAATGCCACATTCTTATCGGTGGATTTGATCGCATTTCCATCAGGGGCGATCAGGACCGGGCTGACTGACTGACTCTGGCTTACCAGGAATGTGACCTTGCTGACATAGGGAATCAATGCATCATCCAGGTTGATCACCGCCTCGCCAGGTGAACGCGATACGCCCTCGCCGATTACAGTTCGGTCCTTCACATCTCCCAGAATCTGGAGATAGCTGTCCAGCAAATCGCCGGCGCTTTTTGCCGTAAAGATCTTGCCGCCGGTCTGGGACGAAACCTTTGTCAGGAACGCTGATTGTCCGCCATAAGTGAGCGCGATGGAATAGACAGGTACGCCGAGCCTTTCCACAATTTGCATGGTTTCTGTTTCATATTCAGGATAGAGGGCAGGAATTTCGGGCTTGCCGTCGGTCAGGAAGATAATCAATGTCTTCGAATCAGACGCTTTCAGCGTTTTCAGAACGCTCTCGGCGTTTGAAAATGCGGCTTTCACATCGGTGTAGCCGTCAGCTTTCACTGGCTGAAAAGCGTTAATAATCTCGTTCTTATCCTGGTAACTGGAAATGGTTTTGAAGCTTTCGATGAGGGGTTGGCTGACGGTGGCAAAGCGTACTGCCCCCACCGCATCGCCCTCGTCCAGCGCAGCCACAAATAACTTGGCGGCGGTATAGCGCAGGTTGGCCGGGTCATTGCCCGCCATGCTGCCCGAGTCATCAATCACAAAGAGCACTGTCGCCTGGTCGGGCTGTATTGATTGGGCTTTGACAGTATGCGTATATCCACTCGCCGTGAACAGGCTGCTCAAGATTAAGAGAGATAAACCAATCTTTTTCCAGTATTGTGTTTTCATTTTGCCACCCTGACTGGCGTATTCATGCGGTTAAATTACCTGTTACCAGGAGGATAATCTGTCTATATCCGCTTGACCCTGAGAAAATATGGGGTTAGTGTTCTGTTACTTCTTATCTTGAATGAACTAGTATGATAGATCTGGCGCGGTGAGTAAATGAAACGCCAGCGATTCCATGTCCTTTGCCTTTTTTGACGATCTGACCACCTGGCAAATGCTGTTAAACCGCTCAAGCATGATGGGATGTTTCCCCAGGTAAGCTTCCGGCGATACTTCTCCATGCAAAATTTCATCCAGTCCCAGTTTTTTATACAGTGTGCTGACCAGGCCATAACTCCACTCTTCGGTGATATTCAATTCATCAGCCAAGTCTCTGCGTTCCATGCTGAAAATGAGCGCCATGCGGGCTACTGTTGTTTCATGCTGTGTTAATGGGCTGAAAGTTTTTTCACCGTTCAGAATGACATGGTTTTCAGGGAGCATCCTCCTGTGCTCGTTTGCCAGGTCGAGAATCCCCGGTGTGGCAACCCACTGTCCTGCCGAGGCAAAATCAACCGCCCAGGCCAGCGAATAACTGATTTCTGATTTCAGAATGTAACCCCGGATGGAAGAAAATTTCGTAGCCTGTTTTAAAATTTCCAGGGTTGGTGAATTCCCCACAAGAATGATGCCGGGTGTTTTGATACCGGAATTTTGTTGTTGTTCAATCTTACTGATTGTGGTCAGAGACTGGTCAGCGTCGAGTAGAATAAAATCGGGTCTGCCGGCGAAACCTTCCACAAAGTGGAAGGCGCTTTTCGCACTGTCTGTTTCATAGATAATCTGCGTGCGCCAGTCTCGTGCCAGCAGCAGCGCCATCCAGTTTTTCGCAAATGAATCTTCCTCAACAATGATGACCTGGATACTTTTGTGCATTTTCATTCACCCCCTTTGGTTAGGAATTTTTGGTGATTTTTAGATGCCGGGAAAAGCGGCCCAATGTTTTTTGACAGGCAGATGAATTATTGTCCCGCCTGATACTATTATTGTAGACTCGCTGATTGAAAAATGCAAATGATTTTTGGCAACAAAAAAGGAACGCAAAAGAGAAAAACAGCGAATCACGTTCGCAAATTCCGATAACAGGTAGATTGAAGTGATATAAAGCGAAAAGGTGAGGTTTTTCTAAAAACAAACATGAAAAATTCTGTAAAAAGTCCGGTTTTGACCGAAATTTAAATGATGTTCGCGAGCCTTTTGTACATCAGATGTGAAAAGAGATATAATAGGGGTCAGAAGAGCAATAGAGAGCAAAAAAAGATAGAGTTTAAATAAAAAAGCCCCATCAATGGGGATTGAAACATAGTTCCGATATCCACCTTAGTGCCAGCAGTGAGGGTTTAAATAAAAAAGCCCCATCAATGGGGATTGAAACAGACAAACCGAACAGCGTCATTCTGCAAACCATTCAAGTTTAAATAAAAAAGCCCCATCAATGGGGATTGAAACAAGTCCTGCCCTTCAATACAATCATGAAATCTTTGAAGTTTAAATAAAAAAGCCCCATCAATGGGGATTGAAACTCTCTCTTCCAATTTTTCGGAACAAAGATTTTAAAAGGTTTAAATAAAAAAGCCCCATCAATGGGGATTGAAACCATCTGATACGCGAGGTTTTACAGTCAGATAAGGAGTTTAAATAAAAAAGCCCCATCAATGGGGATTGAAACATGAGAGTTACGACAATTAAAAATATACTGAACTTTGTTTAAATAAAAAAGCCCCATCAATGGGGATTGAAACTTGGTTCCTCGCCCACAACGAAAACATCTCTTGCATAGGTTTAAATAAAAAAGCCCCATCAATGGGGATTGAAACTTTTCAGGGATTGGTATCCCAGGAATGTCCCGGCGAGTTTAAATAAAAAAGCCCCATCAATGGGGATTGAAACAAATTCCCCCTGGGTGTCCCACTTTCCTACCGGAATGTTTAAATAAAAAAGCCCCATCAATGGGGATTGAAACCCCAGTTCGGGCTTTGTGAAAAAATCTTGGCCTTCAATGTTTAAATAAAAAAGCCCCATCAATGGGGATTGAAACTATCCTTTTTCGGATCCAATCATAAATGGAGCTGTAAAGTTTAAATAAAAAAGCCCCATCAATGGGGATTGAAACGTGTCGGCTCTGAAGCCGTTGGAACATCAGTTCCAATGTTTAAATAAAAAAGCCCCATCAATGGGGATTGAAACGAACGAATTACCCAGTGGTAGTCGGGACTAGCCCGAAAGTTTAAATAAAAAAGCCCCATCAATGGGGATTGAAACCCGGGTTCATAACGATACTGGTAACACCACACCATTGTTTAAATAAAAAAGCCCCATCAATGGGGATTGAAACACCACGCGCCGGTAAAGCCTGTCAAAGTAAACATGGTTTAAATAAAAAAGCCCCATCAATGGGGATTGAAACCAGCGCGTTATCTCCAACAGATGACGCATTGACAAACGGTTTAAATAAAAAAGCCCCATCAATGGGGATTGAAACTCTTTCGAAGTGTTCTCTGGATCCCCTGCGGGACTTTGTTTAAATAAAAAAGCCCCATCAATGGGGATTGAAACTAGAAGAATTGGGAGAGCCAAACAGGCGATGTTCTGCATGTTTAAATAAAAAAGCCCCATCAATGGGGATTGAAACTAATGTGATGGAAGGCTACAGAAGGGTAATCCACCTAGTTTAAATAAAAAAGCCCCATCAATGGGGATTGAAACTCTTGGTTGGCAATCGCCGTCAGTGTCATAACAGACTGTTTAAATAAAAAAGCCCCATCAATGGGGATTGAAACTTGAACAACAGGCTGTGCGGCTGGCTCTTCAAACTCAATGTTTAAATAAAAAAGCCCCATCAATGGGGATTGAAACTAAGCACACTGGCCGTCATCCTTTACAGGAGCACCTGGTTTAAATAAAAAAGCCCCATCAATGGGGATTGAAACTAAAACAACACTTTTCTTTTTCATTCCTTTTTCCTCGTTTAAATAAAAAAGCCCCATCAATGGGGATTGAAACGCCCGTATTATAACTGACGTTGGCGCCAGGCACGGGGTTTAAATAAAAAAGCCCCATCAATGGGGATTGAAACAAGACAATCCGAGCACACTGCAAGCCAAACATACAAAGTTTAAATAAAAAAGCCCCATCAATGGGGATTGAAACCACCATCCTTCGTTACAGGGGCGCCGATTAGTACCGCGTGTTTAAATAAAAAAGCCCCATCAATGGGGATTGAAACTAAATGAGGGGCTTCATCGGACACCCATTTGATATTAGTTTAAATAAAAAAGCCCCATCAATGGGGATTGAAACTCAATCAGAACGCGCCGGGTTTGAACCAATTCCCCATAGTTTAAATAAAAAAGCCCCATCAATGGGGATTGAAACCAACCATCCCCAGCTTTTGTGATCACAAAAGGCGACTGTTTAAATAAAAAAGCCCCATCAATGGGGATTGAAACTCCCGAAGTGAGTAATCCCTTTCTACGGTCCATCCGGTTTAAATAAAAAAGCCCCATCAATGGGGATTGAAACAAGCATAACTTGCTACTGGTGGCACCGTAAAGTCGTTTGTTTAAATAAAAAAGCCCCATCAATGGGGATTGAAACCTTTGTAATCAAAAGCATAACTTGCTACTGGTGGCACGTTTAAATAAAAAAGCCCCATCAATGGGGATTGAAACCTCACTTCCAATAATGAAAGGTGCATCAAAGAGGTTTGTTTAAATAAAAAAGCCCCATCAATGGGGATTGAAACAATCTCGCTAATTCGTAGATGTAAGCTTTCCAGTTGGGTTTAAATAAAAAAGCCCCATCAATGGGGATTGAAACTGTGAAGTCTTTCAGAATCCAAACAGTATCTTCATTGGTTTAAATAAAAAAGCCCCATCAATGGGGATTGAAACAAGGCTGGCCAGTCACAGGCGACAGTTCTGCTCCAACGTTTAAATAAAAAAGCCCCATCAATGGGGATTGAAACATGCACCACCGATTTTAACGATCAACGGGAGCAATAGAGTTTAAATAAAAAAGCCCCATCAATGGGGATTGGAACGAATAATTCGCGTATGTAGGTACGATGAATTTTTCGAGAGTTTAAATAAAAAAGCCCCATCAATGGGGATTGAAACACTTCAATTGGTGATTTAAAATCTACCGTGCATCTAGTGTCATTGACCGGGTTAGACTTTACCAGGGATAGCCGCGCGGTATTTACCAGAGATGATCGGGCGATGTTTACCACGCATCGCCGCCCGGTGTTAACCACCTAAAGAACAGGTGGCCTTCACTGTGGCAGAATCTCTCCCAAGAAAAACAAGGGAGAGGAACAGAGGAAATGGAGCGGATCCATATGAACCTGTACAAAGAGATCATCTACCGCATACGGTCAGGAGAAAGTGAACGGAGTATTGC
>Ga0228536_1002067_pt1 | contig 13746 bp, 13 predicted proteins | sample SJ1Smetagenome_FD_168611 | JGI IMG/M metagenome (GOLD analysis project Ga0228536, IMG submission 168611) | Enriched culture of PCE-dechlorinating microbial communities from Ithaca, New York, USA - SJ1.S | ecosystem: Engineered > Modeled > Simulated communities (microbial... > Unclassified... | reverse complement strand
TCAGCACGAACTCCGCGTTCTTCTTCTTCTCGGCCTCCAGTTTGACATCATCCTGTGCCGCCGCCTGTTCTGCTGTCTGATACAGAACAAAGAACATTGTCGCAATGAACAGAATGGACAACAGTGCCGCCGCTTTTCCCAGATTCCTTCTCTGTGCCTTCATTTTCGTACCTCCTTGTGTTTTTATTCCGGAATAAGAATGACCTTGATCAGGTCTCCCGGAGAATCGGCGAGCTGCGCGAACCATCGGGGGCCTTCGGACATCTTCGCATGCATGCTGATTACAGGAGCGAAGGAGATTCCTCCGTTGCCGACGATTTCGAGAACTTCACCGAATTCTTCATGAGAGTAGATATAGGTGCCGCGGATGTTCAGCTCCCTGGTTACTATTTCCTGCATGGGAACTTCGACGAATCTGGCGGAATTGCCGATCCAGACGGCGGTCCCGCCGGTGCGGAGGAGCTCGATGCTCTGCTTCACGCTGGGGGTGGCGCCGACGGCTTCAATTGCGATATCGGCTCCCTTGCCCTCCGTTTCGCCCATTACGACCCTGCGTATGTCCATGGACTTCGGATTAAGGGTGACATCCGCTCCCATCTTTAATGCAGCTTCAAGGCGTGTGTCACTGAGATCGGATACATAGATCCGCTTCGCTCCCTTCAGGCGGACGATGGCAGTGACCAGGAGTCCGATCGTTCCCGCTCCGATGACCAGAACGTGCCTGCCGGTAAGGTCTCCGGCGTTCTTGACTCCCCTGTAGGCAACGGCAGCGGCCTCGATCATCGAACCTGCGTCAAAGGGAACATTGTCGGGAAGGCGATATACGAGATGTTCAGGGACTGCGATATACTCTGCCATGGCTCCGTTGCAGTCCATAGCGCCATAGAAGCGTTTGTTCCCGCATAAGTTTGTTTTCCCCGCTTTACAAAAATCACAAGTTCCGCAGAATTGTGCAGGCTGTACGGTGACACGGTCTCCAACGTGCCATCGGGTCACTTTCTCCCCGACGGCGTCGATAACTCCGGAGAATTCATGCCCCATGATCATGGGAGGTGTGCGTCGCCCGGTAAGGCCGAGGTATCCGTGTACGTCGGATCCGCATATTCCGACGGCCTTTACGGCGATTTTCACATCTTCGGGGCCGATCACCACATCTTCAGTTTCTTCCCAGGAAAGCTCTCTGGGGCCGTGATAGACCAATGCTTTCATCTGTTCTTCATCCCGCTGTTCATTTCAGTTGCCGGAAGTGGCCTCCGTGAAGGCTTCCAGGATGCTGCAGATATTTTTTTCCTCATAAATATGCCTCCTGACCGGTCAATAAAGTTTTTGCCGACTCTACGTACTGCGGCCTATAATTTTTCTCTCTCCGCCAAATATACGGTCTCCTGTAAAGCTGTTTCCCGGACAATACTCTCGAGATGCTTTCGAGTGTCGTACAGATGCGCCCGCATTTCTTTTTCGGCCGTTTTCGGGTTGTGTTCCGCCACGGCTTTCGCTATGGCCATGTGGCTCTGCGCCGCCGCCTTTTTCCTGGCGGAGATGAGGGACGTGACAAACTGCTGCTTGTAGAAAATCTTGTGAAGGGAGCGCATGGATTCGATGCACAGGGGATTTCCGGTTATTTCGGCGAGAAAGATATGAAACGCTATGTCCGTTTCAGCAAATTCAGCGGGTGTTAGGTCTTCGTTGTCGACGGCACCGGCCGTGGCAAGCAGCCTTTCTACCTGTTCCTGCAGGATTCTCTCGGCGGCGAGGTATGCAGTGGAAGGTTCGAGGCAGATGCGGAACTCAATGATATTGAAGAGTTCCTGTGCGGTGGTTCCGTCAGGAATGTGCCTGGAGAGAATGTCCGGCTCCAGTAAGGGGGTTTCTGTGATAAATGTGCCGTGGCCCGGAACGACATGTATGACATTGAAGCTTTTCAGATGATTGAGGGCCTCTCTGACGGTGGAGCGTCCGACATTGAAAAGTTTCGTGAGTTCAAGTTCTGTCGGAAAGCGCTCGCCCGGGTTCCAGTGGCCTGCACGGATCATCTCGTGAAGTTTTTCGAAGATCAGGTCGCTTCGGTTTTTTCGCTGGAAAGGAATTACTTCCAAATAAACTCCTCCTCGCGTTTTTCTGCTTCAAAAAGGAACGGAAAAAACGAAATGAGAGAGCGCAAATGTCTGTTGTCAGACAACGTTAGCACTCCTCTTCTAAATCGTCAAATTTATTCTTTTTTTCACAACTGTCATTCTGGAAAAATGCCCGGCTTGTGGGCAAAAGAGAAAGACCGGAACAGGCCAGGGGAGAACCGAGGGTGTAGCCCAGGGGGAGGAAGCGGGGGGAGGCTGTAAAATCGTGATCCTGTTGCCCGTGCAATAAGCTCTGTCATCCTGACGGCATTCTTTACGCCGGAAGGCCCCCGCGGCAAGGGCAACCCAACCCCGGGAGCCTTCGGTTTTCTCGGGGTGAAACCGCAGTTTTGCCTTCCCGGAGGCTTCAGGGTTGCCTGGATGTATTATTTTCCCCGCAGGGCTGCCAGTGTTGCGGGCACCACGAGAAACAGACCCCATGAAGATGTGAAACCGGCTCTGCAGCCTCCTCCGGATTTTTCACCGAAGGCCGTGGTGACGTCTCCCGCCCCCGGTGACTGGATGTCCATGGAGTAAACTTCCGGTGAAAAGTTGAAATCCAGCCTTCGGAGATCTATGGTACGCCTAGAATTGTTTTTGATAGCAGTCCAGGCGAGGTCCGGTTTCTTCAGATCATAGACGATGGTCCAGTCCGTACGGGACTGGGATCCGGTAGTCCCCTCGGTCTGTTTTACCTTGTCCATGACGAAGAATCCGTCGTCTTTCTCCACAGTTCCTCCGGCCATGGCTTCCAGGGAGAACCAGGTGTTTCTGACGAAGCGGACCATGGATGTGCGCACCGCGTCTTCGGGCGGGATCGGCAGCGATCCTCCGAAACCTTCGTAGAGAGCAAGCCCGGCGTAGCTGGGATCGTAGTAGCTGTTCGTCATGGTTCCGTATTGCGGAGGAGTGTGGACTGAAATGACTCCGTGATTCTCGGGAGGGAATTCAACGATGGCGCAGTTGCCGTTTCTGTCGGCGAGAAACCAGTGCAGCCTGAAGTTCACCCCGCTGATCGAAAGCTCCGTGACGCCGAAATCATTGAACTTTTCCAGGGCTTCCGGGACGGATGCGCATGTGTCAAGAAGGACACGGACCACTTCGCCGCAACGGACCGCCGGTTTTCCCCCGGGGCCGGGGTACTCCGGAGGATCCACAAAAAGGGCTGCTGCATAGAACCCCTTTTCGTTCAGACCGCAGCCGGGAGCGTTGATGATTCCAAGGCCGGGAACCTGGGCGAGCATATCAAACGTGATGCTGCCATAGGCCGAAGTCCAGGTGTAGGGTATGGCACCTTCAGGAGGCATAATGGCAGTTTTCTCAATTCCCCGGACGTTTTTGATCACCCGGCCGTCCGGTTCAGGCCAGTCCATGTTGCGTGCTGCGAGGGCCTGTCCTCCTGCTTCGAGAAAGGAGACGGAGCATGCTGTCGCCTGTTCCGCAAAAATAAAGAACAGAACAAGCGCCGTGAAGAAAGACTGTCTGCGGATTTTCATGTTTTACCCCCTGACATGAAATTTTTGAAGAATCCGTATCATGTGCACCGGCAGCCCTGAAACGTCAGTCCAGGATCCGGAGCCCCGAGTGGTCCATTTTTACGTTGTTTACCCGGATGCCGAAGACCTCGCTCATGGATTGTCGCGCGAGTTCGCGGAAGGATTCCGCCCCTTCGCTGTTCCCTTCATCCTCGGCCTGGGTCACGCCGGCAAGGGCGAAGGTGGCGAGACACGCCAGAGTGTGGGACATTTCCTCCTTTTTCGCATCGGGGGCTGAGCCTACGCCTGTCTGTTCGGCGAGGACAACATCCATTTGCCGGGCGGTCGCAAAAATAGCCTGGTCATCCACCTGGTTGTCGGTGGTGATGCCGATGCACACCCCGAAAAAGAACGCCAGGGCGAGCCCGAGGTCATTTGGACGCTTTGCCTGCTTTGAATAATCCCGGTAGTTCACGAGAGCTTCGTTGAAAAAAGCGGTCATTGTGTCAATGTCCTCTTTCCTGTCGGTAAGCGTTCGTGCAAGAGCAGAGGGAACGGCGGAGGGCTTTCCCGACGGGCGGTAAGTCGTCGGGAGTACCTTTTGTGCCTGCTTCTGCGTCTGTTTTTGCGGTTTTGAAGTCTGGGACTTGTTTCGCTGCATATTTTTCAGAGTGACATTCGCCATCGTTTTGTTGTAGATCATGGTGTCGAGAAGGCAGGACCCGGGATTGTTCCACATCCCTCCGGTGTAGGAGTTGTACCACGTCGCCCCTTCTGCCGCTGAAAGAGCAGATAACAGGAAAAACAGGAGGATAGAAATGAACCGTTTCACGTAAAATTCCCCCTTCGGGTGTTCAGTGAGGGAAGGGAGAGCCTGAAAGCTCTCCCTTCCGGAAAAGACTATTCGTCACAGCAGCTGCAGTTTCCGCAGTCGTCGCATCCGCATTCGTCGTCAGTGTCGAAATCCTCCATGAGCATATCGTCGAGATTTTCCAGCCCGGAGCTGAAAACCCCGTACACGGTGTCTATGGTCTCTTCCTCCGCATCGGGGTCGGTGACGTCGAAGACCGCCTCCCACTCGGCGAAGGTCTCGTCTGTTGCTGTTACCGGGACAAGGCTCAGCGTAGCCACGTAGTTCTTAAGCTTCATTCCTGTTTCCAGGATGGTGTAGGTGACCGAGTAGTCAGCGTCGGAAAATCCCAGAAGCTGCTCTCTCATCCATGAGTCGTCAGCGAGCTGAAAATGCCGGACAGATCCCACGCAGGCAGTGCATTCCGGGCCGCATCCGCCCTCAATTTCACTTGCCTTGATCCCCGGGTGCCATTTGGGGAGGCCGTTGAAATCCCTGACATACTCCCATACTTCCTCAATGGGCGCCGAAATAATGGTGCTGTAGTACACTCTGGGCATGTTTTTCCCTCCTCCGGATACTGTAGCCTGATAAGCTAGAACGTAATCTTCTTGAACGCTTCGGTCTGGGCCTTGATTGCCGTTTCAGTGGGCAGGCGCTCCATGGAGCTGGCCCCGTAGAATCCGTGAACGTTTTTGCATTTCTTGAGGATGAATGACGCGTCCTCGGGCATGGCGATGGGGCCGCCGTGGCAGAGAACGATTACGTCTTTCCGTACCTTTTTCGCCGCCTTCGCCCATTTCTCGATGAGCACAGCGCATTCATCGAGGGTCTTGGAGGTCTTTGCCCCTATAGATCCCTTGGTCGTCAGCCCCATGTGGCACACGAGGATATCGGCCCCTGCCTTCGTCATGGCAACCGCGTCCTCTTCGCTGAACACGTATGGCGTGGTGAGGAGATCGTGCTCGTGGGCGGCGCGGATAGCCTCAACTTCAAGAGCGTATCCCATTCCTGTCTCTTCGAGGTTGGCCCGGAAGACCCCGTCGATGAGCCCGACCGTGGGGAAGTTCTGTACGCCGGCGAACCCGAGGGAGGTGAGTTCATCGAAAAACCTGTCCCAGATCACGAAGGGGTCGGTTCCGTTGATCCCTGCGAGGACCGGGGTCTTTTTCACGACAGGAAGGACTTCGTAGGCCATCTCCTTTACGATTTCGTTCGCGTTTCCATAGGCGAGAAGTCCGGCGAGGGAACCCCGCCCCGCCATGCGGTAGCGGCCGGAGTTGTAGATAACGATGAGGTCGATGCCGCCTGCTTCCTCCCACTTGGCGGAAATACCGGTTCCCGCACCGCCGCCGATAATGGGCTCGCGGCGCTTCACCATATCCTGGAAACGGGCCATAAGCTCTGAACGCGAAAACTTCTTCATGAAAAGTCCCTTCCTTTCTTCTGCCGGGATTATGGATGCAGCTCCCTGAAGTTCTCCACCAGGGCAGCGGCGAACCCGGGGTCATTGATGTTCATCGGAAGTTTCACAAGACGGTGGTCTTCTGTCTGGACGACCGTTTTCTCAAGTGCGGCAAACAGCGCCTCGTCGGCTTCCGGCCAGTGGAAGGCCTGCCCGGGTGCGTCGATCATGGAGACTCCCTTAAGGGGGAGCAGGAACCGTACCGGGCCGGGAAATTTGTTGAGTTTGGACCCGATCCACTCGCCCATGCGGGCGTTTTCCTCGGGGGTTGTGCGCATGAGGGTCACCTGGGGATTGTGGACGTAGAGTTTCCGGTTCCTGTATTTTTCGGGAACGGTGTCCATCGGTCCGAAGTTCACCATGTCCAGCGCCCCCACGGAACCGACGTAGGGGATGGGGTTCCGGATGAAGGCGTCCATGCGTCCCTCGCCGGAGGAGAGCACTCCGCCCATGAGGTGGTCGCAGATTTCTGTGGTGGTGATGTCAAGAACGCACTTCATCATCCCCGAGTCCACGAGCTTTTCGAATGACTGGCCTCCCGTGCCGGTGGCATGGAACACAAGGCAGTCGAATTCTTTTTCGAGGCTGTGGCGGACCATGTCAACGCACGGCGTGGTGACGCCGAACATGGTCATGCCGAGGAGCGGCCTGTCATCGCCGGGGGGGACGGTTCCCCTGATCATCCCGGCCAGGGCGTTTGCCGCGTTCGCAAGGACGACCCTGGACACCCTGTTGATGCCCGACACGTCGGTGACGGAGTACATCATGGAAATGTCGTTCGGACCCACGTAGGGTGCAACGTTTCCCGAGGCCATGGTGGAGACCATGATCTTCGGCGTTCCCAGCGGCAGCATCCTCATTCCGGAGGTGACAATGGATGTTCCTCCCGACCCTCCAAGACCGATGACCCCTCCGAGGTCCCCCCTGCCCGGGAGAAATGCGGCCAGCGCTTCTCCCATGGCACCGACGGCTTCTCCCCGTTCACTTACCGAATCGAGGAATCCCGGTTTTGAAGGGTGGCATGCCGCTACTTCCCGTGCAGAAACATCCACCTTCCGGTTGTGCGGTTTGGTCCCCACGTCGACAAGCACTGTTTCCACGCCCGACTGCCGGATGATCTGCCGTACGAAATCCAGCTCGTCGAATTTTGTATCACATGTTCCCACTATGTACGCTTTCTTCATGACATCCTCCTTCGATTTTTCAGGGATATTCCGCACAGGTGCAGGGAGAAGAATGAAAAGAGCAAGGAACAATATGCTGTTAAAATAAATTATAGACCTTTCAGGCGAAATTGGCGAAATTTTTACGAAAACATAGTTGGAAACTGGTTCTGCATGAACGGTTGACGGAGTCACTCCCTTCTTCTACCATATATTTTGGGAAGAAAAAAAATTTTCTATATGATTAGGGAGGCGGCTATGGCAAAAGGATGGAGAAGTTCCGAGGTATTTGCGGGCGCCCAGAACGCGGGAGCAAGGGCCCTGTGGAAATCAATGGGGTATTGCGACGGGGACTTCGGGGACCGGCCCGTCATAGGTATCGCAAATTCCTGGAATACTCTCGTTCCCGGCCATTTCAACCTGAACCAGGTCAGTGAACAGGTAAAAAAGGGCATCCACAGGGGAGGGGGAGTCGCGGCGGAGTTCGGGGTCATCGCCTCATGCGACGGTGTCTGCGAGGGGCATCGGGGGATGCACTTTATCCTTCCCCAGAGAGAGGTCATCGCTGATTCCATTGAACTTGTGTCGGAAGCCCACCATCTGGATGCACTGGTCCTTATCGCGTCCTGTGACAAGATCGTTCCGGGAATGCTTATGGCCGCAGCACGGCTTGATATTCCCGCCATCATGATCACCGGAGGCCCAATGCTCGGCGGCGTGGAGTTCGACGGACGCAAGACGGATGAAACGTCCCTTCATGAAGCGCTGGGGATGCTGGCTGCCGGACGGATCACGGAGGAACAGTTCCGGTCCCTTGAAAATCTGTGTGCCCCTACCTGCGGATCCTGTTCCTTTTTCGGAACGGCGAACACCATGTGCTGTCTTGCAGAAGCTCTGGGGATGACGCTTCCGGGGTCAGCACTCGTGCCGGCAGTGTATTCCGAGCGGCTCCGGTTCGCATGCGAGACGGGCGAAACGATCTGCAGAATGGCCAGGGAGGGGCTGACAGCCCGCAGGATCCTCAACTCCCTCTCCATAGAGAATGCCGTACGGGCCACACTTGCCATGAGCGGTTCCACCAACGCTGTAATGCACCTGGCCGCCATAGCTGCTGAAGCAGAGGCGGATGTGGATGTCATGGATCTCTTCTCGAGGCTGGGTCCCGAGACGCCGCAGATCGTGAGGGTGAACCCCGCTTCAAAGTGGAATACCGAGGACTTCTGGATGGCTGGAGGTATCCCCAGGATGTTTCGGCACATGATGCCCCTGCTGAGAAAGGACGCCCTCACATGTACAGGCCGAACGATCGAAGAAAATGTTTCGGAGTATATCTTTCCGTTCCCTGAAAACGATGAGGTCATAAAAACCATGGAGGCTCCTTTTTCTCCCCGGGGAGGCATTGCAGTTCTCAGGGGGAACCTGGCGCCGGATACGGGAGTGACAAAGCCGGGGGCCATCGACCCCGCACTTCATGTTTTTACGGGAGAGGCACGGGTGTTTGACAGCGAGGACGATGCGAACGCGGCCATACTGTCAGGGAGGATAAAGGACGGAAACGTTGTTGTCATCCGCTACGAAGGGCCGAAGGGAGGCCCGGGGATGAGAGAAATGTACCGAGCCATGAAGTATCTTTACGGTATGGGGCTGAACAAGACAACTGCCCTCGTCACCGACGGCAGGTTTTCGGGCACCAACAACGGCTGTTTCGTAGGCCACATCTCACCGGAGGCTGCCGAAGGAGGCCCCCTGGCGGTAGTTCAGGACGGTGACAAAATAACCATCGACGTGATCCGGGGCATCCTTCATCTTCATGTCTCCGACGGGCAGATGAAGGAACGGTTCGCCGCCTGGAAGAAGCCTGAGCCGAAAATAACAAAAGGACACCTTGCCCTCTACGCGAAACTGGCCTCGTCAGCTTCGAAGGGGGCAGTGGTGAGGGCGGATTAGAGGGGCTTCCACTGTTACATGGAGGCCCCCAGAAGGAAGGCTTTTTCGAGGACGGATTTGTTGTTCTCCACGGGAGTAATCCCGGAGCATGCGCCGAGGCATCCCGCGAGCTCCATGCCGAGAAAATCACAGATGTCCCGGAATGTGTCCTCTATAAGCCGGGGGCCGGAGTTGGGATCTTCACCGCCGTAGGTCAGAAGGAGAAAGAGCTTCTTTCCGTTGAAGCTTTCGTAGTCAAGTGCGTAGAGCCTGTCCTGGAAGAGCTTGGTCTGTGCGGGCATTGACCACCAGTAGACTGGAAAGGCGTGGACGATCGTTTCGGCTTCGGCAACGAGGGGGTAGAGTTCCGTCATATCGTCTTTGAGGACGCATTTTCCCGTCCCTTTACCGTCTTTTTTGCAGCTGTTGCAGGATGTGCAGGGCAGGATTCTTTTTTCCTGCAGAAATAGTGTCCGGCCTGAATGTCCTTTCGATGCCGCACCGTCAAGAAAGGAGGCGAGAAGGGCGGCGGAATTTCCTTTTTTCCTGGGGCTCCCGAGAAGGGCGAGGTAGGTCATGTCACTTTCCTCCTTACTTAAATTTTTTCAAGTCTACCCGTTTTTTGGAGAGATTGCCACTTGCAGAAATCAAACCATAGTTTATAATGCTATGGCAAATTTACAAAGATTTATTTGAAAGGGTGGAGAAAAAGTATGAAAAAGATTCTGAAAGGTATGTGCGCGTTTGTTCTTGTTGTTCTGTTTGCAGGATCCGCTTTTGCGGATAACGTGAAGCTGAAGCTCGCCAATGCAGGGCCTGCGGACCCTGAGGACCGCACGGTTATAGCTGTGGAGCTGTTCAAAAACCACGTGCAGAACAAAACGGGGGGATCTGTCCAGATCGAGGTATTCCATGCTTCCCAGCTGGGCAACGAAAAGGAGATCCTTGAAGGGCTGAAGATGGGGACCATTGAGCTGGGCACCATTACGACAGGGCCTGTGCCGACCCTTTTCAAGCCCATCATGGTGTTCGATATTCCCTACCTTTTCCCGAACCAGGTAGTTGCATGGGAGGTTCTTGACGGTCCTTTCGGAAGGAAGCTCATGGAGGAAATGCGGAAGGTGACCGGTATCCGTACGCTGGCCGTCAGCGAGAACGGCTATCGCCACTTTGTCACCAGCGAGAAGCAGATCAAGTCCGTGGCCGACATGAAGGGCCTGAAGATCCGGACCATGGAGAATCCGGCACACATGAAGATGGTGGAGGCTCTTGGAGCGGCTCCCACTCCGGTGGCGTTCGGTGAACTCTACATGGCACTGCAGCAGGGGGTCGTGGACGGATGCGAGCTTCCCATGACCCTCACCAACAACGGAAAGTACTATGAGGTCCAGAAGCACACCATTCTTGACGGACATCTCTACAACCCCCTGATCATGTTCGTCAACGACAAGGTCTGGGGAAAACTCACCGAAGACCAGAAGGCTGCTCTGTACGAGGGCGCCCAGCTCTTCAACATTGCCCAGAGGGCCATTTCGGAACGGCAGGTCCAGTCAGGCATTCTTAACGTGACGGAAAAGGGAATGACGGTCTACGTGCCTACTCCTGCGCAGCTGAACGAGTTCCGCTCAGTGTCACAGCCTCCTGTGCTTGAGTACGTGAAGGCACAGGCGGGTGAACAGTGGGTGAAGGAAGCTCTCGAGGCCGTCGCAGCGGCAGAGGCCAAAATGGCCGATATGCTGAAGTAGCTGTCTTTCGGCCGAAAAACAGCATGTGTACCTCCGGGGACGTGGCGGATACTGCCCCGTCCCCGGAGCAGCCTGAAGGAGAGGTGGAGAAGTGAAGTTTTTGAAATTGATTCTTGCGGTCTTTGACCGGATCGCCTTCGCTCTTATTGCTGTTCTCATGGGGGCGATGGGAGTGGTCGCTTTTGCTGCGGTCTTTTACAGGTTCGTCCTTCATGATCCAATACCATGGTCGGAGGAGGCCGCCCGGTACATGATGGCCTGGGTGACGTTCATTGGCGCGGGGTATGCCATGGGGAAGGGGAGGCATATCGGCGTGACCATGTTCGTGGAGAAACTGCCTGAGGCGCTCCGCCGGAAGGTCACTTTTGCCGCCGAGGTCATCATCATGGTTTTTCTTGCCGCAGTGACCGTACAGGGAATCAAGCTCATGGTGAGTCTCTGGAGCCAGACGTCTCCGGCCATGGATTTCCCCATGTGGATCCCCTACCTGGCAATTCCGGTCGGCTCGGTGTACATGTTCCTGCACCTTCTTTTCCTCGTCCTGAGCCGGTCCTCCCAGTCTCTTTCCACGGCGGACCTGGAACTTGAAGCAGCCCTGAAGGGAAAGGAAGGTGCAGGAAAATGACGCTCCTCATGACCGCATCATTTCTCGTGTGCTTTTTCATGGGAATTCCCCTCGCACTGGTGATGGGAATTACGGGCATCGTTGTCCTTATCGCCATGGGAGTTCCCCTGGAGCTGGTTGCCCAGAGGATGTTCACGGGCATCGACTCTTTCCCGCTCATGGCAGTTCCGTTTTTCATCCTTGCGGGAGACCTTATGAACCGCGGAGGAACTACCATCAGGATCATCGGCTTCGCGAACAGCCTTGTGGGACATATCCGCGGAGGACTCGCCCACGCCTGCGTAGTTGCGAACATGATTTTTGCGGGGATCAGCGGCTCTTCCGTCGCTGACGCCTCGGCGATCGGATCGATAATGATCCCATCCATGGAGAAAAACGGCTACGATCTTGATTTCAGCGCGGCTCTCAACAGCGTTGCAGCGACCATAGGACCCATCATCCCCCCGAGCATCATCATGGTGATCTACGGGGTCTCTGTAAACGTGTCGGTGGGAGGGCTTTTCGCCGCGGGATTTGTTCCGGGCATCCTGATGGGACTTGCTCTTATGATCGTGGTCTCAAGGATCTCAAAGAAGAGGAATTACACTATGTCGGAGGGGTTTTCCGGAAAAAAGGTCGCCGTTGAATTCAAGTCGTCAATATGGGCTCTCCTTGCACCGGTCATCATCCTCGGCGGGATCCTCGGGGGCATCTTTACCCCGACGGAGGCGGCGGCGGTGGCGGTTATCTATTCTTTCTTCGTCGGGAAGTTCATCTTCCGGGAAATAGCCTGGAAAGATCTGCCGGGAATTCTCTTTCAAAGCGGCATCACCACCGGCGCGATCCTGTTGATCATATCCCTTGCGAATGTGTTCGCCTGGGTCATCGCGGCAAACCAGATCCCGGTGAAGCTTTCCGCTCTTTTCCTGTCGGCGACGTCAAACCCCTACGTCTTCCTTCTCATCGTGAATATCCTGCTGCTCATCGTGGGAATGTTCATGGAGACAGGGGCGGCGATCATCCTGCTTGCGCCCATCCTCGCCCCTATCGCTGTGAAGCTCGGGGTACATCCGCTTCATTTCGGCTTCATGATGGTGCTGAACCTGGCCATAGGTATGGCGACACCTCCTGTAGGTGTCTGCCTCTTCGTGAGCTGCGGCATCACCGGGCTGAGCCTGGAAAAAGTTTCCGCGGCAGCCATGAGGTTTGTCTTCGCCCTTCTTGGGGTGCTTCTTCTCGTAACCTATGTCGCCCCCATCTCCCTCTTTTTGCCGAAGCTGCTGGGTTTCATCCGGTAAAAACCGAAGGCCCCGGCTTCATGCCGGGGCCTTCGATTCATTCCCTGATCTAGTAGGGATCCCGTTCGAGGATGAGCCGGTCGACCCGGGCATCCATGCCGAAGCGGATGTGGATCCGGCTCATACCCGAGTGATAGGTCCATACCCGGTTCCGTACGCCGTGGGGCGGCCCGAGCGTTTTTTCCACGTCATCAACGTCAGTGCCGAAGGTCACCTTCCCGAAACCACTGATTCCGCCGGTGAAATCGGCGGAAACCAGAAAAGCTCTGTCCTTCAGAACCCAGAAAACCACGGTTCCTCCGGGGTAGAGCAGTTCTGTTTCGGTGACCTCATCCGGCCGGTCCTCAGGGCGGAATGACCGGCTCTGTGTTTTTTCCGGCTGTCCCAGGCGGGTCACTGCCATGGCCGGTGTGACACCGATATCCCGGCGGACTAGGGTAATAAAACGCCACAGGTGATTGTCCATTCCCTCGAACCGGAGAAAATCGCCCCGGATCCACCCTTCTCCTGTTCTTTCCGAAAGAACCAGGAACCAGGTTTTACCGTCCTCTCCCTCTGCCGCGTCCACTGCAACCAGTTCATCAGATGCCCTTTCGCTGAGCTTGCCCAGGCTTTTGAAGGAAGTGGACGGGCCTGTCCTCACGTTCACCCCCGTTCCCGTGACGAAAGCCGGGGCAGGTCGTCCGCGGAGCTCTTCACCTTGAGGAAGGGCCGCAGCGGCCGGACTGCCGGCGAAAACCACCAATCCTGCAGACAGAAAGCAGAGAAGACCCCGGACTTTTTTTCTGTTCATGGGAGAGTCCCCTTTCCTTGAGCTTCAACGGACCGGATGATATTATAACATTGAGTTAATTTAAAAAAATCACACCGTTTTTTGTTTTCCGTTTTCAATTGGTTATTCTTCCGAAGCAGGCCGCGGGCAGAAAAAGACTGCCAAAGGGTGCGCCCGTGAACGATGCTTCTATGAAAGAAAAATCCTAACCTAAATTCCCGGCCAAATTGTAACTAGGGCTGTACCCCGACACCGAAAGCCTCCAGTATTTCCCTCTGGGACTTCGTCGCCTCGGTCAGACGGTCTTTGTATTTCCCCCTATAGTGAATGGTTG
>Ga0228536_1002066_pt1 | contig 13749 bp, 15 predicted proteins | sample SJ1Smetagenome_FD_168611 | JGI IMG/M metagenome (GOLD analysis project Ga0228536, IMG submission 168611) | Enriched culture of PCE-dechlorinating microbial communities from Ithaca, New York, USA - SJ1.S | ecosystem: Engineered > Modeled > Simulated communities (microbial... > Unclassified... | reverse complement strand
ATGGATCCCGTGAAGCTCAACGTCGTGGTCGTGCGATCGCTCGACCAGGACCTGCTCGGCTTCGCGCGCATGACCGTGGACCGCCCGGTGCACGTCCGCTTCATCGAATACATGCCGGTGGGTGACCTGGGAGAGCACAGCTGTACGAGTGCGGAGGCCGACGGATGGACCGAGGCCGACCACGTTTCCACCGATGAGATCCTCGAACGTATCACGGTGGAGGGTGAGGCCGCGGGTCTGGGTGTGCTCGCGCCCGTCGCCCGCGATGACGCGCCCGGCGGATGGGGGCCGGCCATGTACTATCGGTTCCCGGGTGCGGCCGGCACGCTCGGCGTGATCGCGCCGCTCTCGCACCACTTTTGTGGGGAGTGCAATCGCCTGCGCCTGACTGCCGATGGCGGGCTGCGTACATGCCTGTTCTCCGATGCCGAGCTCGATGTCCGCACCGTGTTGCGTACCGGCACCGACGAGGACGTGCGGGCGCTCATCCATCGCGCGCTGGACTCCAAGCCCGAGGGGCACAACCAGCAGCACGGAACGGTACGGTACATGTCACAGATCGGAGGCTGAGGTGTCCCACGATCGTCTGACGCACCTCGACGAGAGCGGCGCGGCCCATATGGTCGATGTGGGTTCCAAGCAGGTCACGCATCGCGTGGCGTCCGCCGAGGCCATCATCCGCATGAAGCCCGAGACGCTCGCGATGATCGTCGAGGGCAGGGCGCCGAAAGGCGACGTGTTCGCGGTTGCGCGCATCGCGGGCATCCAGGCAGCCAAACGCACGGCCGATCTCATCCCGCTCTGCCACCCGATCCCGATCACGAAGGTGTCGGTGGAGCTCGAGCCAGGCGAGGCGTCGGTGCGAATCCTCGCCACCTGCGCCACCGATGGCAAGACGGGTATCGAGATGGAGGCGCTCACCGCCGCGGCTACCGCCGCGCTTGCGCTGTACGACATGTGCAAGGCGGTCGATCGTGGCATGGAGATCGCTTCAGTCCGCCTGCTCGAGAAGTCGGGTGGCGCGTCCGGCACGTGGACACGCGCCGATGACGGTCAGACCCACAAGGAGGACTGAGTACATGCCCGCGACTGTCACATCCGTGAACCTGTCGGCGAAGAAGACCGTTCGGAAGACTCCTGGCGAGTCCGGGGTCCTGGTACCCGGGAGCGGCTTCGAGGGTGATGCTCACGCAGGCGACTGGCATCGTCAGGTGAGCCTGCTCGCCGAGGAGTCCATCGCCAAGATGCAGGAAAAGGGCCTGGACGTGCACGAGGGCGACTTCGCCGAGAACATCACCACACGCGGGATCGACCTCGTCTCGTTGCCCGTCGGTACGCGCGTGCGCGTTGGCGACACGCTCCTCGAGGTCACGCAGATCGGCAAGGAGTGCCACACCAAGTGCGCCATCTACTATCAGGCCGGTGACTGTGTCATGCCGAAGGAGGGCATCTTCGCCATCGTGGTCGAGGGCGGGCGCGTCGAGGTCGGAGACGAGATCTCGGTCGCGGGGAGTGACTCCTGATGAGCGTACTGCGCATCGGCGTCCTGACCTCGTCCGATACGCGCGCGGCTGGCGGCGCGGCGGACACTTCGGGTCGCGCGTTGATGGAGCTCTCAGGATCGCGTGGGTGGGAGGTGGCCGCATACCACCTGCTCCCGGATGATCCCGAGCGTATCGCGGCCGCGCTTATCGAGATGGCCGACACCGATCGATGCGACATCGTGTTCACTACCGGAGGCACCGGTATAGGGCCACGCGACGTGCTTCCCGAGACCACGCTTTCCGTGTGCGAGCGTGAGGTTCCCGGCATCGGCGAGGTCATCCGCGGCGAGAGTCTCAAGATCACCGACCGTGCGATGCTGTCCCGGGGCACGGCGGGGCAGCGCGGGAGCACGCTCATCATCAATCTGCCCGGCTCGGAGAAGGCCGTGCGCGAGTCGTTCGGCTTCGTGGCCGACGTGCTCGAGCATGCGGCCGAAATGATGGCCGGCGGGGGGCACGGCTAGACGATGGGCGAGTCGCCGGGCGTCATCTACTTCGATCATGCCGCCACATCCTGGCCCAAGCCGCCGGGCGTGGTCGAGGCGATGGTGTCCGCCATGGACTCGGCGGGCGGCAACCCCGACCGCGGATCGCACGCGCTCGCGCTTGCGGCCGGCAGGACGATCGCGCATGCGCGAAGCGAGGTCGCCCGGCTCCTTGGCGTGTCTGATGCACGCGATCTCGTGTTCACATCCGGGTGCACCGAGGCGCTCAACCTGGTGCTCAAGGGATCCCTCAAGCGTGGTGATCGGGTCGTCATCGTCTCGGCCGAGCACAACGCCGTCGTCCGGCCGCTGTACACGCTCGTCACGCGCGGGGTGAAGGTCGCGCGCGTGCCGGTCGATGCTGAGGGGCACGTGGACATCGAAGACGTCGAGCGGGCGGTCGCGGCTGCGCCGACCCGGATGGTCATCTGTCAGCACGCATCGAACGTCACAGGCGCCATCCAGGCGATCGCCGACCTTGCCGACGTCGCGCACGAGCACGGTGCGGTCATGGTGGTCGATGGCGCTCAGGCGGCCGGTCACCTGCCCGTCGACTGCGCCTCGCTTGGCGTCGACGCCTATGCGGTGGCGGGACACAAGGGGCTGCTCGGCCCGCAGGGCATCGGCGCGCTGTACCTCGCACCGGACTTCCAGCCGACAGAGTCGCTCCAGGGCGGTGGCGGGTCATCCATCGAGGTGACGCAGCCTGCGGATCGCCCTGACCGCTATGAGGCTGGCACGCCGAACACCCCGGGTATCGCGGGTCTCGGCGCCGGGGCGACGCTCTTGCTGGCCGAGGGTCAGGCCCTCATGGCGCGCGAGCGTGAGCTCACACGCAGATTGCACGAGGGATTGCTGGAGATACCCGGACTCCGGGTGCTCGGTCCCGCGCCCGACGTACCACGAGTTCCGGTCTTGAGCGTCGCCCACGAGCGCACATCCTCGGACGAGATCGCCTACGTGCTCGACAAGCGGTACGGCATCGCCGTGCGTGCCGGACTGCACTGCAGCCCATGGACGCACGCGGCGGTCGGTACGCTCGAGTCAGGCGCAGTGCGGTTCAGTCTCGGATGGGGCCTCGAAGATGGCGCCGTCGATAGTGCGCTGGAGGCCATGCACGAGATCTGTCGGTGATCCGCGCAGGCTCCGGGCTTCGCTCAGCGGACGATGAAGACCGGGGTCCCCACTTCGACGCGCTCGTACAGGTCCTCGATGTCCCAGCGGTGCATGCGCATGCACCCGTGTGACGCCGCGGTGCCGATGGACGAGTTCGCCGTGGTCCCGTGGATCCTGATACCGGGAGCGTTGATGTTCAGTGCCCGTGTGCCGAGCGGGTTGCTCGGGCCGGGGCCTATGGTCCTCGGCATGTCGGCCGCCCACGCCGATCCGGGGTTCACCCACGTCGGCATGTAGCGCTTCTGCGTGATCTCGAACTCCCCGCGTGGTGTGGGGTGGCCCGGTGTCCCAACGGCCACGCCGTACGTCTTCTCCACCTCGCCGTCGCGGTAGAGGTAGAGTCTTCGCTCGGAGATGTCCACCAGGATCGCCGGACCAAGCTCCGACTCGGTGATCTGGGGCTCGGTGTGGATGATCCCGGCTTCCACCGTCTTCACGCCCGCTACAAGCGCCTCACGCAGCGCTCCCGCTGTCGCGGTCACGTCGAGCGAGGTCCCGACGCGCGATGGGACGAACACGACCGCGCCATCTTCGAGCTTGATCGCTGCGTCGGAGGGGGTCGTCTCGATGGACCGCGCGGCTTCGGCGAGCCACTGATCGACCGTCGCGTCCGCGAGCGTGATCTTGAGGTCGGTCTTCGTACCGGCCGGCCGGTCAGCCACACGGTCGACGACGCGTTTGGGCAGGGCGGCCCGCTTGCGCGGCAGGAACGCTTCGTCGAGCATCGCGTCGACATCGACCGCCACGACCTCGGCCGCAGGGAGTGTGAAGCGCGTGCCCCCGGCATCCACGGTCACAGGCTCGCCCAGCGGCGCCACCACCTCACGCGTGATGAGCTCGCGTGCGTCCGAGCGTGTCATCCCCGAGACATCGATGCCCGCCACCAGCGTGCCGGTGGGCATAAGGTCGCGATTGATGTAGTCGTCCGCGACCGCGGCGGCCGTTCCGCCCGTGATGGCGAACAGCACCAGGGAGACCGCGAGTGCGGCAAGCCGGACAGGAAGCGAAGCACGATGCATGGAAGTGGCCTCTCAGCGCCCAGACCGTACGGATTCCGGTTATTCTACAATGAACGAGCCTTGCGCACAGGCGTCAAGCGTCATCGATGGGGGTCGGATGCAGCGGGAATCGGATGTGGCGCCAGTACGGGGGAGCCTCGACAAGCTGATGGGCAAGGTGCTGGCCGACCATGGTCTGGACTTGCGCCAGTACCGCAAGCGGTATGTCGAGCGACGCGTGGCGGTCCGCCTCAACGCTCTCGGGCTGCACACCTACCACCAGTATGCGGCGCACCTCGACGCGCATCCGGATGAGTACCATCGGTTGCTGGACACCCTGACGATCAACGTCACCCAGTTCTTCCGCGATCCTGAGGTGTTCACCCTGTTCCGGGAGCAGGTGCTGCCCACCGTCGTGCAGGCGAAGCTGGCGCGGCGTCAGCGTATCCTCAGGGTGTGGTCCGCCGGGTGCGCAACCGGGGAGGAAGCGTACTCGCTCGCGATGTCGCTGCTTGACGCGGTCGATAGGACCGGTGCGAGCACCATCATCCCCACGGTCATCGGCACCGATATCGATCGTTCCGCATTGGCGACCGCGAAGAAGGCCGAGTACCCCGTGCGCCAGCTGGCGCACATCCCGCAACACGATCAGATGCGGTATCTGGATATCGGGGCGGATACCTTCCATATGAAGCAGAAGGTCAGGGACATCGTCCGTTTCCAGTATCTCAACCTCTTCGAGAGTGCGCCGATACATGGAGTAGACGTCGTGTTCTGCCGCAATGTGTTCATCTACTTCAACAAGGCCGATCAGGAACGGCTCATCCGCGCGTTCTGGGAGTCGTTGACCCGCGGGGGGTATCTTGTGCTCGGCCGCTCCGAGCGGCTGTCGCCTGAGGTGTCGGGTGCTTTCGAGCTGGTCGATGGACGTCAGCGAACATATCGCAAGCCCACTGGACTGCAGCGGGCATGATGGTTTGCTATCGTTGGAGGATAAGCGTCTGGGCGGGGAACGACCGAGGAGGGTACGCATGACCGAGTACGTGCGTTCGAGTCAGCTGAAGCGTGGGCTTTCGTTCACCTTCACGCTCCTGACGTGGCTGACGATCGGCCCCGCGGTGCTCGTGGGTCTCACGGCCACCGGCCTGTTCGCCCTCATCGCGCTCGATATGGATGTCGAGACGCTCAAGTCGATCGCCCTGTTCGGCGCGATCGCGATGGCGATCTGCGCGGTCCCGGGATCGCTCGCCTGGCGGGCCGCGTTCAAGCGTCGCGTCCTCGAGCCGCTCCGCGACCTCGGCGCGGTGTTGATCGAGGCTGGCAAGGGCGATCTGACCGTGCGCGTTGTGGCGCCGCATGAAGACGAGATCGGCCTGCTGGCCACCGAGACCAACGGTCTGATCGGCTCACTGTCCGGTATAGCCACGCAGTTGCGCGTCTCGGCCGAGTCGGTCGCCAATGCCGCCACACAGCTCTCCGCGTCATCCCAGGAGATCAGCGCCTCGTCGATGGAGATATCGTCGTCGGTGCAGCAGGTCGCGCACGGGGCAGAGCTTCAGTCGCGCAAGGTCGAAGAGACTACCGCCGCCATGGAGTCGATCTCCACCGCGGTGAGCGAGGTCGCGGAGCGCGCCATGGAAGCCAGCCGTACGAGCGACGCGGCCGCGCAGTACGCGCTTGCGGGTGAGCAGTCCAACGAGCAGGCCATCAGCAAGATCAACGAAGCGCTCGAGGCGATTCTCACGCTCGCCGCCTCGGTCGAGAGGCTCGGCCACCGGTCGAACGAGATCGGCAACATCGTCGATGTGATCACCACTATCGCCGACCAGACGAACCTCCTCTCGCTCAACGCAGCGATCGAGGCCGCACGGGCGGGCGAGTCCGGTCGCGGGTTCTCGGTCGTCGCCGAGGAGGTCCGCAAGCTCGCCGAGGGATCCGGCAAAGCCGCCGAGCAGATCGGTGAGCTGATCAAGGAGGTACAGGCCGAAACAGCAACCGCTCTCAAGTACATGGAGATCGGCACGACGGAGGTCCGCGTCGGCGCCGAGGTCGTGAACGAGAGCGGCGAGGCGCTGCGCAAGATCACCGAAGCTGTCACCAGGACCGCCGGGCTTGCGCAGACCATCGCGGACACCACCGCCCTGCAGGCGAAGCGCGCCACCGACATCGATCGTGCCATGCATGACATCGCCGCTGTCGTCGAGGAGAACGCGGCGAGCGCACAAGAGACTGCCGCCGCCACCGAGCAGCAGACCGCATGCATGGAGGAGATATCGTCCTCGGCGCAAGACCTTGCGGACATGGCGCACCTTCTGGAGCAGTCGGCGTTGCAGTTCCGTGTCTCGGGGGCCGACGCGTGAGCGAGTCCTCAGTCAACGAGGTCCGGCAGTACGTGCTGTTCTCGCTGTGCGGCGAGGAGTACGGGCTCCCCATCGCCGCGGTCCGAAGCGTGATCCGCTTCGAAGACCCCACGCCGGTCCCGCACGCACCTGCAGGCGTTGAGGGTGTGTTCAACCTGCGCGGTCAGATCCTTCCGCTCGTCGACCTTGGGCGTCAGTTGCGTGGCGCGGCGATCGAGCCAACGGCTCTCTCGCGGATCATCGTCGCCGAGGCGGGAGTAGGGAGTGTGGGACTCGCGGTCGATCGCGTGCATGAGGTGGCAAGCATTCCAGTGGATCAGGTCCGCCCGGCTCCGGCAGCTGCGTTGACGACGGAGATGGGCGAAGCGTTCGAGGGTGTGGCCACGTACGGCGACCGGCTCGTGATCCTGCTCGATCCCGACAAGGCGCTTCCCAAGCCGGTTCTCGCGTCTTCCGGCGCCATCCAGGAGGGTGAACTCGATGCCTAGATCAGTGCTCGTGGTCGACGACGCGGCGTTCATGCGGATGATGATCCGCGACATCCTCGCACGTGAGGGTTACCTGATCCATGAGGCCGTCAACGGTCGCGACGCTATCGAGAAGTACCTCGAGGTGCGCCCCGACCTCGTCACGATGGATATCACGATGCCCGGTATGAGTGGCCTCGAGGCGTTGCAGTCGATCCGGGAACACGACCCCGGGGCCCGTGTGTTGATGGTCAGCGCGATGGGGCAGCAGAAGATGATCGTCGAGGCGCTGGAATACGGGGCGATGGACTTTCTGGTGAAGCCGTTCCAGCCGACGAAGGTGCTCGAGACCGTCAAGAAGTGCCTGCAAGCGGCACCACGCGGCTGATAGGGGAGCCATGCGCTCCGCGATAAAGGTGCTCGTCGTCGATGACTCAGCGCTCACCCGGCAGATACTCACGCGGGCGCTGTCTGTCGATCCGGCAATCGAAGTCGTGGGCACGGCGCGTACCGGCGTGGAAGCCATCGAGAAGACCGTCGCCCTCGAGCCTGATGTCCTCACGCTCGATATCGAGATGCCCGAGCTCACAGGCATCGAGGCCTTGCCGCACATCATCAGGTCGAGCGACGCTCGCGTCATCATGCTGTCAGGCATCGATGATCCGGACACGACCTATCAAGCGCTTGATCTGGGTGCCACCGACTTCATCGTGAAGCCCGCCGAGGGGTTCGCGAGCTCGATTGCTGATCTGAGCGAGGTGCTGCTCAAGAAGATCAAGCTCGCGTACAGGGTCCGCCCCGAGTCCCGCACCGCTGTTCGTGAGGTCGAGCCGGTCGCGCGCGATCATCACCGCGCCGCCGCCACCGCGCCGCCGCCATCCCGGTTGGTTGCCATTACCGCATCGACAGGTGGTCCGCCGGCCCTGGAGACGGTGTTCTCCGGTCTCGGCTCGGGTCTGGATGCCGCCTACCTCGTGGTCCAGCACCTGCCCAAGGGATTCACGAGTTCGCTGGTGCGCCGGTTGGCGCGCACGAGCGATCTGGCATTCGTCGTGGCCGAGGACGGCATGCTTCTCGAGCGCGACACAGCGTATGTCGCGCCGCATGGGCTGCACATGAAGGTCTCCGGAAGACGTACTCTGCGTATCGCGCTCGAGGACACCCCGAGCGTGCACGGCGTGCGGCCTGCCGCCGATCCCCTCTTCCAGAGCGTTGCCGGTGTCGCCGGCACGCACGGGATAGGGGTCGTGCTGACCGGCATGGGCGCCGATGGAGCGCGAGGTTCACGGGCGATCGTCGATGCTGGCGGGATGACCATCGTGCAGGACGAAGACAGTAGTGTCGTGTGGGGGATGCCCGGTGCAACCGTTCGGGCCGGGGCCGCGTCACACGTTGCACCGCTCGAAGACATCGCTACCGAGATCAGGCGCGGCCTCAGGGGGGTGAGGGTGCATGAGTGACGACATGTCGGCGTACAAGGACGTGTTCCTGAGTGAGAGCGCCGAATACCTGCAGGCGATCACCGACGGACTGCTCGCTCTCGAGGCGAACCCCGTCGACCTTGAGCCGGTGGAAACCATCTTCCGTGGTGCCCACTCGCTCAAGGGCATGGCTGCCGCGATGGGCTACACAGCCACCCAGGAGCTCACACACAAGATGGAATCACTGATGGCCACGGTCCGGTCGCGGGCCCAGGTGGCCGACAGTGAGCTCATCGATCTCATGCTGAAGGCGACCGACCGTGTGCGAGAGGTCATCGATGACGAGGCGACAGGCACCGAGGTGCCGGCAGTCGATGACATGATCGCCCTCCTGCAGGAGCGGACGCGTATGGCCGACGCATCGGGCGCTGCCCGGCAGAGCCCGACCGCGGCGATGGTTTCGGGAGCCGGCACCACGCATGCCGATGGCTCCACATACAGAGTGACCGTCCGCCTTGAGGAGGGCTGTGTCCTCAAGGGAGTGAGGGCGTACATGGCTATCAAGCGCCTCGGTCATCTGGGTACGGTCATCGAGACCGAGCCGGCCGCGCGCGAGATCGAAGACGAACGGTTCGACCTCACATTCCATGTGATCGTACGCACCAGGGCCACCGCCACCGCGCTCCGAGACGCGGTCATGGCCGTCACCGAGGTCGAGGATGCGGAAGTCACCGAGGTGACCCAGTCGGTAGTCCCGCCGGCTGCCCCGGAGACGGGCGGCGCACCGGTGACCGCTGTGCGCCAGGCGATGCCGAAGCTTGCCGAGACACAGACGGTCCGCATCTCCATCGGCCACCTCGACACGATCGTGAACCTCGTTGGCGAACTGGTCATAGTCCGTTCGCGACTCGAGGACATCGCCGACCGCACCGGGGACAGCGAGCTTGTGGAGTCGCTCGGCGTGCTTGAACGCATCAGTGCTGAGCTGCAGCAAGAGGTCATGCAGACGCGCATGGTCCCGGTGGGCAACATATTCAATCGATTCCCCCGGATGGTCCGCGATCTGGCGCGTGATCTTGGCAAGGAAGTCGTCCTTGAGATGGAGGGGCTTGACATCGAGCTCGACAGAACCGTTCTCGACGAGATTGGCGATCCCATCGTGCACCTGCTCCGCAACGCGGTCGACCACGGCATCGAGCCGCCTGAGGACCGCGTCGCTTCGTCGAAGCCGCCCTGCGGGACGGTGCGTCTGGTCGCCGAGCGCGTACGTGAGCAGGTGTTCATCTCGGTGGCCGACGATGGCCGGGGCATGGACATCGAGCGCATCTGGAGCAAGGCCGTTGAGCGGGGGATCGTGGATCGCTCGGCGCGCGATTCGTACAGCGACCAAGACATCCTCATGTTCGTCTGTCTCCCGGCGTTCACTACCGTCGATCAGGCCACCCGGGTCTCTGGACGCGGCGTTGGCATGGATGTGGTCAAGGGCAAGATCGAGTATCTCGGTGGCAGCATCATGATCTCGTCCGTTCCCGGCGAAGGCATGCGGATCTCCCTGCAGCTGCCGCTCACGCTCGCCATCATCCAGGCGTTGCTCGTGCGCAGCGGCGAGCAGGTGTACGCGTTGCCGCTCAGCGCGGTCGACGAGGTCCTGTCCCCCGATGAGGTCACGTTCAAGACCGTTGATGGGGCGCCCGTCGTCACGCTGCGCGATGGCTCCGTCGTGGCGCTCAGCGATCTGGACGCGTTGCACGGTCGAGCCACAGGGACGGGAGACGATGCACGCTCCAAGCATCTGATCCTCGTGCGCTCCGGTCATGTCATGCACGCGTTGGCGGTGCCCGTGCTCATGGGCAGGCGCGAAGTCGTCATCAAGCCGCTGTCGCCCCTGTTCCGCGGCCTGCCCGGTCTCGGCGGAGCGACCGTCCTTGGTGATGGCCGGGTCGCGCTCATCCTCGATCCGCGCACGCTCTTCTCCCGGGAGGTTTAGGTTCATGGACCCACGGTCGCTTTCGGCGATTCAGCGTGACGCGTTGGGCGAGGTCGGCAGCATCGGTGCCGGCCATGCCGCAACGGCGTTGTCGCAGATGCTCGGCATGCCGGTGGATATCGATGTCCCTGACCTCCAGGTCCTCTCCCTCCCGGAGGTGCCCACCGTCCTCGGCGGTCCCGAGAACCTGGTTGGCGCCGTCTACAGCCGCCTTCTGGGCGATCTTGGCGGAGGACTGCTTTTCGTCCTGGAGCGTGATGCGTTCCTTCATCTCGCGGACCTGCTGCGGTCACGAGCGCCCGGCACATCGAAGTCCCTCGGTGCCGCCGAGGAGGCCACGGTGACCCATGCCGCATCCGTGCTGCTGTCGGCGTACCTCGCCGCGGTGGCGCGCCTGACTGAGCTTTCCACGCTACCTGCTCCACCCGAGTTCGCGTTCGATATGAGCGGCGCGATCCTCGAGGGAGTGACCACACAGATCGGTCTCAAGGCCGAGACCGCCATTCTCGTGCTCACACGCTTCTCCACGCTGGAGACGAGCGTCGACGCCGCGCTCTTCTACCTGCCTGATCCCGACAGCCTCGACGTGATGCTCGGCAGACTGGGGGTCCTCTGAGCGTGTCCACGACAGGCGACATAGGAGGGCTGTGGGCGGCGCCGGACGACCTGACCGTGCTGGTGTCGACCGGCGAGATCGCGGTTGCGGTCCATCCGCAGCGGCTGGTCACACCCGCGCTTGGTTCGTGCATCGGGCTTACGCTCTGGGACGCTTTCAATCGTCGCGGTGGGATGGCACACATCATGCTTCCATCGCCAGCGGAGACGCGGCTTGGCGGTCTTGCGGATAGATTCGCCTCGGTTGCCGTTCCCCGATTGGCTGAAGCGGTCGCCGGAGGCGCTCCGCGTTACCGGCTGGTGGCGAAGATCGCAGGTGGGGCGACGATGTTCGGCGGCGACGCGGGGATGGCAAGCATCGGTGTGCGCAACGCCGAGGCCGTGAAGCACGAGTTGGGCCTGCTGCGCATCCCGTTGCTGGCCGAGGACATCGGCGGCACACATGCACGCACGATGGAGCTGTATCTGGACACCGGGCTGGTCGTCGTGCGCAGCTACCGGTACGGTATCAGGGAGTTGTGATGTTTCTGACCACGCCCCGGGTGGAAGGCGCTTGATGGATGGACTGACAGGGTCGACCGTGGCGCGGTCGGTCCGAGAAGGACAGATCCGAATCGCTATCGCGGGCGGCGGGTTGCGCGCGACGTCCGTGCTGCGCCTGCTCAACGATATCGAGAATCTGAGCGTCGCGGCGGTCTATGATCCGAGCCGGACCGCGCCGGCTATGCGTCTGGCCGAAGATCTCGGTGTGTTCACCACGACACAGGCGTCGGAGCTTGCCCAGATAGCCGGGCTCGACCTCATCCTCGATCTCTCGGACGACATCGCCGTCCGGCAGGCGCTTGAGACCGAGCGGCAGCCAGAGGTCGCGATCATAACAGGCAACGGCTCGGAACTCGTGTGGGACCTCCTGATCGCCAAGAAGCGCAGCGAGGAGCAGGAGAAGATCTTTGTTGAGCTGCAGGTGGCCTACGACAAGATCCGAAGCCACGAGCGGCGGCTTCAGTCAAGCAAGGAGGCGTTGGAGCGGGCGAACGAGGAGCTGGAGAGCCGGCTTGCGGAGATCTTCTTCACGCATGAGTTCTTCAAGGCGCTCACCACGTTCAGCTCGGTCGACGACGTGACCAGCCTGATCGTAGACGGCGCCAACGGCATCCTCGGCGCGGAGATCTCGGCGGTCTATCTGTTCGAGCATCGCGATTGGACGCTCCATCTCCGTGCCAGCCAGGGGCGCCCGGAGGAGTTCTTCCATCCGAGCGTGCCGGTCTCGGAGACGCTGCTTGGCGTCGCTTTCCGCGACGGCTTCGTGCAACAGGTCGACGCGGCGGGTGGAGCGGGGCTGGCTGATTGGGCGGCGCATCCAGACGAGGTCAGGTCCCAGGCTGCCATGCCGCTTCGGTCGGGTGACAGCGTGATCGGCGTCCTGCTGATCGCTTCGGCCACATTCCGGGAGCTGACGCAGGCGGAGCGCGACCGGCTTCAGGTCATCGCGAACCAATCGTCGCTCGCGCTGCAGAACGCACTGCTCCACGAGGAGCTCGAGCGACTGTCCGTCACCGACCGTCTGACAGAGCTTTACAACCACGGGTATCTGCACCAGCGCCTCGATGAGGAGATCGAGCGTGCGATGCGTTTCGGCCATCGGCTGTCTGTGATCATGCTCGACATCGACGACTTCAAACAGTTCAACGACCGCTATGGGCATCCTCGCGGAGACACCGTCCTTAAGGCGGTAAGCGCGATCATCAGGCAGAACCTGCGAGAGATCGACGTGGCCGCGCGGTACGGAGGCGAGGAGTTCGTCGTTGTCCTGCCTGAGACCGATGTGGCCGGAGCGCTGGCTGTGGCCGAACGGATCCGTGCAAGCACCGAGGCCTATCCCAATATCGTGGACGACCACGGGGAGCGCGTTGTGCAGACAGTCTCGCTGGGTGTCGCAACATATCCGTTGCATGCGTCCGACGGGGCGAGCCTGATCGAGTCAGCGGATCAGGCGATGTATCGCGCGAAGCGTACGGGTAAGAACCGGGTGGTCGTTGCTGTCTGAGGTGGCGGCCGATGGGTGGGGGTCCCCGGTCCGGAAGGCGGCATGAGTGAGTCTCGATCGTGCGCTTGCGAGTCTGCAGCCCGACCCGCTCACCGAGCAGGTCCTCCGTGATGTGCTCGTGTTGTTCACACGTCATCCCGGTGAGCCGCTCACCGAGCGCGATGTTGCCCGTCGTATCGGGCGCGGGGTTGATGAGCTGGGCGTGCTCCTGCCCGTGTTGGCGTCCGGGTTCGTGCTAGACTTCGACCGCGCATCAGGGGTCTACAGGTATACCGGCGACGTCGTGCTGGGGTACGAGATCGATGCGTACAGGAAGCGCATCGACAGCCGGCAGAGTCATGTCACATCGAACGTTGCACGGTTCAGGGAGCGTCGCGGGCCCTGAGCTGTCGGTGGGTTCACCGAACGGAGCCGAGGGTGCTTGAGCCGATAACACAAGGTGACCGTGGACCTGCGGTCGAGGATATTCAGAAGCGCCTGTTGTGGCTCGGATTCGATCTCGGGCCCACCGGCATCGACGGTGTGTTCCTTGGTGCCACGCTGGCAGCTGTCCGGCGGTTCCAGCGTGAGCGCGGACTGTCCGAAGACGGCATGGTCGGCGACGAGACGTGGGCGGCGCTCGTGGACGCGACATTCCGCCTGGGCGACC
>Ga0228536_1002065_pt1 | contig 13756 bp, 12 predicted proteins | sample SJ1Smetagenome_FD_168611 | JGI IMG/M metagenome (GOLD analysis project Ga0228536, IMG submission 168611) | Enriched culture of PCE-dechlorinating microbial communities from Ithaca, New York, USA - SJ1.S | ecosystem: Engineered > Modeled > Simulated communities (microbial... > Unclassified... | reverse complement strand
ACCGGTGTGATTGGAGCTTGTTTCGGCTCGGTTTGGCGCTCCTTGATCATTTGTTGAATGAAGTTTTGCCCATCCCCGTCTCCTTTAACCTTTTGGAGAAAAATTGTGTCCGGTAATCAAAAATTAATACAAATATTTTTAATTTCAGTATATTTTAGAAAACCCTCAACACCAGCAGCTCTATCCAAACCACTCTCTTTATATCCCCCCGTTTCACACTCCGGGAAAAATCTATTATATGTATTCACCCATACATTACCCGAACGAAGCTTTTGAGAAACAGACATTACTGTGTTTAAATCCTCTGACCAAATACCGGACGCCAAGCCAAAACGCGTGCAGTTAGCTAATTCAATAGCCTCTTCTTTTGTCTTAAATGTATGAACAACTAAAACAGGACCAAATATCTCTTCCTGAACGATTGGTGAATCAATGGGGGGATTCAAAAATATCGTCGGTTCAATATAAAAACCATTTTCACACCCGTTCTTAATATATCGGTCTCCGCCAGTAATGAGTGTTGCATCTCTTTTTCCTTCCTCAATATAATTGAGGATTAAATCCATTTGTCCCCTTGTACAAACCGGACCCATTGTGGTGGATTCATCAAGACAATATCCAAGCTTTATACTTTTTGCGATATCTTTCAATCCTTCAATAAACTTTTCTGCAATTTTTTCATCTATTACAAGACGAGAAGCCGCAGTGCATGTCTGCCCGGCATTTGAAAAAATCGCTTTAGAGACTCCCTCCAATGCTTTTCCAAAATCACAAGAAGCAAACACTACATTGGCTGATTTCCCTCCAAGTTCAAGTGATACCTTCTTCATGGTATTGGCAGCGCGTTTCATAATATCTTTCCCAGTATCCAACCCACCGGTAAAAGTGATCATATCAACATCCTTGTGTTCCACTAAAGCTGTTCCTACTAATGATCCCAATCCTGTAATTGCATTAAGAACACCGCGAGGAAATTCTGGTATATCTGCAGCCAGCTTTATGACAGCCATTGAAGCGCCGGCTGTTTGTTGAGCGGGTTTGATAATCACTGCGTTTCCTGCTGCAAGAGCCGGAATTGAATCTCGAATCATAAGCGTTATGGGATAGTTCCAGGGTTCTATTCCCACAACCACACCAACAGGCTCCCTGCTAAGAATGTTCATCATATTCTTTTCAGTCGTTGTCTGGCTTCCATAAAGCGTCCTTGCCGAAGCAGCACTATACTGCATGTAACCGATTGCGTTGTTTATTTCAATCCTTGCTTCATATAATGGTTTGCCAGATTCAAGCGACAGGGCTACAACAATTTCATCAAAATTTTCACGCATTTTGATTGCCCATTTATTTAACGCAGCAGAGCGAAGTCTCGGATTAAATGCCCAGTCCTCCTCATAAAAAGCACGTTTTGCGGCTTCCACCGCTCTGTTCACATCATCGGTATTCGATTTGGCTACGAAGCTTACGGTTTTTCCATCGCAAGGGCACTTTATCTCCGAAATTTCCGATGTAATACTATCTACCCACTGCCCATCGATATAATTTTGAAATTTCATTATTTCCATAATAAACTCTCTTTCTAATTTTTTTTAGACTTTAGGAATAATGTAAGGAAGTTCAATCTTTCCTGGATCGTACCCGGTATGTAAGGTAATTCTGAAAGCTATCTTTATAGAATTTGCTATCATCCAAGTCTGGAGGTATGGTTGTTTCAACGTGAACCATTTGCTCTGCGGCAGTAAAAACCGATGAATTCCAACCAACTCCAGCCGCCGCAGTGATAGCAGCGCCAAACGCTGAAGCTTCCTTACATGCCGTTCGATAAACAGGTTTATTTACCACACTGGCTAGAATACTGCAGAATAAATCATTTTGAGATGCTCCGCCGCAAACTGCCACCGAAGAAGGACTTTCACCTGTAATGCCGGCTAATTTTTCCCAGCAAATCCGCACTTCATAAGCTAATCCTTCGTAAGTAGCTCGTACAACATCTCCACGTGTATTGTGACTGCGCAATCCGGTGATTATTCCACATCGATTTGTATCCATAATTGCCCACCAATGCGGAACAACCACTACTCCAGAGGCTCCCCTTTTACTATCCCCGGCGATTTTATTCAATGCATCAATGCTATTAATCGCCAACAGATTGTTGCGCAGCCAGTCCAGAATATTCGTCCCAGCTCCTTCACCGTATTCAAGGGCATAGTAGTTTTCAGGCAGAATCTCGAGCGTTGAGAATATTTCTCCCGGTTGTATTTCAGTTCTCTGTAGCACAAAGGATAATAAAAAACTTGTGCCGAGATTAATCGTTGCAGCCTGTAATCCTGTAGCGTTGGTGCCTAGGACCGCGGCTGGTTGATCGCCTGGCGCCGGAAAAATTGGCAAACCGGGCGGAAGCCCCGTGAGATCACTCATTTTCGAAGAAACGCTTCCAACTTCCTTCCCGAAGGGCTTCAATGAAAGAAATGTCTCCAACGGGATATGCAGTTCTTCTAACAGTTGTTCTTCGTACTCGAATGGTTGATGAATGTTTAATACACCCATTCGCATGGCAGACCCTGGACTACTATTAAAGCAGCCACTTAACAACCAGACCGCCCAATCCTGCACACTCATCCACCACCGTACCAGGGCAGCCTGCTGCGGATTCTGTTGATACCACCATAGGATTTTCATCAGTCCGTTGAATGGCACCGGCGGGCACCCTGTTCTATTGAACAATTTCTGTCGGGGATATGCATCTTGAATATGTTTCGCCTGCTGCCATGCCCGCGTGTCGCTGTCACACACAGTAGGAACGACCGGATTCCCATATTCGTCTGCACCAATCAATGTCCCGCGTTGGTGAGTGATGGACATTCCTTCAATTCTGATGCTTGTACCAAGTTTTTCTGTCAAGCCTCGTAATGACTCAATTACAGCATCTGCCATTTCTTCCATTGGTTGAATATGGCTGCCATCCACGCCCACAATTCGATGGTAGCCTTTTTCAGCCAGTGCAACCACATTACCCGTTTTGGAAACAGCCAGGGCTTTGGCTCCATGGGTGCTTAAATCGAGACCGATAACAACATTTTCACGCATCAAAAAGCTCAATCCCGACTTTTGTTACATCTGATTTCATGCTGATAGTAAAGGCATCAATAAAATGATCAAAAGGAATTCTGGGAGTGCGAATGGCATCCACAGAGATTTTTCCCTGCTGAAGCAATTTAAGGGCAGCATCTCCATGTCGCGGATAAAAACCAACTGTACCGCTCAATTGGATCATACTGTAATGAATTTGATTGATATCCACCGGGATTTCAGCCGGTTTTATTGCACTGGCATACAACATGATGCGACCCTTTTTTCGGACTGCTTGTAATGCTTGCTGCGTTACTTTAGTCTGCGCACTGCCGCCCGCGCACACAAATATCAGATCAACACCCAGGTTTCCTGTAATTTTCTTGAGTTCTGTGACAACTTCAACTTCATTGGGATCCAGTGTCAGAAAAGCCCCGAAAGCTGCCGCCTTTTTTCTCCGTTCAACAATGGGGTCAATACCAACAATCTTTTGGACACCCATTGTGCTCAAAACCTGCACATGCATTAACCCCATTGCTCCGAGTCCAATCACTACCACCACATCTGATGGCTGAGGGGCGCCGGCTTCAATACTGTGAAAAACATCCGAGAGCGGTTCCATCATGGCGCCAGATGAAAAGTCCATTCCATCGGGCAGGATAAATAAATTGCCGGCGGGCACTTTGACATATTCAGCAAACATCCCGGCAATTCCTTCTTTCAATAATTCCTGTGAATCCTTTATAGAGCCTGCTGAAACGCCCACCCCTCGCAGATTGAGACACAGAGGATAATCTCCCGTCTGACAGAAAGCGCATTTTCCACAGGGCAGCATTGGATCGATGGCAACCCGGTCTCCTACTTTCACGTGGGTAACCGCTTTGCCCACAGCCTCAACCACACCTGCGCCCTCATGACCTAATACCACTGCTCCGCCGGAAGATAATGCCTCGGAGGATTTTTCGTCCAGATTGTAGAATTTTTTTAGATCGGTTGGACAAATGTTGGCGCTGTGTAACCGCACCAGCGCTTCGCTCTCCCGTACTTCTGGAATGGGCAACGTACCCAGTTCGATTTTTTCGGGTCCTCGTAGAAAATAAGCTCGATAATGATTCTTCATGCTAGATAGGTCCTTTAACTAACTCTGCAATACCTTTAATGCACCGCTGACGTCTTCCTCAAAAACAACGCTTTTCAATGCCGCAATAATCTTTTCGGGATTTTCATGCTGCCAGACATTTCGCCCGAATGTGACTCCCGCAGCGCCATTTTGAACCACACTCAAAACGTCTTTCAACATTGCTTCGTCACTCGCTTTTTTTGCGCCACCCAATACAAGCAATGGCACAGGGCAGGATTCAGCTACCAGTTTGAAATCCGCCGGATTTTCTGGAGAATCGATCTTAACCACATCAGCGCCAAATTCAAACGCAATTCGGGCCATATCGCGCAATACATTGACATTCTTTTGTTTCTCAGGTGAAAAGCGGTGTCCCCAGGTGGTTGGCTCTACAACCACGGGCAATCCCCATCGATGAGCTTTTTCAATGGTTTCTCCAACCATGTCAAAATTGCGCCTTTGCATTGAAGGATCTTTCCTGCCGTGAATCATCAAAATCTTTATCGCATCAGCGCCTAATCGCATTGCTTCCTCAACACTGGCAACCATTCCCTGTTCTTCAATGGTTTCAGTATCTCCCGGGTAGGCATGGAATAAGACGTAATCAATCGAAAGGATCATCGCCGGGGCGCCGCGTCCAGCAAAGCGCGATTGGAATGTGCGCGATGTTCCCGGTGTAATGAGCACACCGTCGGGTTTTCCATCCAGTACCTTTTTCAGAGCAACACTAGGGTCTTCCAAACCTTTGTGTGCCCCGCCAAAGCTGTGATCCATTGCAACCAGAACACTGCGTCCAGTTTTTTCGTCAAATAATCGACTCATGCGTAACGATTTGCCAATTTCCCAATTGTTAGTGAGCATAATTCCTCCAGTAAATGAAAAAGTAAATTGATTCGATAATCATCAGGTCAGAGATTCGGGAGCTGACTCAGCTTGTTGCAATTTTTGTTGTTTTTGAATTGACCAGACTACTAATGCGAGAATAGTCACTACATAGGGGATCATCAAAGCGAAATATCCTGGTACGCCAATTCCTTGAAACCGAATGGACATACTCTCTGCAAACCCGAATAACAGTGATACCAGAATGATGATGACAGGGTTACCTCCTCCAAATAAGACTGCCGCCATGGAGATGAAACCTCGTCCGCTGGTTACATTAATTACATATTGGTTGAGATAGCCTAGGGACAAATGTGCTCCAGCCAGAGCACATAAAACTCCACAACACACAGCCGCGATATAACGCGTTTTCGTCAGGCTAACGCCGGCAGTCTCCAAAGCATCGGGGTGTTCTCCGGCAGCTCGCAGATGTAAACCAAATGGAGTGCGGTAGAAAATCAACCAGAGGACTACCACTAAAATCCAACTAACATAGGTGAATAACGATTGGTCGTTGAATATCTCATTAATACTCCCAAGAGAATTCAAGAACGGAAAATTTATATCCGGGAAAGGAGCGATACGAGCATCTTGAAGCCCTGCCTTCACATGGAATAATGCACGCAATAGATAAGTTGTCAATCCAAGCCCTAAAACGTTGATTGCTATACCCGTAACAATGAAATCAGCTTTCAGATGGATAGTGAATACTCCATATAACAATCCGATTATCATTCCAACCAGGATTGTAACGGCGATAGCAATTACCCAATTGGACGTGTAGTAAGATGCCACAATAGCAAAAAAAGCACCAAATAACATCATCCCTTCAAGGGCAATATTGAAAATACCGGCATGATGGGTAAATGCTCCTCCTAATGCGGCTAACAGTAAGGGGGTAGCAATACGTAACGACGCTTCCAGAACACTAGGACCGAACAGTGCTTCCCAATTCATGATGTTTCTTTCTCCTTGTCTTTAGGAAGGCGAAAATAACAGCCTGCGCAGCCACCAGTAAAATAATGATCGCACGCAATACCGAGCTGAGTTCAGAAGGAACATTGGTAACCTGTTCCACCCCAATACCGCCAATTCGTAAAGCCCCAAACAGAATGGATACAGCCAGAATTCCTGGGGCTGAGTTGCCTGCCAGTAATGCTACAAGGATTCCATCATACCCATAACCGGGCGACATATTCTGCACAAAACGCCCTTGAACGCCCAGCACCTCAACCGCGCCGGCGATTCCAGCAAACCCACCGCTTGCAAACATTGCCCACAGCATTTGCCGGTGAATATTCATTCCAATATAGCGGGCAAAAAAGCGGTTTAAACCGATTGTTTTCCACTCGAAACCAAATTTTGTGTAATTGAAGAACAATGCATAAACTACCAACATAGCGAGGGCAATAAGAAAGCCTGCGTTTAGTGTGGAAGAATCAAAGAAGCGATACAACCTTGCTGAATCTTGCACAAAGGTGGTCGATCCAATGGGAGCGCGCGGCGGTTTGAATGGATAATTTGCCAGATAAGAAGTGAAAAGAATGCCTAAATAATTAGCCATGATGGTAGTCACCACCAGATTCACTTTTAATTTGACATTTAACCATCCAAAAATCCAACCCCAGAGTCCGCCAACAATTGCACCAGCCAGAATCGAAATGGTAATATGCACTGTAGTGGGGAGCCCTTTCAGGTAAATGCCAACAAGTGCACCCGCCATTGCTCCCATGTAGAGTTGACCTTCAGATCCAATATTATCCAATCCCGTACGAAAAGCCACTGCTACCGACAACCCTGTAAAAATGAGCGGAGTGGCAACAGCCAGTGTGGCTGCCAGGTTATTCACCGAACCCAAAGAGCTTTGAATCATGGTCGAATAAGCCAAAATAGGATTATCACCATTCACAATAATCATGACCGCCCCAATGGCGAATGCCAGCAAGATGGACAATAGTGCCGTCCAAAAACGTGCAGTTCCTTTGGGAAACAGAGATTCAACCATGTGTAACCACACTTTCTACCGCTGCTTCGGTGCTTTTTTCTTGACGGCGGGCGCCAATCATATATGCCCCCAGCTCTTCTCGGGTGGTGTTCTTTGGGTCAAATTCACCCACAATCTCACCGTTATACATAACCAGAATCCGGTCGCTTAATTGCAGTACTTCGTCAAGATCAGTGGACACCATCAAGATCGCCCGTCCGCTGTCTCTGGCTTTAAGAATCTCTTGATGTATAGCTTCAATGGCTGCCACATCTACACCACGAGTGGGAGAAACCGCAACAAGCAAATCGCTTTGAAAAAGCAATTCTCGTGCAAGAACCACCTTTTGCATGTTTCCACCCGATAAATTTTGCACTAGTTCTTCACAACCCGGTGTGCGGATATCAAAATCATTGACAGCTTTTTTGCTATATTCTTGAATTTTCTTCCAATCGAGAAATATTCCCTTTTGGAATGTGTGCGATCTATGTTTCCCGGCAATCAAGTTTTCTGATATTTTTTCTTTCACGCACAAGCCGATCGAAATTCGGTCGGCAGGCACATGCGCCAGCCCAATGGCACGTACTTGTGCTGGTGAATGGTTGGCAACGTTTTCATTATTTATGCAAACTTCTCCATATAGAACTTTTCGTAAACCAGTAATCGCTTCAATTAATTCTGTCTGTCCATTCCCCTCAACACCGGCAATAGTGACAATCTCACCACGATGACAATTGAATGTGACATTTTTCACAACCACATTGCCACGGTCACCCTTGGCGGTTAATCCATTTACCCTGAGCAAAACACCATTTAATTGCTTGGGCTTTTTATCGATTTCAAGCATCACTTCACGCCCGACCATCATGGTGGTTAGTGCTGTTTCTGTGATATTTCCTCGTTCCAAAATTCCCACACGCTTACCGCGTCGTAAAACAGTCACCCGATCGGCAACAGCCATCACTTCTTTGACTTTGTGAGTGATAAATACAACTGTCTTTCCACCTTCGACCAGATGACCAATTGTCTTAAAAAGATCCTTTGTTTCCTGAGGTGTTAACACTGCTGTAGGCTCGTCAAGAATGATGATTTTCGATCCTCGATACAAAGTCTTGAGGATTTCAACTCTTTGTCTGACACCAACCGGAAGATTTTGGATCAATGCTCCAGGATCAACTGCCAGACCATATTGAGCTGATATGTCTTTGGTAATTTGGTAAGCAGCTTTACGGTCAATGAATAATGATTTTTTGGGTTCCTGTCCCAAAATCACATTTTCAGCAACTGTATATGATTCAACCAATTTGAAATGCTGGTGTACCATTCCAATTCCAAGTCGAGACGCTTTCATTGGATTGGAAATATGTTCTGGCTCGCCAAAGATTCGAATTTCTCCCTCATCTGGATGTACAAGCCCGTAAAGAATATTCATCAGTGTGGTCTTACCCGCACCGTTTTCTCCAACCAAACAATGAATTTCACCCACACGCACATCGAGATCAATACTATCGTTTGCAGCCAGATTACCATAAAACTTGGTTATCCCGGACATTTCAATTGCTAGAGGCATGGGAATATCTGTCATCTTATCAATGATCCTGCCCTTCGAAAAATTTTCAATAAAGGGGTGCAATCACACTACACCCCTTTATGTAACAGGTACTTCTCGTAACTATTTCACAGAATCAACTGTAATTTCTCCAGCAATAATTTTTGCTTTAGCGTCTTCGATCTTCGCAACAAGGTCAGCTGGGACTACATCTTTTGTCTGATCACACATGCGAAGTTCCACACCACCTTCTTTCAAACCATAAGAGTAAACTTGTCCCTTGAGTTCACCTTTAGTCATTGCTTCTACCATTAAGAAGGTCGTGTTATCAAAGCGTTTCAACATGCTGGCAAGTACCGATCCAGCCTGAACTGCGCATTGATCGGTATCGACACCAATGGCATAATGACCGGTTTCTTTGGCAGCCAGGAGGACACCCTGTCCGGTTTGAGCGGCAACGTTGTAAACGATATCCGATTTCCGTGAATAGAGTGATGTAGCCAGTTCTTTTCCTTTTGCCGGATTGTCAAATGCGCCTGCATAAAGAACTTTGACTTCGACTTCAGGATCAACACTGGCGACGCCATTTTTAAAACCCGCAATGAAGTTGTTGATGACGGGCGCATCAATTGCACCAACCAAACCGACTTCTTTATCGGTGTTCAAACCCTCCACATCCGATAACGTAGTCATACCTGCTGCCAGGATACCTGCCAGGTATGAACCCTCATGATCAGATGTGGACATGGAAGAAATATTTGCTCCTTCAACATCTGAAGCACCATCCATATAGACAAAGAGCGTATCAGGATACTTCGGTGCAATTTCTTTCAAAGATTCGGAGAATTGATAACCAGGGTTCACAATAACCATTTTATAATTCTTGGCGGCTGTCTCCAGCAGGTTATAGTATAGAGAAGGATCTTCTTTTCCTTCCAATACTTTGAAGTCAATGCCCAATTCTTCTTTGGCACGCTCAAGCCCTGCCAATGAGAGGTCAAAAATACCATTATCGCCCAGTGAACCAGAGGTCACCATAGCTACGGTAAGCTTTCCACTGGTCTCTTCAGGTGCGGCCGCAGCCGGTTCTTCTGATGAAGCGGCGGGTTCAGCAGCCGGTGCTGCCGGTGTTGCAGGTGCGCAGGCGGCAACCATTACAATCACCAAGACCAAGCTAATACAGGCAAAGAGTTTCCCTTTCATTTTTCCTCCAATACAATTTTCTAGACATTTATCTGATAACTAAAACCAAATACGATAATCAATAAATCCTAATTACCACCTCCTTTTACAATCTGTACATTCAAATAAATCCGCCGATTATTCCTCAACCAATATTTGTCTGGCGGTTTCAGAATCAGTAATCAATACACTTAATACGCCACCGCGTAAAGCCGCCCTGATTGCATCCACTTTTCCAGTTCCACCTGCAACTCCAATCACTTGCGGCACTTTTTGCAAATCTTCCAGGCTCATACCAATAATGCGGTCGTGAATACTGGCGGGTAATTCTTTTCCATCTTTTCCAAAGAAATGTGTATTAATATCTCCAACAACATTCATTTTCTGTAATTCGTCCTGCTCACGCTCTTCAAGGTAAAAATGCCCAAATTGCAAATCTTCACTTTGTGGCGATCGGTATTGAAATGGTGATTTTCCGATACCGACCATCGCCACAGTGACACTTTTCCAGAGGTCAGTTACATTTCGAATATCTTTAAGATTCAAAATTGAATCACGGGTCGGTTTCGAATCAACAAAGGCTGGAGCATAAAGTGTGCGGCGGATTCCTCCCACCTTGGTTACTATCAAGCGAACCATTTCATTGATGTGGTATGCCGGGCTGATCAAATCTGATCCGCCAATGGCGGGTACAACGGTAAGATTGCGGGGTTCTTCTGTTTCCAAACCCTGGATGGTATAGAATACTGACTCCCCCCAGGATATGGCAAATACATCTCTTTCTTTTAAGGTTGAGATTAAATAGTCTGCTGCGATAAGCCCAATCGCTTTTTTTAATTGATTTTCCGGTACATTAAGTGTGTTAAACACAATTGCTTTTTGCAGAAAATATTTATTCTGCAGTTGTTTGCTCATTTCTTCATTCTTGCTGGAAGGATCGATAACATGGAACTGCACGATTCCGAGATTTCTTGCTTGTAGCAACAGCCGTGAAATGCGTGAACGCTCAATTCCACAGATTTCTGCAATTTCGTTCTGGTTCACCCCATGTTCAAAATAGAGACTGGCAATTTTCACAAGCAATTCATTGTTCTTGGTCATAGAAAACGATACCCTTTATATAATAATTTGAGCGCGTTGAATTAATTTTTCGCTTTCTGCTTTGCACTTTTGAAGCATTTCTTTATCGTCAAAATGAACAAACTTCTTTTGATGAAAAAGGACATTCCCATCAATAATCACAGTCTCAACATTTTCTGAGCTTGCTGCATATACCAGTGTGGAATAGGGATTGGAATGCGGGATGGTGTGAGCCTGATAAAGATCTAGAATCACCAAGTCAGCTTTCTTGCCGACTTCAATGGAACCAATTTCGTTCTCCAAACCAAGTGTTCGCGCGCCGTTCAGGGTTGCCAGTTCAAAGGTTTGCCGGGCAGGAAGTACAGTTGGATCCAGCGTTACCCCTTTTTGTAACAGGGAAGCGTGGCGCATTTCAATAAAAGCACTTAGGTTATTGTTGGCGGGTGCTCCATCGGCACCAAGAGAGACTGTAATTCCTTGTTTTAACATTTCTGCTATTGGGGCAATTCCTGAAGCCAGTTTTAAATTAGTAGAAGGGCAGTGGAGAACTCGGGTATTGGTTTCTTGTAGAATCTTCAGGTCCTGCTCATCCACCCAGATGCAATGTGCCAGAAGTAAATTTCCTCCAGTTAAACCCAGGGATTGTAAATATTTTATTTCGCTGGTACCACGTTGTTCGGCTACACGTTTGCTCTCTGTTTTGTTTTCACAGGCATGGGTGTGAATGCCAGTGCGATATTGAAGAGCAAGCCTTTTTAACTCAAGCAGCAATTCTTCTGAGGTGCTCAAGATGCCCCTGGGTGCAAAAAGATATTGCAGTCTTCCATCATCTATCCCATGCCAATCTTTGATGAGCCCCAGACTCTGGTCAATGGATTCTTGTGTGGTCTCCTGAAAAGCACCTGGCAAATTGCCAAGTTCGGGTGGTAAATCACCAAAATCAGTCATGGCTTTACCAAATTTTGCTCGAATGCCAAAATCATACATCGCCTGGGCGTCGGCTTCTGCATTCATGATTGATCCCATATCCGCTATACAAGTCGTACCGGAGCGGATTAGTTCCATGCATCCCAGCCAGGCAGAAGCATAAGCCGTATTAAAATCATGGGCGGCTTCCAACTTCCAAGTCCTCTCACGAAGCCAGTCAAGCAGCTCCATATCATCAGCGGTACCCCTGAAAAGAACCTGGCAAAGATGTACATGTGTTTGAATTAATCCCGGGATAATAACTTTGTCGGTTGCATCAATCACAGTATCTGATTGGATTCCCCCACAATCACCGATTCGCTTGATTCGATTTCCTTCGACGAAGATATCACCCCGTACGATATCATCTTCACCCATCGTGATAATGGTTGCATTGCGAATCAGGATTGTATGCAAATTGCCTCCTGCAAAAAATTGAATTTTTTCAATTACTGCGAAACAAATGCAAATACAATAATGCCCGTAAAAAACTGGCACGGATGATTGGTTATTTATATTGAAGCTGATTCGATAGGATTCTGACGACGATTACACATTTATGATAGCACAAATATGCTCTTTGTCAACAAGCAATAACTATGCTCTCCTGTTATAAACAGGTGTGCTGGATTCTTGATTTATCAAAGCGACAAAAGGTTATCCCCGGTTGCCCCACTCAAATCCGCCAGGGATGTCCAATCCCAAGCGGTTCAGGTTCCTGAACACCGTTTGACTGATCATTTCGTCTAGGCTTGCCGGTCGGCTGTACATAGCCGGTACTGGTGGTGCAATGATCGCTCCGGCTTGAGCCGCCAAGTCCATGATCCGTAAATGCCCGCGGTGCAATGGGCTTTCACGTACTGAAAGTAGTAAGGGGCGACCTTCTTTCAATGTGACATCGGCCGCCCGTGTAATCAGATCATCGGCGTACGAATTCGCAATACCGGAAAGCGTTTTAATGGAACACGGGATCACAATCATCCCAAGAATGGGAAAAGAACCCGATGCAATGGATGCATCAATTTCATCATTTTCATAATTCACCGCAGCCAGTTCTTTCACCTGCTCAACTGTAAAATCTGTTTCAGCAAGGATTACCTTCTTTCCCACTTCGCTAATGATCAAGTACGATTCGATTTCCGCCTCTTTCATTACTTGCAAAGTCCGGATCCCATATATAGCTCCGCTGGCGCCTGTAATCGCAACAATAATTTTTTTCATATTTTTTCTAGAATCGACAAACACTGTTTAATATTCTAATCAAATGATTAAGACTTTTTAGGAAAATGACTTAATAATTTGCTCAATCAACAGCAAAAAATTATCAACCAGTATCTGAATATCCTCTTCACTGGCGTTATCGATATGCATACCGGCAGAAATTACCACGGAGCAATTCAAGCTTTTAGCCAATTTGCGGGCTGCTGTCTGGGCGATTTCATCTTCTTTATGACCAGGAAGGGTGATCACTGAAACGGTACTTCTGACTGCCTGAGAATTACACGAGGAAGCGTATGCATAGCCCACTGCCACTGCCCCCACATGATATTGACTGCCTCCACCTACCGTAACGATCAAATCATCGCCCATTTTTACAACGAGTGCTTCAACTTGATGGGGAGGTTCACCAGCACTGAATCGACTTGTTTGAATTTCGGATGGCATGAAATAATTAAAATACTCAAAGAACCATAAGGTGATTATAAATTTATTGTATCAATAAAATAGTTAAGATAGACATTTCGAATTAAAAATGACAATACAAGAATTTCAAATAATTATCTACCGATTATACAGCAGCGGTAAGGATCCCCTAAAATTAGACCACTGAAAAGTAGACACAACAGAGATAATAGAAGCAGGAGAAGGTCTACAATGAAAAGGTCACAATATAGCGAGAGCCAAATCGTGGCAATCCTGAAAGAAG
>Ga0228536_1002056_pt1 | contig 13832 bp, 12 predicted proteins | sample SJ1Smetagenome_FD_168611 | JGI IMG/M metagenome (GOLD analysis project Ga0228536, IMG submission 168611) | Enriched culture of PCE-dechlorinating microbial communities from Ithaca, New York, USA - SJ1.S | ecosystem: Engineered > Modeled > Simulated communities (microbial... > Unclassified... | reverse complement strand
GAGTTTTCTCAAAAAATCTTCTACCGGCTTTTCACCGTTGGATTTCACGTAGAAAAGCACTCTCCATCGCATTGAGAAAACCCCTTTCTCTGGCTTGAGGCAAGTATATCATATAAGACATTAATTGCAATAAAATTTGTTGATTCTGGGAAAGGGACCTGACTCAGGAACACATTTCAGGTATTGCCTGCTTGACGTCCTGAGCAAAGCGAAAGACCTGGTGTTGCCTTTAAAAAGCCTTTACCCCAGATTCTTCACCCAAAAAAGCAGGGCTCAGTATAACATGACCAGATCCTTCGGGCGGTGAGACAGCCCTCAGGATGACAATTCACCTCGTCGTCCTGATCGGATGCGGAGGAACTGGGATTGCTTTCGTCCTGAGTAAAGCTGGAAATACTGATTCCCTGTCATCCTGAGGAGCGCAGCGAGGAAGGATCTCAGGTTTGGTTCAACCAGAATCAAAGACGATAGTTTTCAATACGCTCTTTCAACTTTCCACAACAGGTGATTCCAGGTCTTCAAGATCGAGCGTGAGTTTTAAGCCAAGCGCAAGCGAGAAGTTGACCATGGTCTTGAGCGAAATGTTGAGCGAGCTTGCGTTCAGCGTCTTGTTGACGTAGGCCTGGGATTTTCCAAGGCGCTCAGCGAGTTCTTTCCGCGAGATATTTTTTGTGTTCATTGCTTCCAGAAAGGAATCAAGAAAGGAGAGCTGAATATCTTCGAGCCAGAAATCCGGTGATTTCATGGCTTCTTTAAATACCTTTTCAAATTGGCTTCCATATTTCATAAAGATCACCTCTTTGATTCGAGAGCTTTCTTTTCGGCAGTTCAGTGCCCCGTTATGCAGGTGACGGAGTTGAGCTTTCGGCAACTGGAAAGGCACGCAAATGACGAGTAAAACTGGAGCTGTAGAATCAGGGTCGGAGGTTTAAAAACAACCCCATCTTCTCGTCGCGTTGTTCGTTCGGAACGGAAGTTTGGTTTATCATTTCGAAGGACGAAGTCCGAGGAATCCCGGGAACTAGTTTTTTGGCTTTTTATGCCGTTCCACAGAAAATATACAACAATATTAAATTAGATGCAATAAGCAAATAAATATATAAATGTATCGAGTGAAAAATCGGTGCGTTTATCACGCATATTTTTTCTGAAACCCTGATGCCGATTTTTCTACTGCTTTTTTGTGCAGAACTTCAAATAAGGATATGTCATCGAAACATTGAACGGGAAACGGTACTGGTATAATTAAAAAATTGTCGCCTAAGGTCATGTATCCTCCGGATCATAGGAACAATTTGACTCCGGTCTCTTGAATAGGAGGATACGGACACAACACATTAGTCCCGTTGTTTCTGCAACAAACAGAATGAAACTCCTATCTCGAAATAGGGACATTTGCTTCCGATAATCCGAGGGAGGTTCTAAAATGTATCAGATCGAGGAGATTACAATCGCCGGGATTCAAGAGGCGTTCGATTCAGGGGAATTGACGTCCTGGGATCTGACAGCGGCCTACATGGAGCGCATCGCTGACATAGACAAGTCCGGCCCCACACTGAACTCCGTCCTGGAGCTCAATCCTGACGCACTCTATATCGCGGAGGCAATGGACAGGGAACGAAAGCTGAAGGGACCGAGGAGTCCTCTCCATGGAGTTCCCATCCTGATAAAGGACAATATCAATACCCATGACATGATGCGCACCAGTGCCGGCTCCATCGCCCTGGCCGACAACTTCACCCCTTATGACGCCACGGTCGCGGCGAAACTGCGCAGTGCCGGTGCGGTGATACTGGGTAAGACCAACATGACTGAACTTGCAAATTATATGTCCTCCACCATGAAAAACGGATACAGCTCCCGGGGCGGGCAGGTAATCAGCCCGTACAACCCCGAAGGAAATACCTGGGGGTCCAGCACCGGCTCCGCAGTTGCCACGTCAGCCAATCTGTGCGCCGTGTCCATCGGGACTGAAACAAACGGGTCCATTATCTGGCCCTCCCACAACAACGGCATCGTCGGGCTGAAGCCGACCAGGGGGCTGGTAAGCCGCTACGGCATCGTTCCGATCTGCACGGCCCAGGATACCGCGGGGCCTATGGCCCGCACTGTTGAGGACGCAGCAACATTATTGAATGCAATCGTGGGATACGACGAGCATGATCCGTCCACCTGGAGCCGGGAGGGGCAGATTCCTCAAGACTACCGGGCCTTTTTGGATCCGGACGGGCTGAAAGGCATGAAGGTTGGGATCAACAGGGGGTATTTCGGCGAGCTTTCCGACGAGCAGAAGGAATTGGCTGAGAAGGCGTTCGAGGAAATCAGAAAATGCGGGGCGGAAACAATTGAAAACGTGAATCTTCCCCACCTCCGCTGCGACCGCTCCGTCCTGCTCTACGAGTTCCGGCGGTGCATTGATGCATATTTGTCCACCTGCAGCCCGTCTTTAAAGAACCGCACGCTGAAAGACATCATTGATTTCAACAATGATCATCCGGAACAGGGGCTGAGGTACGGCCAGGGCATTCTTCTGGATGCGCAGCTGAAAGCCAGCGGAACGCTGACCGAACCCAAATATATTCACGACCGCCTGGCAGCATTGAAAGCATCCAGGGAGAACGGCATCGACAGGATTCTTGACGGCAGCTGCGCTGACATCTACGTGGCCCCGGGAATTTCCGACGCATCCCCGATTTCCGGTTATCCGTCCATCGTAGTGCCTATCGGCTTTACCCAATCCGACAATATGCCCTTCGGCCTTACTTTCGTGGGAAGAGCATTTTCCGAGCCAACCCTGATCCGCGCCGCCTATTCCTTCGAACGGAGAAAACGGGCACGCAGGGCCCCGAAATTCTGACCGAAACTCTCTCAACAGGCATTTCCGCACTCCGACACTGGAAAGGGTTCTGATCGGCTTTTAAGGGGTCTTCCGTTTCCCGCAACTAGAGAAAGAGGAACAGCAAAGGGCGTGCTGTTCCTCTTTGTTTTGTAGATTTCCGCTGGGTATGCCGGCAGAATATCCCAGGATTTTTAGAGCTGTGCAGGCGCAGAGGTTTTCCTAAATCTTCACCTGAACTTCACGTTTTCAGGGCCTGAACGTGCAGAAAGTATCAAACCCGGAACCTGGGAGGTTTTCCAGGCTCCTTCTTATCCTTCTGCACCGAGCTCTTCCATGACGCAGGCTGCGAGAACCTCCACCCCGATCGGGATGGCCTTCTCGTCGGGAAGGAAACAGCTGCTGTGAAGGGGAGGCATCTCTTCCTTTCCCACTCCTTCAGGCCTGCATCCAAGCCACAGAAACTGCGACGGCACCTCCCTGCTGAAGAAGGAAAAGTCCTCGCCGATGAGGGCGGGCTTCTCAACAAGGACAATATTGTTTTTTCCCACGGTCTTCTCGAGTGCGGAAAGGGTGGTTTTCGTCGTCCCCGGGTTGTTCATCAGCGGAGGATATCCTTTTATATATTCCAGTTCGCACTTTCCGCCCATCCCTTCCGCAACGCCTCTTGCGATCGTTCCGATCCTGAGGGGCATATTCTCCTGCGTCTCAGGATTCACAGTCCGGACAGTGCCCTCGAGGATGACCTCGTCGGCGACCACGTTGTACCTGCTGCCGCCCCTTATCGTTCCTATGGATACGACTGCGGAATCAAGGGGGCTCACATTCCTTGTCACGACAGTCTGAAGCGCCATTATAATGCCCGCGGCCATCACGATGGCGTCCACACCATTTTCCGGTTCTGCACCGTGGGATCCCTGGCCTCTGACAGTAAGAAAAAAACGATCCGAGGCCCCCATCAGGGGCCCCTCCCTGGTGCCAACCGTCCCTGTTTTCAGCGAGGGCCATACGTGCATTCCGAAAAGCGCCTTCACATCAGGGTTTCTCAGTGCCCCGCCGGCGATCATTCCCGGGGCGCCGCCGGCCGGATTGTCCTCTTCCGCCGGCTGGAAAAGGAATTTCACACTTCCTGCAATTTCGTTCCTCATTTCCGAGAGCACGAAAGCCGCGCCGAGAAGGACGGCGGTGTGGACATCGTGCCCGCATGCATGCATTACTCCCTTTACGGCAGAGGAACAGGGATGCCCTGTTTTCTCTTCAATGGGAAGGGCATCCATATCGGCCCTGAGGGCCACGCAGGGACCATTTCCCGCCCCCCTGAGCAGGGCAACGACACCGTGACCGCCCACGCCTTCAGTGACTTCAAGTCCGGCCTGCCTTAATGCAGATGCTGCGAGGGATGCGGTAATCGCTTCATTTTTGCTCAGTTCAGGGTGCCTGTGTATCTGACAGCGAAGTTCAGATACGCGGTTCATGTTCTTTTCGACGAGCGCCCGTATTTTTTGAATCACAATAGCCTCCAGATAAATTTTCGATGTATGCCTTGCATACGGAATCTTAATTTTGCTGTCCGCTTTTCCCCGCCGCCGGCACTAGGGATCTCGCGAAATGGCAGGCCACGAACCGCCCGGGTTCGAGTTCCCTCAGCTCCGGGGTCTTCTCCCTGCAGACGTCCTGACTGTAGGGACACCGCACCTGGAACCGGCACCCCTCCGGAGGCTCGATGGGGCTGGGGACGTCCCCTTCCAGGATGATGCGGTCCCGCTTTTTCCCGAACTTCGGCAGGGGGATCGCCGACAGGAGGGCCTGGGTATAGGGATGGAGCGGCTCTACGAAAAGGCTCTTGTAGTCCGAAAGCTCCACGATCTTCCCCAGGTACATGACCGCGATGCGGTCCGACACGTGCTTCACCACGCTCAGGTTGTGGGAGATGAAGACGTAGGTGTAGCCAAACTGCTTCTGGAGGCTGTTCAGCAGGTTCAGGATCTGGGCCTGGATGCACACGTCCAGTGCGGACACCGGTTCGTCCAGGACGATGAACTCAGGTGAAAGTGCAAGTGACCTGGCTATGCCTATTCTCTGCCGCCTTCCCCCGTCGAGCTCGTGGGGGTATGCGTTCATGAGCCTCCTGGCGAGGCCCACGGTATCCATCAGCTCGCCGATCTTTCTGTTCCGATCGGTTGCCGAGGGGTACACGCTGTTCACGAGCAGGGGTTCGGCGATGAGCTCGGACACCGACAGCCGCGGGTTCAGGCTTGAATAGGGGTCTTGGAATACGATCTGGACTTTCTTCCGCATACCCTTCATCTTCCGGGCAGAATAGGTGAGGATGTCCTCGCCCCAGAACTTCACCTCTCCCCCGGTAGCGTCGAGCAGGCGGATCATCACCCGACCGAGGGTGGACTTGCCGCATCCCGACTCGCCCACGAGCCCGAGGGTCTCTCCCTTGCGGATGGAGAAGGAGACTCCGTCCACAGCGTGGAGCATTCCCCGCTTCGTCTTGAAGTATTTTTTCAGGTTGGTGACTTCAACCATCGGATGTGTCTGTTCCATTCTGTTCCCCCCTATTTCCCGAGGTGAAGGTAGGGCTTTCCCCGCACGGGGCACGCCACAAAATGGCCGGGCTCGATCTCCACCATGGGAGGGACGCCCTTCGAACAGGCTTCCACTGCGTAGGGGCAACGCGGGTGGAAGGCGCATCCCGAGGGAAGATCCGTGGGATCCGGCATCAACCCCTGGATGACCTTCAGCTCCTCTTCGTCGGAGTCAAGGTCGGGAATGGAATTGAACAGCCCCTCGGTGTAGGGATGGCCGGGGTGAGTGAACAGGGCCTCCGTGGGGGCGTACTCCACCACCTTTCCGGCGTACATGATGGCCACCTTGTCGCACATCTCTGCCACGATGCCCAGGTCGTGAGTTATCATTATGAGAGACGTGTTGATTTTCCGCCGGAGCTCGTGCATAAGCTCGAGCACCTGGGCCTGGATGGTCACGTCGAGGGCAGTTGTCGGCTCGTCGGCGATGAGCAGTGTCGGGTTGCAGGCAAGGGCGATGGCAATGACCACCCTCTGCTTCATTCCACCGCTGAACTGGTGGGGGTAGTCTTTCGCCCTCTCTCTTTTTATGCCCACGAGTTCGAGCATCTCCTCCGCCCGCTCGAGGGCCTGCTGTTCTGTCAGTTTGTTATGAAGCAGCACCATCTCTGCAATCTGCTTGTCCACGGTCATGACGGGGTTCAGGGATGTCATGGGATCCTGGAAGATCATGGCGATTTTTCCGCCCCTGATGGAGCGCATCTGCTCCTCCGTCTTCTCCAGGAGATCCTCTCCTTCGAAGAGGATCTTTCCGCTGATGATCTTCCCCGGAGGATTGGGAACAAGCCCCATGATTCCGAGGGCCGTGGTCGTCTTTCCTGCGCCCGTCTCACCAACGAAGCCGAGGTTTTCCCCCGGGGCAAGGGACAGGTTGAGGTTCTCCACCGCGTGGACCGTGCCGCTTTCAACTACGTAGTGAATGGACAGGTCCTGTATGTCGAGCAGCAATTTTTTGTCTTCCATTGTCTTTTCCCCCGATGCTATCGCTTCAGCTTGGGGTCAAGGGCGTCGCGGAGCCCGTCCCCGAGATAATTGAGCGCGAGAATGGTGATCATGATGGCCAGGCCGGGAAAAGCTGTCATATGTGGGAAGTCCCGTATATATCCCCTTCCGCCTGAAAGCATCGCGCCCCATTCGGGGTACGGAGGCTGGATGCCCAGGCCTATAAAGGAAAGTCCCGAAGCAGTAAGAATGGCCATGGCAACTCCAAGGGTGGACTGGACGATTATCGGGGCCATGCAGTTGGGAATTATGTGCTTCAGGATGATTCGAAAGTTTGATGATCCCACAGCTTTTGCCGCTTCGACAAATTCCTGTTCTCTCAGTGAAAGAACCGATCCTCTGATAACACGGGCATACTGGGGAAGCGACGACAGACCCACTGCGATCATGAGGTTGAAGAGTCCGGGGCCAAGAGTTGCCGCAATGGAAATTGCAAGCAATGTGGAAGGTATGGACAACAAGATGTCCATTATCCGCATGATGACTTCATCGACAATCCCTCCGTAATAGCCTGCTATCGCACCCAACGTCCCACCTGACACCAGGGCTATTCCCACGGCAATAAAACCTATTAAAAGAGAGATCCGGGCTCCGAAAATCAGCCGGCTTAGAATATCACGCCCGTATTCATCCGTCCCCAAAAGAAATTGTTTCGACGGGGGCTCGAATTGATGGGCCAAATTCTGCTTTGAGTAACTATAAGGTGCAAGAAAGTTTGCAAATATTGCTATTAAAGCCAAAATAATCAGGACGATTATGCCAACGATGCTCATCTTATTTTTTTTTAGACGATGAAAAACCCCGGCAAACCCGGTAAATTCTACAGATGCCTTTCCTGTCTGAGCCATAATGGGCCTCCTTGCCTTGAAGACTACTTGTACCGTGCGCGAATACGCGGGTCGACAAAACCGTACAGCAAATCGACGATGAGGTTTACGATGCAGAAGGCTACAGCGATAAAGAGCACAGCTCCCTGTACAACAGGATAGTCTCTCATCTTGATTGACTCGACCATAAGCCGGCCGACGCCGGGTATGGAAAAGATGGATTCGGTCAGAACAGCACCGGCGAGAAGCACTCCGAACTGAAGCCCCACAACGGTGATCACCGGAATCAAGGCATTTCTCAGGGCATGGGTCCATATCACGGTAGACTCTTTTTGTCCCTTTGCCCGGGCTGTGCGGATGAAATCCTGCCTGATCACCTCGAGCATGCTGGACCGGGTCATCCGGGTAAAGACTGCCAGGGAAAAAGTGCCCATTGTTATGGACGGGAGAATGTAATGAAGAGGCCCTTCAAGGCCTGATGAAGGAAGCCAGCCCAGGTACACCGAAAAGAACAAAATCAGCAGAAGTCCCAGCCAGAAAACGGGCATTGAAAGACCTATAAAGGCTACGAGCATTGCCGATGTATCCATCCAGGAATTTTGTTTTATTGCAGAGAGAATACCGAGAGGTATGCCCAACAGCACGCAAAGCACCACGGAGACGGAGGTTACCTTCAGGGTGTTTGGAAAAACCGACAGTATTTCGTTCATGACCGGTCTTTTGGTGATGTATGACGTTCCCATGTCTCCGTTTACGAGAACATTGACGACATAGCGCTTGAACTGAACCAGAAACGGGTCGTCAAGGCCCTGTTTCACCCTGAATTCAGCCAGGGATTCAGGGGACGCCATTGTCCCCAGGGCACTGATAGCCGGATCTCCGGGGGTGAAAAAAAGCATGGTGAAAATGACGAATGCCACGCCCAGGAGAACCGGAACCAACATAAGCAAACGTTTTACAATATACTTTATCATGGTTTACCTCTCGTAAAACAAATCAAGATCTGCCTTGAACAGCTTTTTGACTGCAGGATTTGTGTAGAGCATATGACCGCCGTCGTAATGTTTGAGAGTAATGGCATCCCTCTGGCTCTTCGGGATGTCCAGATGGTTCACGGAATATTCAAAGGAAGCCCTGCTGCAGCGCAGATCAAAGTTCCCCATGGCAACAAAGAGCCTGACCTTAGGATTTCTCCTCAGTCCTTTCGAAAGTTCCCCTACAGTGCACGCAAATCCGCCGCCGCGGTTTCCCGGGTTGTTTGCCCCGGACGTAAAATCCCAGGCAGGGTAAAGCAGTTTATTGTGATATATATATTCCCTGCTCTCGACGAAGTTGAGATTCTCTGCGAAATGATCCATCAATGCGGAAAAGGCAGGTACCTGAGCATAGAACATCGAAGGATCCTCGTTCAGGTCGTACACGGCTCCTCTGGATGTGATTCTTGCATCATAAGCACCCAGGAAAACGCTTTTTTCACGCAACAGATTGGATGCGAAATAGTCTATTGGAACTCTCAGGTTGTTTTGCAGTATTTCTTCGGCCCTCAAACCGGAAAACTGCGAATATGTTTCCGCGATGCGGTGTCTTTCAGCTTCGTCAAGCATGTTGCCCTTCCAAAGGGCAGCGAGGTATTCGCTTTCAGCCCAGGATTTTGCCTTCTGGTAGAGTTCTTCACGGTCCATATCAAGGAATTGGGGCGCAAGCTTTCTGTGATACCAGGCCGCGTTGCACATTGTCGGCAAGTTATGGACATGAGGGCGGTCGTTTGGAATGAGCGCGGCAAGATCTTCATAGCTTAAGGCGGGAGAAATCAGCACAATGCCCTTCGGCTGAATTCCCCGTTCCTGAAGTGCGGATGCCAATGCCCCGCAGCGGAATCCGCCATAGCTTTGCCCTACCAGGTAAAGGGGAGAGCCGAACAGCCTGTATTGGGCCATGTAGCGCTGTATAAACTGACAGATCGACTCGATATCCTGTTTTACTCCCCAGAAGGTTTTGTATGGGTCGACCCCTTCCTCCGGCCTGCTGAAACCGGTTCCGACCGGGTCAATAAAGACTAAATCGGAGTGGGTCAAAAGGGTGTTTTCGTTGTCAACCAAACTGTACGGCATTTCCGGCAGGTCAATTCCTTCTTCTGTTCCGGCGACCTGCACGGGGCCGAAAAAATTCATGTGAAGCATAATGGAAGAAGCCCCGGGCCCGCCGTCCAGTATAAAAGAGACAGGCCTCTTTTCCTCGTTCTCACTTCCATTTTTCTTATAGCTGACGAAAAATATTTCGCCGATCTTTCTGCTTTCGTCGTGGAACAGAGGCATATAGCCGGCAAAAGCAGAATATTCCATGTCTTCTCCGTTAATGCGGATAGAATGTTCCGTTTCTTCTATGCTTTCACGGCTTTCGCCGGACCATTGCTCGCTCATTTGATCTGCTCCCTTCCTTTTTGTACAAAGAGCTTTCGGATAAATGGAATGGCCCCCGGGATCCCTGAGATTCCCCAGCCTGTACACGGAAGCAAATCTCAAGTCCCCGAGGGGGCCGGATGAACGTTTTGCAGGACTGTCATGGAGAATCTATTCAGCTGCTTTCCCCACTGAAAACCGCGGAAACGCGGTTTTCAGGTTCTGCGCGAAGTTCTGCGCCGAATATTGATGATGAATGAAATGGGCCCGCTCCCCTAAATCCTCTTCCGCCAGCATTCAGGAGGCGGGCCTTCAGCGACTTTTTCTGCCGTTTCACATGTTTTCAGGTAAAAAACCCTGCTTCCGAGAAACGGCAGAAACCGTTAAAAGCAAATCTCCCCTACTCGAAGTACACCCCGTTTACGCTGTGGTATCCTATCGGGCAGATTTCAAATCCTTTGACATTCTTTTGTGTTCCGACCAGCAGCTCGCCATTGTTTACATACATCCACGGCCTCAACACGTTGACGATCCTGTCCTGGATTTTATGATAGAGGGCCTCCCTTTCGGGACCGTCAGGCATCTGGGCTCCCTTATCGATCATGGCGTCCAGTTCGGGGTCACTGACGTTGCTTCGGTTCGTTCCGCCTATCATTTTTGAATGAAGCACCGGAGCCAGTGAAAAGTCTGGGTCGGGCGGACATGTCCAGGACATGGAATAGAGGTCCTGCTTCTTCTGTTTCAGTCCTTCCATAAATGCGCCCCACTCAAACACTTTCATTTCAACGGTGATGCCCACTTCTTCCAGCTGCGCCTGAACCATGGTTGCAGTAGCCAGCCTTGCATAATCCTCGTCTGTCCAGTATTCAAGCTTCAGGTTCTCAGCACCCGCTTCCTTCAGAAGCCTTTTCGCTTTTTCAACATCCTGGACATGAGGCTTTAAAGAAGGATCAAAGTATTTCTGGTTTGGAGGAAACTGGCTTGTCGGCAGCGATCCGACTCCTCGGTCGATGGCCTTCTGCATGGAAGCAGTGTCAAGAGCGGCCCAGATGGCTTCCCGAACTTTGGGGTTATCCAGCGGAGGACGCAGAAAATTGAAACCGCAGTAATGGGTGCTGAAGTCTGTTTTCCTGAGAAGCGTCAGGTTTGGGTTTTCAATAATGCGGTTCATATCGATCGGCTTGATGTAATACGCAATATCGACTGCACCTGTTTCAAGCTCAACAACTCTGGCAACAGGTTCGACGATTGTTCTGATGATAAGATTCTTGAATTTCGGCTTTTCGCCCCAGTACTCATCAAAACGCACAAGAGTAATCTTGTCGCCTTTATTCCAGCTCACGAACTTGAATGCCCCTGTACCTACAGGGTTCATACCATAGGAATCTCCGGCTTCATTTACCGCTTTTTCATTTACAATACTGCCGGGAGTGATGCTCAAAGCCGTAAGCATGGGCGTGTAGGGTGCCTTAAGTTTGATAACGAATGTATAGTCATCAAGAACTTCGACAGTTTTGATCGAGGAAAGAAATGCATATACAGATCCGCCCTGGGGACCAAGAGCTCGTTCAAGAGAAAACTTCACGTCCGATGCCTTCAGTGTCTCTCCATTATGGAACTTGACACCTTTTCGAAGATAAAATTTGTAGTTAGTAGCATCAAGCTGCTCCCATTTCTCCGCCAAACCGGGTTTGACTCCTCCTGTTTTTTCATCCCAGACAACCAGTCTATCGTATACTGCCATCTTAACGTTCGAAGACGCAAGGTCATATGTCAGGATGGGATCAAGGGTTTTGGCATCAAATGCATTAGCCACGATCAAAGTATCTTTTTCGGCAAAGGATGTGCCGGCCATAAGAACCAGAAATACAACTACAAGGAAACTGAAAAACATTTTCTTTCCGGTAAACATTTCTTTCCCTCCTTTTTCTTTTCTTTACGAAGCACTCCAGCAAAGAAACAAACTTCCTTTTATGCACTTTTTCTGAGTCATTGACCACCCCGTCTCTTTCCGTAATTTTTGTTCCGGAAATAAAGACTTAAAAACCGACCCGCATTAAAAATGTCGTTTCGTTTTTGCCGCGCTTACAGAAGAAAACCTACCAATAGACGTCCTGTTCTATGAGTACACTCCTGGTTGCCTCGAAAATCTCTTCGAAAGAACCATTCAGTGTTTCTTTCAAGGCAAGAATTATGGAATTACAGAGACTCATAGCTGCCGTATATGAATAAAACGGGGATGTGTTGGGGCAAAAAAGAGTGCAGGAAGAATATTTCACAAGGGGGGAAGAGGCCCCGTCTGTTATTGCAACTATCGGGACTCCTTTATCATGAAGAAAACGGCAAACAGACAACGTGCTTTTTGTATATCTTGGAAATGAGAATAAAACAACAGCGTCATGTTCCCCGAATTGCATAAGCTCTTCAAAAATGTCATCTACACTGGGCGAATGAAACGTTACATTGGGCATGAACTGTTTGAGCAAAAAGCCAAGGTAATAGGCAAGGGAAAAGGATGAACGGGCTCCCATGATCTCAATCTTTCCGGCGGAGTTCAGTATTTCGATTGCCTTTGAAAAACCGGTATGCAAAAATTGAGTCAGCAGGACGGATAAATTTTCTTTTTCATAAGAAATCACCTGTTGCTGGAAAAGGGAATCCCTGTAACTGCATGAAATATTTCCCTCTTTCAGCTTTTGCATTGGCAGGACGTCAATTAGGGCACTTTCATGAAACGCATGGCACATATCCTTGTAATGCTTGAAACCAAGAATCTGGACGAGCCTGAGAACAGTTGCAGAAGAAACACCGGCTTCTTTGGCCAGCTGCCTCACTGACATCAGGGAAGACCGGTAAGAATCGTTTAGAAGAACACTTGCAACTGCCTGAATTTTTTCAGACATTTGAGGGAGCACCTGGTGGAGTTGTTCAATAATATTCATTTTTTCTCCTTAAAACAAACAATACATTTCCAAGCCTCAAATGTAACTTTTGATTTAGTCTAAAGGGACTTTATTTCTTTGTCAAGGAAAACCAGACTTCTGGAAATAGGCTTTTCGGAAAATTCAATTTAACCAACTGTTGTATAGCGGGAAATCTGATGTGTAATCCCGAGTGAAGAGAAAAATCCGGATTCTATTTCATCTTTAAGAGCGCAGCGAGGAGGGGTCCCGGGTTTGAGCCTGCTGAGAATCTTAGATAGATCCTTCGGGCGGTGGAACAGCCCTCAGGATGACTGCATAATTGTCGTCGTGAGCGAAGGGAAGGTATTGGTTTTGGTTGTCGTCCTGAGCGGCAGCGAAGTACCTGGTGTTGGTTTTAAGAGAATCAAAAACAAATCCTTCCCGTTGCTCAGGATTACAGACCGTTTACCCCGGATCCTTCGGGCGATGGAACAGCCCTCAGGATAAAAGTCTTTGTTAATCATCCTGAGCGATATCGAAAAATCCGGATTTGCTGCCATTTTCAAACCTAATCAGGGCTTCGTGAACAAGTCACGAGCCTTGCTTGGCCAAAGCCGAAGTGGACAAACTGTGGATAAGAATCGCGCACGATATGACCAAAACGACTTTTTCGACGCTCTCCAGAAAAAATGACAAAATATCCCGGAGTGTCCTCCAAAGATTCATTATTATGAACTGAAGGATGATGATGCTGTCGCTTGTCTCGGGAAGCTTCCCCCGTATTCGGTCCAGTCCGTATTTCCGCTTCCCTTCTCCGAACTTGCCTTCGACTTCATTCCTCTTCGCCGCGTCTTCCCTTTCCAACCGCTTCCTCTCCTCAAGTTTTCCCTCGTCGAGCGGCGGTCTTCCGAGGCCCGGTCCGCTGAGCCGGATTCCCCTCTCCCTGCACCACGCGAGGTTGGCCCGCGTCCGGAAGATCATGTCCGCGCATACCACTTCCGGCCGGCATCCGTTCCGCTCCCGGTACTGTTCGCACGCCTCGACGAAGAGCGTACTCTCGTTGAAGTTCTCCCACGAGGAACGGACGACGAAGGTGTGTCCGTTCTCTATGGCGACGAGGATCTTCGCTCCGAATTCGACTTTCGCTCCCGCCTTGCCTCTCACTATCGGCCGGACGTGCGGCCGGGCGAAGTTGACTATCCTCGCCGCAGCACGGTGCGTCCGGGTATCCAGCATGTGCTTCTGCTGACGGTGCACTTCCCGCGCGGTTT
>Ga0228536_1002055_pt1 | contig 13834 bp, 10 predicted proteins | sample SJ1Smetagenome_FD_168611 | JGI IMG/M metagenome (GOLD analysis project Ga0228536, IMG submission 168611) | Enriched culture of PCE-dechlorinating microbial communities from Ithaca, New York, USA - SJ1.S | ecosystem: Engineered > Modeled > Simulated communities (microbial... > Unclassified... | reverse complement strand
TCGACGCAGCGACCGAGGCCTTCAGCGAAGTAAAGATCGAGATGGGTATATAAGAATACAAATTTTTTGATAAATTGAAAATATTTGCTCTATATATGCTGATAAGATACTATAATATAGTGATCATATTTATCAGGGGGCAAAACATGGAGAAAAGAAAAAAAAGCGCTTTCACACTCGTAGAACTTCTTGTCACCATTTTGATCATTGGAGTTCTCGCGGGACTGCTGTATCTTGCTATCAGGCCCTCGGGAGACATGGCCAGGGAAAAGGCCTGCAGCGGCAACAGGGCTACTGTCTTGTTGGCGCTTGACTCATACAGGTTTTCAAGCGGCGTCAGCAAGGAAACTTACACCCTTCAGAACTTCATCGACGATGATTATAAAGACACGATAAGCAACAAAGAGGTCAAGTGTCCATCCGGCGGCACCTACTCTGCAGGAACATCGAACGGCAGGGAGGCCGTTGTATGTTCCGTCCACGGCGGCGGTGACGAACCCGGAGGCGGGGACGGACCCGGTCCGTCAGGAAACGTCATACCGGGAACTGACTTATTTGGCGGAGACGGATATCAGGCGATTGACGACTGGGAAGAAGCCATAATTAGTGAAAACAGTATCTCTTTTAGTCAGGGAGAAAAATTTAAGTACGAAGACAAATATTACGTCGCTGTAGGGACAGAATCTGATATTTACTACAATGGAAACAGCAGTCCGGAAATGGAGAATGTAGAAACAAAATGGTGGACTACAAAATCCGGCGGGGGCCTAGTAGAGTTCACGGGAGTCTCGAAAAACTGGGACGAGATAGAGACAGGGTATAGGTTTTACAGGGGAGACATCCTCTATTACAACGGCGATTACTATGTCTGCATGGTACAGGGATACACAGGGTATTATGATATAGTTAAGGGGCAATGGTGGAGCAACACTCCTGACCTTCCCGGATCTGCCTGGGCATGGTATAAGCTGAGCAATTAATTTTTGAAAGCATTAATTAACTAACAGGGGCTTCCGTCTGATTCGGGATCCTTCTTTTTTCAAACAGGCTTCCGTGGGCATTGATGAAAACCCTCAGCAGAGGATAGCTATGAACTGGGATGCCAGAACTACGAGTATCAGTGCTACGGGGTATGTGGCGGCGTAGGGCAGGGAGACATAGTCGGTGCGGGTCTCTGAGATAAGTACTCCAAGCGCCGGGGTGCTCGTCATCCCTCCGCATATCGAGCCGAGCGTGTTGAATATGTCGAGGCTGAACATCCTGACCGCAACAAAATAGCCCGCTATCATGGGCAGAAGGGTCATTACGACCCCCGCGAAGAAGAGGACCGGGCCATGTTCCGTGAGGGTAGCGACGAAGCCCTTGCCCGCGGCGGACCCGGCTCCGGCCAGGAAGAGGGCCAGGCCGAACTCCCTCATGGTCTCAAGCGTCGATTTCTTCACCTCCAGTGATATCGGACCTATGCGGCCGAAATATCCTATGATAAGCCCGGTAAGGAGAGGCCCGCCAGATGCCCCGAGGCTGAACCTTGCCCCTCCCGGAAGAGGTATGACGACCTTTGCTGCGATCATGCCTGCAGCTATCGTCAGCGCCAGGGCACAAAAACCGAAAGAGTCGATCTTTATATACCCCTTGCACCCTCCCCCGCCTTCATCCATATCGTTCCAGCAGTCTTCCGCCGACCGGGTCTTAGTAAAATCTACCATTAGGATCTTAGGCACTATCTGTACAAAGAGCACCACACCGAGGACTCCGAAAGGATAGGCTATCCCATAGCCAATGGACGCGCTTGGGTCGCCCGTCGCCTCGATCGCAGCCGCGAGTCCGGGCGTGCTTGTAAGGGCTCCGTTCATTATCCCCACCGCAAGCGGGACAGGGATGCCCAATAATTTTATTGAGGCAACGCAGAGCGCCGCGCCTGAAATTATCGTTACGATCCCTATGGCTATATATGCAGCCGCCCTGCTTTTGAAATTGCAGAAAAATACGGGACCCGCGATCAATCCCACTGATGCCACGAAGCAAACCAGTCCGAGGTCGCGGATCGACCCCGGGAGCTCCTGCCCGAAATGGCCGAAGACAAGAGCCACGAGCAGGACTCCCGATGTCCCCAGCTTTATGTTGTAAAATTTGATGCTTCCCAGAATGTACCCCAGAGTAAGGATGAAAAACAATATCTTTACGGAACCCAAAAGACCGCGACCTCTCCGGTAAAAAGTCATCACCTGCGCTGACCTGACGATGCTCGGTAGTATTTTATATCAAAAAAAGCATATATAGAATCTCAGGAGAGGGATATTAATTTCACAGATCCAAAATCTCCTTCAGGAGCCCAAAATGCATCTGTTCTCCCGTAAAAAACTTTCGAAACAACTTGGTATCATTTTAAATTTGTGATAATATTTGTTCAACATAATTATTTATTTATCCTGTATACAATATATGTTTAAAAATCATAATATAATAGTTGTATATAAATGTAAATATCTTGCTTTTTAACGTCAGATCAAACTTGGAGGAAATGGCATGAGAGACATTATTACTGTTGAGTGCTGCAAGACCTTTTTTGATTCCTGTTTTGATGCCATTTTTCTGACCAAGCCGGACGGAGAGATAATCAGGGCGAACCCTGCCGCGTGCAAAATGTTCGAGAGGACGGAAGAAGAACTGCGGACAGCCGGCAGGGACGGGATCATCGACAAGAACGACCCCAGGCTTGAAGATGCGTTGAGAAAACGTGAACATGACGGAACGGTAAGGGCAGAACTTAATTTTTTGAGGAAAGACGGGAAAAAATTTCCCGTCGACCTGACATCCAGCGTAGTAAACGCAAGAAACGGAGACAAACTCACCCTGATCATCATGAGGGACATATCGCTCTGGAAAGAAGCCGAATATGTGTTGATGAGGGAGAAGGAGCTCCTGGAAAGGCTGGCGGTATACGACCACATGACCAAGACCTTCAACCGCAGGGGGCTGATCAGGAGGGTCAGGGAGGAGGTCCTGAGGGCGGACCGTGAGGAGAAAGCCCTTTCCCTTGTCATGGTCGACCTTGATCACCTCAAACACATAAACGACACTTACGGGCACCTCAGCGGTGACACGGTCCTCTGCAAAGTGGCGGACATCATTTCAGACAACCTTCGCCCATATGACATAGTCGGCAGATACGGAGGCGACGAATTCCTGGTATGCCTGCCTTCGACAGGCGCAGCAGATGGAGGGCGGATCGCCAAGAGGCTGCGCCAGCGGCTCGAGAGCACCGTGATTGACTACAGGGGATCAAAGATAAACGCTACTGCAAGTTTCGGCGTTTCAACATACGAACCTAACTCCGGGATCACCATCGACAGCCTTATTTCCCGGGCCGACGACCAGATGTACGTGGCAAAAAGGAGGCGCAACTCTGTCTCCGCCCCAGAATGAGATAGGACAAGGCGCATGGCTGAGGCATAGGGTTGCAATTTTCCAACGGGAGTGATACTATTTCGCCCAATATATGGAAAGTTCGGAGGAAGCCCAATGAAATCATTTACCGATCTCACGAATAAGAATTTCAACTGCTGGTGGTGCGTCTAGCGTCCCGCCGGTATTTGGCTGTGCCGATACAGGGGGACTGAAAGGGATCGTTTCTTTCAGTCCCCCTTTTTTATACAAAAACAAGGGCAACGCGCGCAAAGAAGAGAAGAGAGAAGCAAAGAGAGGCTGCAACAGCTAAGAGGAGGAGTAATTATGAGAGAGAGTACAAAAAATACAGCAGGTTTCCCCGTGAAAGGCATGTTCGGTGATTTCGGGGGCAGCTACGTTCCCGAAAACCTCACCCCTGTGCTCGAAGAGATAGCGGCCGAGTATGAGAAGTGCCGCTGCAGCACCGTTTTCAGGGAAGAATACCTGACCCTGCTGAAGGATTATGTCGGCCGGCCCTCCGCACTCACCGAGTGCAAAAACCTCACCGCGAAAAACGGGGGAGCAAGGATATTCCTCAAGAGGGAAGACCTGAACCATACCGGAGCCCACAAGATAAACAACTGCATCGGACAGGCCCTGCTCGCGAAAAGGATGGGCAAAAAGAAGATCATCGCGGAGACGGGAGCGGGAATGCACGGAGTCGCCAGCGCCACCGTAGCCGCGCTGATGGGCATGGAGTGCGACATATACATGGGAGTTGTAGACATCGGACGCCAGGCACCGAACGTCCTCAGGATGAAGGCACTGGGTGCGAGAGTGGTCCCGGTATCGGAGGGACAGGGAACCCTCAAGGAGGCCGTTGACGCGGCTCTTGAAGTGTTCTGCAAAGACCTCTCGGTCTTTTACCTCCTCGGCTCAGCCGTAGGCCCCCACCCCTACCCGACCATAGTCCAGGATTTTCAAAAGATAATAGGCGAAGAGGCCAGGGCCCAGATGATCGAGCGGACCGGCTCCCTTCCCGACGCGGTCGTCGCATGTGTCGGCGGCGGGAGCAACGCCATCGGCGCCTTCACAGCCTTCATAGAAGACCCGGAAGTTCGGCTTATCGGGGTCGAACCCTCCGGAAGAGGTCTGACCTACGGAGATCACGCAGCCAGTCTGACAAAGGGCGCCCCGGGAGTCATGCACGGCTTTAAAAGCTACGTTCTCACAGATGAAAAGGGTGAACCCGCGCAAGTATATTCCATTGCCGCCGGACTCGACTACCCTTCGGTAGGCCCGGCCCACGCCGCGCTGAAGGAGAGCGGCAGGGGCGAGTACATCTGCGCAAGCGACAAAGAGGCCCTTAATGCCTTTAAGCTTCTCTGCCGCACCGAGGGCATAATCCCCGCCCTCGAAAGCTCCCACGCCCTCGCCGGAGCACTAAGGATCGCCGCCGAAATGGAAAAAGACAAAAAGGTCCTCGTCAACCTGTCCGGCAGGGGGGATAAGGATATGGAGACTATTGCGGCTCTGGGGGTAATTGAGGTTTAGAGCGGCGCTGACTTAGCAAGGCTTGCGGAGCCTCACTTCGACGTATTCATATACGCCTTCGTGAGGCTCTACTGCGCATTGCGTCGTCATCATCCGCGATCTGCCCCACTTGCGGTTTTAGAGGGGCTATCGTTAAACCGGGAAAAACAGAAGCGGGGAATTTGCCGGAAGACCCATCCGGCAGTGAATGAGGGTCTTTTATATCGTCTTCCCCGAGTGCCCGTATCGGGGATCCAGCGTCTCTAGATTCTTGCTATGACTGAATTTAAACCTTTTAACCCCAAGCCGCTGGAATTCCCGTCAAGTAGCATCCGGGAACGACGGAGATTATGAACCTCCGCGGCCTTTGGCCGCAATTCGCCGCGATGCGAAGCGGGCAAATTCTCCAGCGACGGGTAAAGTTGCGAATTCTCCGTTGCGGGGAATAAAAAATGCGGAGAGCCTGACGGGCTCTCCGCATTTTTTATTTAATGTACAGCCGGTCTCCGGCTTACTCCTGCATCGCTGCCGCACGGTGCTGCTTCAGTGCCTTCCAGACGTAGAGGCCAAGTGCGAGGCCTATTACCCCGTAGACCATGAAAGTCCTGAAGTACTCGCCCAGCAGTGCCTGTCCGAAGAGAGACTGGCCGATCTCGGGGGACATTATGAACATTGAGTTGAAGAGGATCGTTCCGAAGATCGCGTTTTTGATGTTCGCCTTCGAGGTGGAAGCCCCGCCGACGAGCAGTGATGCGACTGAGAACATCCCGATCTGCGTATGGGCATTGTAGGTGTTGAGCGTGCCCATGTTCTGGAGGTAGATTATCTGCCCCCAGGCCGCGAGAACGGTAGATATCATCGTCGCGATGATCCTTGTCTGGTCCACGTTGATGCCCGAGATCTGAGAGACGTGCTGGCTGAAGCCGGCGGAGCGGAAGTCCTGTCCGAGCTTTGTTTTGGTGATGAGGACGGTGAAAATGCAGAGCGCCACGATCAGAAGCCCCGTCACCACCGGTACGCGGCGGACCATCGTCATCGGCGTCTCGGCGGCTATCGCGTGGATCGAAACAGCCGCGAGTACGATTCCGAGCACCATATTGCTTATGGCACTTCCTCTGTCATTTTTGTAGCTCTCTTTCCTCCTGTTGTTGAGCCACCAGCGCGCGACGGTGAAGATGATTATGCCGGCGGCCACTATCAGAAGCGCGTGAACGAAAGGTATCGTACATATGTCGTCGAGGGCGTACTTAAGGCCGCCGCTCTGAGCCGGCACGAGGTCGACCGTCATGCGTATCCCTATCCCGTCCGGCTTGATCATCGGGTGCGTCGCAGGGACTGCTATGATAACACCGACTACAAAGAGGAAGAGGAACTGGTAGACGCCGTTGGCGAAGTAGCCGACGATGAGGCTGGCTATCATCTCCTGCCCTCTGGTCTTGTTGTAGAGCAGACCCGTAAGGTAGCCGCAGAGCGCGGCCACGAAGAAGGCGATCACGAATGCGTAGAGCAGACCTGAGACTCCTCCGAGCTCAAAGTACCTCACAAGCGAAATGGCGATCTGTCCCGACATCGCTCCGATAACGATCCCGAAGTTCAGTCCAAGCCCGGCAAGCACCGGGATGACAAGCGAAAGGACAAGGAAGGTGTTGCGGAATATGCGGCTTGAGAGTTCCGAAAGGAAGTAAGGGAGCGAGACATTTTCCGAGACGAAGAATCCGAAAAGCGTGAAGCCGACGAATATCAGAGTAACGATGTTGTCCAGCAGCCACTGTCCGATGTTCCTGCCTTCAGTCCCGGTTTTAAGCATTTCTCCCATTATCTCGCACCTCCCTTCACCTGCGTCAGTGCGTAGAGGATGATGCCGTTCTGAATGATCATCCTCATTATCTCTGAAAGGTCTGTCCCCGCGAATATCTCATTCGCGACCGGGAGCGCCGTTGTCAGCAGTCCCTGGAAGAGGAATACGCCGATTATTGCGTGGGAGACTTTCGCGCGCGAGGCGGTGGCTCCGCCGATCAGCACCGCTGCGACGGCCGGAAAGGCCATCATGAGCGGAGCCGTGTAGAGCTGGGCATAACCAAAGCTCTGGGAGTAAACGATGATCCCGAGCCCTCCCAGGACTGTGGACAGCACGTTGGCATATATCCTGTTCTTATCGATATTCAGCCCCGTAGCCTGCGCGAACATCGGGTTTATCCCGCCGGCAGAGATGGCGATCCCCATCTTCGAGCGGAAAAAGAGCCAGACAAGTACACAAAAGAGGGCAAAGAAGAGGAGCAGTCCCGTCGGGATGATGATCCCGCCTACCTCAAAGGCCAGGATATTGTTGAGTATCTGTGCCGCTCCAACCGCGTCCAGCTGTATCGTCTCACGAAGCCCTTTACCTATGAACCATCCCATCTTTGGGTTCTTGAAGGGGATCATAAGCCATGCGAGGCACATAAGTGCGACGACAGAGAAGCCTGTGTAGGTCGCGATCGTCATCTCGGAACCTTTGACTGCGTTCATCAGCTTTCCGTAACCGTACCCGACGACTGCCGCAAGGGGCACAGTCAAGGCAAACGAGAGCAGGAACCAGGCATACCCGGATACGCCCGCTTCGATCGAGCATACCATCGCGAAGAGCCCGCAGACTATGCCGATGGGAAGGGCAAAGTTCGGTCCGGTCCCGGACTGTATGGCGGGGACCATCGCGAGCACCAGTATCCCGTTCATGCCTGCGCGCTTGATCGTGTCGGAAAGAAGCGCCGACATGGAGATGCCCACGATATATCCGCCCACGAGGGTCAAGACCCAGAAGGCGGCGATGATCAATGTCGGCATCCCGATGGTGCTGACGACGTCCTTAACTTTGTACATCAGTCCGACTGTATTCGTCTCAGGCATTTTCAGGACTCCTTTCAGCAGTATTTATCTTGCTGCCGGACATAAGAAGTCCAAATTCCGCATCAGTTGCGTCAGGCGGCAGCACCCCGACGACCCTTCCCTCGCATACGATGACTATCCTGTCGCAGATGCTGCGAAGCTCCGCCAACTCGGAGGAGGTCATAACGATCGTCATTCCGAGCTGCTCGTTGAGCTTGAGCAGCAGATCGAGAATGAGCTTCTTCGCACCGATGTCGATGCCGCGCGTAGGCTCTGAAACGAAGAGGAATGTCGGTTCCTGGGTCAGTGCGCGCGCTACGCACACCTTCTGCTGATTGCCTCCGCTGAGGCTGCCGGTTTGCTGCAGAGGCGACTCGCAGCGGATGTCAAGGTCTTCGATCATCTTCAGTGCATGCTTCCGCATTTCTCGGTCATTCTGGAACGCCATACAGGCTGCTTTGATCATGAATCGGTCATTTGTCTGCATTGCGGTGAAGGCTATGTTGAGTTCTACCGATTCGTTGAGCAGGAGGCCTACGCCTTTCCGGTCCTCGCTTACGAATGCGATGCCCGATTTTATTACGCTGTGAGGGTCGTTAAGCGTCAGTTCGTTTCCCCTGAAGATCACCTTGCCTCTGGCAGGGTAAGTGCCCATTATGCCGTTGGCGATCCCCAGCTTGCCCTGCCCGGCCAGACCGCCGATGCCTACGATCTCTCCCTTTCTGATATCAAGGCTGATCCCGCGAACGCTCTCTCCGGGCATGGCTACATGCAGATCCTCGATCCGCAGTTCGACCTCGTCGGAGAGTTCTCTGCACTCGGAGCAGTCGCGCGCGATCGAGACCTTTCTGCCTATCATCAGCGACGCTATCTCAGCCGCGTTTGTATCCCCAATATCTTTAGTTGCGACATGCTCGCCGTCCCGCAGTATGGTCACACGGTCGGCGACGCTGACTATCTCGTCCAGCCTGTGGCTGATGAACATGATACCTATCCCCATGCCGGCAAGCCTCTTGATCGCCGCAAGCAGATTCTGCGCCTCAGACTCTGTGAGGACTGCGGTAGGTTCGTCAAATACGAGGATCTTGATGCCCGTTTTGTCGATCTCTCTCGCGATCTCTATAAATTGCATGTGACCGACAGGCAGTCCAGCGATCATGGTATAGGCCTCGATGTTCATGTCGAGTGTATCAAGAGCCTTGCGCGCGTGTTCGTTCATCTTTGCCATATCTATGGTTTCCAGTCTTTTGCCAAGGACCCTCGAGACTGCGTTCGGCGTAGTAATTTCCCTGTTCAGTTTGATGTTCTCGGCTATCGTATACTGGGGGATAAGCATAAATTCCTGATGCACCATGCCGATACCAGCCTGCATCGCCTCATAGGGCGAGCGGATGTCGGTCTTTTGCCCGTCGATGAGGATCTCGCCCTCGTATCCCCCTGTAGTGTGGATGACGGGCATTCCGAAGAGGATGTTCATCAGGGTGGATTTCCCCGCTCCGTTCTCTCCTATAAGAGCGTGTATCTCACCCTTTTTGACTTCGATGTTTATGTTTGACAGGACAGTGTTCCCATAATAGCTTTTTGATACGTTACGGAAACTAAGAAGGTTTTCGCTCAACAGCATTGCCCCCTCTTTCAATTTTTCCCCGTGTCTCTGTTGCTGTCAGGGTATAAAATTTTCCGCTGCGCTGACAGCTTTTTTGAATGACAAAAAGAATCCGCAGGAATCAGATCCTGCGAATTCTTTTTGTGGATCAGATCAGAATTAAATCTGGAGTTCTGCTGCTCCCGGCTGACACTGTACTAGTATGTGAGGAAGTCCATCAGCACGAAGAGGAAGGTCGGATATTTCTTGCCCGCTTCGTCTACGTAGGGAGTGGTTGAGACCTTGACCTTCGCGTAGTTAGCCATGTCCTTCTCAAGCACGGGAACGTTCAGCTTGTCAAACGGGACTTGTCCGTCGATGACCTTCATCGCGTATTCCGTGCTGGCAACGGTCGCCATCATCGCGACGGGAACGGGCCAGGTCGAGAGTCTGCCGGAGCAGCCCTTTTCCTTCAGTATCCTCTTCGTCTCGGCTATGACGTACTCCAGGTTGCCCTGCTTCTCGGTGTTTGACTTGATCCCGAGAGCTGTCGGGAATCCATGGTAGGGCGACGGGCAGCAAGGCTGAGGATAGATCGCCTTTGCGTCGACTACTGCCTTGATGAGCGGGATCTGCATTGCGCAGTTCGTGGAGAAGAATGCTGTGTCCTTGCCGTACTTCGCTACCATCTTGGGAACGTCCTCAAGGATGAACTGCTGAGCGCCGGGAAGTCCGGAGTCTCCTGTTGGGTCGGGAGCGGTCGCGTCAACAAACTTGATCCCAAGTTCGGCGCACTTCTTCTTCATCAGCTCACGGCGCGAGGAGAGGAGCACCTGCGACATGTGCCTCGGGAAGGAATAGTGCACGAAGGTCTTGGCTCCGAGCTTCTTTGCCTGAAGGGGGATGGCGTCTCCCATCCTGAGTTCGTCAGGCTGGATGATGAGCTGGGCGCGGGCTGCGACATCCGGGGGGTTCTCCTGCGGCGTTGAATATACGATAAAAACGTCTTTTCTTGTCTCAAGGAGTTTGTCCACCGCGGCATTGGTTCCCGGTACCGCCTGGTTGATGATGAGCGCTTTGATCTGAGGATCGTAGGCAAGCTTCGCTACGATGCTTACCATCTGCTCCTGCTCGGCCATGAAGTTGTCCGGCCACGTAACGTGTACGATGCGGTCGCCGTACTTTTTGACCATTTCCTGCGCAGAACGGTATTCCTCTTCGTTCTGAGAAACAGTGTTCGTTACGATCGCCACCTTGCCCTTTTTCGCCGCTGCTTCAGCTGCGGGAGCAAACGATGCGAGGGTAAAGAATCCGACCGCGAGAACAACTGCCGTGGTAATGATAAAACGATTCTTCACTGTTTTAGCCTCCTTTGAGATTGAATAAGCAAAAATACTGAACTAATCTTAGGGCATTCGTATTTGGGTGTCAATTAATGTTTTGCGTCATTGCCTTATAGATACGGAATTATCAAAAGAATTATTGCCATTATTGATAAATTTGCCAATAGAACTATTATAATAGAGTGGTTTATTCAGGTTTCATTTTTAAAACGACTATTAAAATTCCGGAGGAGGAAAGAGTCATGATAAGAACCGAGCGGGCAGCAAAACTTGCGGAAGAACTTAAAAAGAGAGGCCTCGACGCACTCTACATAGGGCCATCCACGGACCTCGAATACATCGGCGAGCTCGACACCCATCCCGATGAACGCGTGCGCGGACTGGCGGTCGACAAAAATGGAAAGTGCTTCGCGATGACGCCGCTGCTTTACAAGGAAGAGATCGTCAGGGCCTTCGGTGACGTGCCTTTCTACGCTGAATGGAACGACCACGAGGGCTTCACTGGCGCATTTAAGCGCGGCTGCGAACACCTCGGCATCCTCGGCGGAAAGATCGCCTTCAACGACGGCGTCCGTGCTGTAGACATGCTCGCGATACGAGACACTATGGACATCCGGATGGTCAACGGCCAGGACATACTCGCCCCGCTGCGCTCCCAAAAGGACGACGAGGAGCTTGACCGTCTCCGCGAAGCGGCCCGCATGATCGATTTCACGGTCGAAAAACTTTTCACCTTCATAAAGCCCGGAATGAAAGAGCGCGACATTATAAAGAAGATCCCCGACTTCCTCGAAGAGGCCGGCTGCACGGAAATGTCCTTCTCCCCCATCGTGGCAAGCGGGCCCAACGCCTCCATGCCCCACTACGGCGGGGACCAGCGCGTGATACAGGAGCAGGACGTCATCATCCTCGACCTTGGCTGCCGCTATAAATCATACTGTTCCGACACCTCGCGCACCTTCTTCGTCGGCGAACCCACAGACGAACAGCGCGAGATCTACGAAATAGTCCGCCTGGCGCAAGCTGCCGGAGAAGCCGCTGTAAAGCCGGGAGCGACCGGCCAGGATGTCGACCGCGCCGCGCGCCGGATCATCGAAGAGACGGGCTACGGGAAGTACTTCTTCAACCGCGTCGGCCACGGTGTAGGCATAGCAGTTCACGAAAACCCGTACATCATCGAAGGCAACGACAAACCACTTAAGCCGGGCAACGTCTTCAGCATCGAACCCGGCATATACATTGCAGGCAAATTCGGCATGCGCATAGAAAACCTCGTAGCCGTAAAACCGGACGGGACCGCAGAAGCCCTGAACAAGACAACCAGGGAGATGAGGATCATCAGGTAGGTTTGAGAAGCAGTGAAACTGCGACGAAAACATGTCGCGTGAAGCAGTGGGTTAAAAATTTCGCTGAGCATAGCTGAGCTATTGCTCAGCGACCGCTCGCCACTGCTCAACCGCCCCTCTTGGATGCGAAGCGGGCAAATTCTCCGCGGCTTGAAAAGCTGCAAATTCCCCGGTGGGCTCTTCGCCCGTCTTTTCTTGTCTTTCGGCAATTATCGACTATAATAATATTAAATATTATATTAGCCGAAAGGAGGCCGTCTCATGTACATTCACAGGCATGCGGAAAAGACGGTCAGGAAGATCGCCAAATTGTTTGGCGCGGTGCTTGTTACCGGACCCCGTCAGGTCGGGAAGACGACCCTTCTTAGAAGGATCACTCAGGACATCGGATATGTGACGCTTGATGATCCGATAATGCTTCAGTCGGCACGCGAGGAAGCGGGGACATTTTTTAAGAACAGCCCTCCTCCCATATTCGTCGATGAGATCCAATATGCCCCCAACCTCTTTCCCTACATCAAGATGATGATCGACTCAGAGCATAAAAAGGGACAGTTTTACATGTCGGGCTCCCAGAGCTTCATAATGATGAAGGACGTTACAGAGTCGCTTGCCGGAAGGCTTGGCCTGATCGAACTCCCCGGCCTCTCACTTCGTGAGATCAGCGGAGCCTCATATGACGGACCCTTTATACCGACTGAGGAATACTTTGCAGCCAGGAAAAAGGATCTGAAAGAAACCTCCTACAAGGAGATATGGAATACCATCCACAGGGGCAGCATGCCTGAGCTGCACGCAGAAAAGGATATCGACTGGGGCCTATTCTACGGCTCTTATGTCAAAACCTATATTCAGCGTGACGTGCGCGATCTGACTCAGGTCGGCGATGAAGGCAAATTCCTGAAATTCATGACAGTCCTCGCGGCATGCACAGGCCGGCTGCTCAATCTTGCATCAGTTGCCCGCGATGTGAACATAAGCCCGCCCACCGCGGAGCGCTGGCTCTCCATACTGCAGACATCCCAGATCGTCTATCTTCTCCGGCCCTATCACAACAACCTCATAAAACGCGCCGTAAAGACCCCGAAGATCTATTTCATGGATACCGGACTTGCAGCCTACCTCACAAAATGGAACACGCCGGAAGTGATGCAGAACGGAGCAATGGCAGGGCCATTCTTTGAGACCTTTGTGATCGCCGAAATTATCAAAAGTTATCTGAACAGGGGAAAAGACGCCCCGATCTATTTTTACCGTGACAAGGACATGAACGAGATAGACCTTCTGATCCAACATGACCATACACTCTGTCCCATAGAGATCAAAAAGCACGCCGACCCCGACAAAAAGGACATATCGACTTTCCGCGTCCTCGACAGGATCCCCGGCGCAGACCGCGGACCCGGCGGCGTCGTTTGCATGTACGACAACCTTATAACCTTGAGGGGCGAAGATAAAGTTATTCCGATTAAGTATTTGTAGGGCCGGGGGATCTGAGGCCGGGGGAACGATAGGCAAGCGGTCGTTTCTTAAATACAGCTGAGCAATGGCTAAGCGGTTGCTGAGCAGTTGCTAAGCGGTCGTGAAACCTGATAACCCGGGACCTTTTCGTCTTCCCGATATGCCAATACAATTGTGAAACTGCGACAAATAGGGTCGGTGCTAGAATTTCGTACAGTTTGGTAAGATAGGTTATATGCTCGAGAGGAGCTGATATCATGCCAAACAAGAGACAGAAATACGATGAGGAATTCAAGAAAAACGCAGTCCGATTA
>Ga0228536_1002051_pt1 | contig 13866 bp, 14 predicted proteins | sample SJ1Smetagenome_FD_168611 | JGI IMG/M metagenome (GOLD analysis project Ga0228536, IMG submission 168611) | Enriched culture of PCE-dechlorinating microbial communities from Ithaca, New York, USA - SJ1.S | ecosystem: Engineered > Modeled > Simulated communities (microbial... > Unclassified... | reverse complement strand
ATTTTCCCTGTAAAACCGTCTATGAGACTTATCACTAATATATTCGAATACTGTTCTAAAGAAGTTCCTCTTTGGAATACTATCAGTATATCAGGATATCATATCAGAGAAGCAGGCTCTACTGCTGCTCAAGAAATTGCATTTACACTTTCAAATGGTATAGCTTATGTTCAGGCCGCTATAGATGCAGGTCTTGATGTAGATAGCTTTGCTCCAAGACTTTCATTCTTCTTTAATGCTCATAATGATTTATTTGAAGAAGTTGCGAAATATAGAGCGGCTAGAAGAATCTGGGCTAAAGTTATGAAAAATAGATTTAATGCAACTAATCCTAAATCAATGATGTTAAAATTCCACACTCAAACTGGTGGATCAACACTTACAGCTCAGCAACCAGAAAACAATATCGTAAGAGTTGCAATTCAGACTTTAGCTGCTGTACTTGGTGGAACTCAGTCTCTACACACAAATTCAAAGGATGAAGCACTAGCGCTTCCTACTGAAGCATCAGTTAGAACTGCTCTTAGAACTCAACAAATTGTTGCTCATGAAAGCGGAGCGGCTGATACTATAGATCCACTTGCAGGTTCATATTATGTAGAATCGCTAACAAATCAATTAGAAGATGCAGCTATGGAGCTAATTAACAAGATTGACGATTTAGGTGGTTCTCCATCTGCAATTGAAAAAGGATATATGCAACAAGAAATTATGGATGCATCATATACTTACCAAAAGGAGATTGAGTCAGGCAAAAGAATTATAGTAGGAATGAATAAGTTCCAAGTTGAAGAGCCAAAACCAACAGGATTACTTAGAGTTGATCCTATAGTAGGAGAACTACAAGAAAATAAAATTGCTGACCTTAAGCAAAAAAGAGATTCTCAAAAAGTAGAGCAAGCTTTAGATTCACTTAAAAATGCATGTAGTACGGATGAGAACTTAATGCCATATATACTAGATGCCGTAAAAGCTTATGCAACTTTAGGCGAAATCTGTAACGTTATGAGAGATGTGTTTGGAGAATACAAGCAATCTGTAATACTTTAATTATAATATTTATATAGATTTGGGGAGGAAACCAAAATGGATAGACCTATTCGTGTTTTAGTTGCTAAGCCAGGGCTTGACGGCCATGACAGAGGCGCAAAAATTATAGCTAGAGCTCTTAGAGATGCAGGTATGGAGGTTATTTATACAGGACTTAGACAAACTCCAGACCAAATAGTTCAAGCAGCTATACAAGAAGATGTAGATGTAGTAGCAATGAGCATCCTATCTGGAGCTCACAGTCACCTTCTTCCAAAAGTAGTAGAGTTATTAAAAGCTGAGAATGTTTTTGATGAAATTCTTGTCATAGGTGGAGGAGTTATTCCAGATGACGATATCCCTGAACTTAAAGAAAAGGGAATTTCTGAGGTATTTACTCCAGGTACACCTACACAAATTACAATAGATTTTATAAAAGAAAATATTAAGAAAAAAGCTTAAAAATTTATGTTAAGGCAGGTAAAATCAATGGAACTTTTGGAAAGACTATTAAAAGGAGAAAAAACTGCATGCGCTAGGCTTATTAGCATAGTTGAAAACGAATCACCTGGATATGTAGAGTTATTAAAAGAGCTTCATAAACATACCAAGGGAGCTTATGTAATAGGCATAACTGGACCTCCAGGAGCAGGTAAATCAACTTTGACTGATAAGCTAATTAAAAAGCTCAGAGAAAAGGGCAAAAAAGTTGGTGTAATTGCTATAGATCCTACTAGTCCTTTTACAAAAGGTGCGATTCTAGGTGATAGAATTCGAATGGTTGATTTATCTGTAGATAAAGACGTATTTATAAGGTCAATGGGTACAAGAGGGCATTTGGGTGGTCTATCAAGGGCCACTCAAGGTGCCATAAAAATATTAGATGTATATGGCTGTGACTATATTATTGTTGAAACTGTTGGAGTAGGGCAATCTGAAGTAGATATAGTAAAGACTGCGGATACAGTTGTTATGGTAATGGTTCCAGGCTTAGGTGATGATATCCAAGCTATAAAAGCTGGAGTAATGGAAATCGGCGATGTATTTGTAGTGAATAAATCAGATAAAGACGGAGCTAAGAAAACCTTTAGAGAAGTTGAAATCATGCTTGATTTTAAAAAGGATTGGAAATTTAGACCTCCTGTTTCAATGGCGATAGGAGAAACTGGCGAAGGTATAGCTGAGCTATTTGATAATATTGAGCTTCACAGAGCATACCTTGAAACAAGTGAAGAAATTATTTCGAAAAAAATAAATAGGAATAAAGCTGAAATAAAGGAAATAGTACACGATAATATAGAAAAGAAAATTTCCTTGCTGATATCAGAGGACAGTATGTCCAAAATTTTAATGGATACAGTGAATAATGAAATAGATCCATATTCAGTGGCTGAGAAAATCTTATCAAAGATTTTGTTGTAATATAGAATATTTTTGATATTTATATAATTAATTATTTAATAAAACTAGGAGGTTGTAAATGAACGTATCTAGAGTAGACCATATTGGTATAGCTGTAACTAATCTTGATGAAACAATCAAGTTTTATGAAGAAGTTCTTGGAATAAAATGTGAAGGCACTGAAGTAGTTGAAGATCAAAAGGTCAAAGTTGCATTTTTCCCTGTAGGAGACACTGAACTAGAATTTTTAGAATCTACATCAGAGGATGGGCCTATCGCTAAGTTTATAGAAAAAAATGGTGGAAGAGGCGGAATACAGCACGTTGCGCTTCGTGTAGATAATATAGAAGAAGCTATAGCTAACATGAAAGAAAAAGGCTATGCAATGATAGATGAAAAACCAAGATATGGAGCTGGAGGAGCAAAGATTGCTTTTTGTCATCCAAAAGCAACTGGAGGCATTCTGCTCGAGTTAAGCGAAAGATAGACATAAATCAATCAATTAATTAAGGAGGCAATAAAATGTCAGAAAAACTTGAACTGCTTCGCCAAAAAAGAGAGAAAATTGAAATGGCAGGCGGACAAAAAAGAATAGATAAACAGCATCAATCAGGAAAGCTTACAGCTAGAGAGCGTATGAATATATTCTTCGACGAAGGGACCTTTGTTGAGCTAGATGCATTTGTGAAGCATCGCTGTACAAATTTTGGCATGGACAAAGTAGATGCTCCAGCTGAAGGCGTTATAACTGGATATGGTAAAGTGGACGGAAGATTGGTTTATGCTTTCGCTCAAGACTTTACTGTTGTTGGTGGTTCGCTTGGAGAAATGCATGCTAAAAAAATGGCTAAAATTATGGATTTAGCAATGAAAATGGGAGCACCAGTTGTTGGACTAAATGATTCTGGTGGAGCTAGAATACAAGAAGCTGTTGATGCTCTTGCTGGATATGGAGAGATTTTTTATAAAAATACAATAGCTTCAGGAGTTATCCCTCAGATATCAGCAATAATGGGACCTTGTGCAGGAGGAGCTGTATACTCTCCAGCGCTTACAGATTTTATATTTATGGTTGATAAAACTAGCCAGATGTTTATAACTGGACCTCAAGTTATTAAAACAGTTACAGGAGAAGAAGTATCAGCTGAAGAACTAGGTGGAGCTATGACTCATAACTCTGTTTCAGGAGTAGCCCACTTTATTTCTGCAAATGACGAAGCTTGTCTGCTTGAAATAAGAAAGCTCCTTAGCTACTTGCCTTCAAACAATATGGAGATGGCTCCAGTATTTGAAGCGGATGATATAAACAGAGTATCTGATGAACTAAATGATATAGTGCCAGCAGATTCAAATAAGCCTTACGATATGAAAAAAATCATTACATCAATTGTAGATTTTGGAGATTTCTTTGAAGTACAGCCATATTTTGCAAAAAATATTGTCACAGGTTTTGCTAGAATAAATGGTCAATCAGTAGGAATTATTGGAAATCAGCCTATGGTTATGGCAGGATGCCTAGACATAAATGCATCTGATAAAGCAAGTAGATTTATTAGAACCTGCGATTGCTTTAATGTACCTATATTATCATTTGTAGACGTACCAGGATTCTTGCCAGGAGCTTCACAGGAGCTAGGTGGAATAATCAGACATGGAGCTAAAATGCTTTATGCATATAGCGAGGCTACTGTTCCTAAAGTTACAATAATAACTCGTAAAGCTTATGGTGGATCATATCTTGCAATGTGCTCAAAGGATTTAGGAGCGGATATGGTATATGCATGGCCATCAGCTGAAATTGCTGTAATGGGACCACAAGGAGCTGCAAATATTATATTTAAAGATGATATAAAAAATTCAGAAGACCCAGCAGCAACTAGAGCTGAAAAAATCAAGGAGTATACTGACGAATTTGCAACACCATACAAAGCGGCAGAAAGAGGCTTTGTAGATGATGTAATTGAGCCAGCACATTCGATTATAAGACTGGCTGAGGCCTTTGATATGTTACTTTCAAAGAGAGAACAAAGACCTTCTAAAAAGCATGGAAATGTACCATTATAAAAGGAGGGTTACGAATGAATATAAATGAAATTTTAGACCAAATGTCCCACGATATAACTGCTCTTACATTTGGAGAAAAAATGCTTGGGGGATTAGCTGTAACTGCTTTATCTATGGCGATTGTATTTTTAGTTCTAGTTTTATTAATTGGGATAATAAAAGCTATGGATAGTATGGTGAATCCAAAGTCTAAGCAAGAAAATGAAGAAAATAATGAATTTGATAATATTCAAAGCTATGAGCAAGAGCAAGAACCTAGCGAAGATATATCTGAGCTAATAGCAGTAATTTCAGCTGCAGTTGCTTGCTCTATGGGTGTAAGTGAAAGTAAAATTAGAGTTGTAAATATAAATAGAGTAGGAAATGATAGTCCTACTTGGGCAAAAAATGGAAGATTAGAACAATTACAAAATAGATTATAATCGGAGGTCGACAATGAAAAAATTTAATATAACAGTTAATGGTAATCAGTATGAGGTTGAAGTAGAAGAAATTAAAGATTCTAGTACAAGTACTCCTAGAATTCAGCATCAAGCATCTGTAGCTGCTCCTCAGCCTTCAGCTCCTACAGCGCCAAAGGTAGAAGCTAAAAAGCCAGTAGTTACAAACGGAGCAGGAAGTGTAAAAGCTCCTATGCCAGGAACTATTAACGATATAAAGGTTACTGAAGGACAAGCAGTTAAAGCTGGAGAAGTGCTAGTTATTCTTGAAGCGATGAAAATGGAAAATGAAATAATGTCTCCTGCTGATGGCATAGTAAAGCAAATTGCTGTTGCTAAGGGAGCATCTGTTAGTTCAGGAGATGTTCTAGTAGTAGTACAGTAGTAAAAGCTATAAAGGTCAACTACACAAACATGACGTTTTGAGTATCTGACTTAAACAGAAAGGAGATACCTTATGATTCAAGTTATATTAGAATTTATTAATTCTACTGGAATAGCTCATATATCTTTAGGTCAGCTAGGAATGATAATAGTGTCTTGTATATTATTTTATCTAGCAATTGCAAAAGGATTTGAGCCTTTATTGTTAATTCCTATAGCTTTTGGAATGTTGCTTGCAAATCTTCCATTAGCAGGAATAATGGCTTCACCAGAAACTCTATTATACATAGATCCAATTGAAAGCATGGAGCAGGCTCAAAAAGCTCAAGAAGGTATTTTTTCAGCTCATATGAAGACGAATTTACCTGGAGGGCTTATATATTATCTTTCAATGGGTAACAAGCTTGGAATCTTTCCACCTCTAATATTTATGGGTGTTGGAGCTATGACGGATTTTGCACCACTTATTGCAAATCCTAAATCTCTACTTTTAGGAGCAGCTGCTCAGTTTGGTATATTTTTTACTTTCTTTGGAGCAATTGCTCTTGGCTTTACTGCACAAGAAGCTGCTTCAATAGGTATAATAGGTGGAGCTGATGGACCCACAGCAATATTTCTAACTACTAAGTTAGCACCTCATCTGCTAGGGCCTATCGCTGTTGCTGCATATTCTTATATGGCTTTGGTGCCTGTAATTCAGCCGCCTATCATGAAGGCGCTTACAACTGAAGATGAAAGAAAAATAGTTATGAAGCAGCTTAGAACTGTAAGTAAAAAAGAAAAAATTATTTTTCCAATAGTAGTTACAATCGTAGTGTCTTTAATATTGCCTCCAGCGGCAACCTTAATTGGTATGTTGATGCTAGGTAACTTATTTAAAGAGTCTGGATTGACAGAAAGGCTTAGTAAGACAGCTAGCAATGAATTAATCAATATCATTACTATTCTACTTGGAATATCTGTTGGAGCGACAGCAAATGCTGAACAATTCCTTACCCTTCAAACTATTCAGATAATAGTACTTGGAGTTATTGCGTTTGGAGTAGGTTCAGCCTCAGGTGTGATTCTTGCTAAAATTCTCAACAAATTTTCAAAAGATCCAATTAATCCACTGATTGGTTCAGCAGGAGTATCTGCCGTACCTATGGCAGCCAGAGTTTCGAACAAAGTAGGACAGGAATCAAATCCAGCAAATTTCCTATTGATGCATGCTATGGGACCTAACGTAGCTGGTGTTATTGGTTCTGCTGTAGCAGCAGGTGTATTACTTAGTTTATTTAATTAATTAAAGCAGCCTTAGGGCTGCTTTTCTGCTAAAATAAAGGAATAAGTGAATTGATATTGTGAGGAGAATCATTATGAATAAAACTATAATACAGATGCTAATAGATTCGGATAGTGAATATGTCTCTGGTCAAAATATTTCAGATAAGCTTGGAATCACAAGAGCTGCAGTATGGAAAAGAATATCTAAATTAAAAGAACTTGGATTTGAAATTGAGTCCGTAACTAAAAAAGGATATAAATTATTTTCATATCCAGATATATTAAATAAAGAGCTTATTGAAATAGGAATGAAATCGGATTTTATAGGGCATAGTGTTGAAGTTTTGGAGAGCGTTGACTCAACAAATGACTATGCAAAGAAAAAAGCAAAAGAATTAGTAGACGGCAGCGTCATTATATCTCTAGAGCAAGTAAAGGGGAAAGGAAGAAGAGGTAGAAGCTTTCACTCTGGAAAAGGGGATGGAATATACCTATCAATTATACTTAAGCCTGGTTTTGAACCTGCTAAAGCACCCTTTATAACCAGTATAGCTGGGGCGGCACTTGTAAATACATTTAATAAATTCAATATACAGACCAAAGTAAAATGGCCAAATGATGTGTTAATAAACGGCAAAAAGGTTGCTGGTATACTTACTGAGATGTCAGCTGATATGGAGTTTATTGAATATATAGTGCTTGGAGTAGGAATAAATGTCAGCGGCTTAGAATTTCCAAATGAGCTTAAAAATATAGCAACTTCTCTTAAATTAGAGGGCTATGATGTGAAAAAGCTAAATATAATTTGGCAGTTTGTATATGAATTTGAGCTTCTATATAATTTATACTTAAATGAAAATACCAGTGAAGTAGTGAATATATTAAGAAACAATTCAAGTGTACTTGGGAAGCAAATAAATGTACATTATATGAATGAAGTTGAAAGTGCTATAGCTGTTGATATTAATAACCAAGGAGCGCTTATTATCAAGACTCAAGAGGGTGAAGTAAAAGAGTTAAGCTCAGGAGAAATTTCTATACGATAGGGGTGATTACTATAAAAACAACTGTAAAAGGAATTAAAATTGGAAATCTACAAGATGAACAGGCTCTCACTGGGGTAACAGTAATTCTGTGTGAAAATGGAGCTACTGCAGGAGTTGATGTAAGAGGAAGTGCACCTGGAACTAGGGAAACGGATTTACTTGATCCAGTAAACACAGTTGATAAGGTCCACGCTGTTGTACTTTCAGGAGGTTCGGCTTTTGGATTAGCTACAGCAACTGGTGTTATGAAATATCTAGAAGAAAGAGAAATTGGATTTGATGTAGGAGTAACAAAGGTTCCAATTGTTTGCCAAGCAGTTTTATTTGATCTTTTGCTAGGTGATTATAAAGTAAGACCAGATGAAGCTATGGGATACAAAGCTTGCGAAAATGCGGGTGAGGATTTTGAGATAGGGAATTATGGAGCAGGGACTGGAGCGAGTATAGGCAAGATAAACTCTATGGAGTTTGCTATGAAATCTGGCCTTGGGTATAGTGAATTTGTTCACGAATCAGGACTGGTTGTAGGAGCTTTGGTTGCAGTAAATGCTTTTGGAGATATTATAAAAGATGGAAAAATTATAGCTGGAGCTTTAAATAAAGATAAAGCTTCCTTTGCCAATACATCTAAATTAATGACAAGCTCTCTTTTGCAAAGAGGCTTTGATAATACAAACACAACTATAGGAGCAATTATAACTAATGCTAAGCTTTCAAAAGCCCAGTGTAAGAAAGTTTCTCAGGTGGCTCACAACGGATATGCAAGAGCTATATCTCCGATACACACCACTTTAGATGGAGATACAATTTTTGCTTTAGCAACGGGAGAAATTGAAACAAGTATCGATGTGGTTGCAAATTTGGCAAGTGAAGTAATGCAAGAAGCAATATACAGCGCTGTCAAAAGCTCAAAATCTGTTTTAGGCTTAAAAAGCTTCAATGATCTTTCTGATGAAAAGTAAAATAAGTATCTAAAAAAATAATTTGAAAAATTATACAAAAACTATGGAAATTGGGTATAAATTAGCATATAATATTTATTTGTAAGTCAGTATTTATTCATATAAAACTGAACTTTGTGTATTAACATTATTTTATTAGTCCGGCATCCATGAAGGAGCTGGAACGGAGGTGGACAAATTGATAGAAACAAAGAAGTCCTTTACAGTAAGGCATATGGCAGTAACAGGCATGCTTGGAGCTATTTCAGTTGTACTAGGGATGACTCCACTGGGGTTTATTCCAGTAGGCCCAACAAACGCAACTATAATGCATATTCCTGTAATAATAGGAGCAATAGTTGAAGGCCCTATAGTAGGAATGCTTGTAGGACTTATATTTGGGATTTTCTCACTTATAAGAAGTATTACAGCACCTACACCTATTTCATTTGTATTTTGGAACCCCCTTGTATCTATTCTTCCTAGAATTTTAATAGGACTTGCTTCATACTATATTTACAAGTTTTTTTCAAAAACTACAAAGAATGAAGCTGTTTCGATTGGAATTACAGGAGCACTTGGAACTTTAGTAAATACACTAGGTGTGCTGGGTATGGTATATGCACTATATGCAGAAAAATTTGTATCAGCACTTGGACTATCTGGCCAAAACACATTCAAAGTTATAAGTGGTATAGGGATAACAAATGGTCTTCCTGAAATGTTTGTTGCAATGCTAATAGTAACTGCAGCAGTAAAAGCTATAAAAAAGGTAAGACGATAATAATTTGACTATGATAGGGAAGCCAATGGCTTCCCTTAAAATATACTTAGAGGTGAATTATGCTACTAGTATTTGATGTTGGAAATACGAATATGGTTTTAGGAGTTTACAAAGATAAGGAACTTATATGTAACTTTAGAATTGGAACAGATAAGTCAAAAACTTCAGATGAATATGGCGTAATAATAAGGCAATTATTTGATTATGAAGGTATATCCTTGAAAAATATTCAAGATGTTATTATCTCCTCAGTTGTTCCAGAGGTTATGCATTCTCTTGAAAACTTTTCATTCAAGTACTGTGCAAAAGAGCCAATTATCGTAGGCCCTGGAGTGAAAACAGGAATTAACATTAAATATGAAAATCCACAGCAAGTTGGTGCTGATAGAATAGTAAATGCGGTAGCTGGTTATGAAAAATATGGTGGACCTCTTATACTTATAGATTTCGGAACGGCTACGACATTTTGCGCAGTTTCTCAAAAAGGAGAATACTTAGGAGGAGCTATATCGCCAGGAATAAAAATCTCAAGCGAGGCACTTTTTCAAAGAGCATCAAAGCTTCATAAAGTTGAAATAGCTAAGCCTAAAGGTGCTATAGGTAAAAATACTACATGGGCAATGCAATCAGGAATAGTTTTCGGATATGCAGGGCTAGTAGATAATATAGTTGCTATGATGAAAGAAGAGCTTGGAAGTGATGATGTAAATGTTGTTGCGACAGGTGGACTTGCTCCTTTGATATGTGCAGAGACAAAAACTGTAAAAATTGTCGATAAGTTTCTTACATTAGAAGGGCTTAGGATAATTTATGAAAGGAATAGAATGTAATTGAGAATTGGGAACTTTGAAACACCAGGAAATGTATTTTTAGCTCCTATGGCTGGAGTGACAGATTTGCCATTTAGACTTATATGTAAACAGTTTGAAGCATCCTTGCTCTATACTGAGATGATAAATGCAAAAGCAGTTTGCTATGAAGACAAAAATACCTTTGACATGTTACTTGTAGAGGATGAAGAAAAACCAGTTGCTGTTCAAATATTTGGTAGTGAACCAGGTTTTATGGCAGAAGCTGCAAGAACATTAACAGAGCTTAATAGATTTGAAATTATAGATATAAATATGGGATGCCCGGCTCCTAAAGTTGTAAAAGCAGGAGATGGCTCAGCTCTTATGAAAGACCCAAAGCTAGCATATGAAATAGTAAATAAAGTAAAAGCAGCTACTAAGCTTCCTGTCACAGTTAAATTTAGAAAGGGATGGGACGAACAAAGCATTAATGCGTTAGAATTTGGAAAGCTAATGCAAGAGGCTGGAGCAGACGCTGTAACTCTTCATGGAAGAACAAGAGAGCAATATTACAGTGGGACTGCTGACTGGGAAATAATAAAAGAATTAAAAGAGAAACTTTCAATTCCCGTGATTGCAAATGGTGATATAACATCGTTTGAAGCAGCGGAGAGAATACTCGATATAACTAAAGCAGATGCGCTTATGATAGGCAGAGGAGCCCAAGGAAATCCATTTATTTTTAAAGAGGTAAATGACTATATGGAATCAGCAATTTTACCAAAGGAAATAAGTCCTAAACTAAAGATAGATACAGCTATAAGCCATTATAAGCTTGCGCTAAAATATAAAACACAGCATAAAGCTGTTACAGAAATGAGAAAACACCTTGGTTGGTACTTGAAAGGTTTAAAAAATAGCGCCAGAATAAAAGACCATATAAATAAAATGTATGAGCCATCAGACGTTATTAATGCATTAACTGAATATGCTCAATCCTTGACATAGTTAAATTCATACTATATAATCATTCGCATATATAATAGAAAATATGCTCTTTGAGCCATGATAAAAAGGAGAGATTTAGAAGTGGACAACCAAAAAAAAGAAATACTTTTAACAGAAGAAGGATTTAAGAAGATAGAGGATGAACTAGAGCTTTTAAAGACTGTTAGAAGAAAAGAAGTAGCAGAAAGAATCAAGGTAGCCATTTCGTTTGGTGATATTTCTGAAAACTCTGAGTACGATGAGGCTAAGAATGAGCAGGCTCAATTAGAGGAAAGAATATTAAAACTTGAAAATATACTTAGAGTGGCTGTTATAATCGATGAAAGCTCGATAGATACCAATCTTGTTACAGTAGGCTCAGTAGTTAAAATAGAGTTTAAGGATGCACTTACAGATGAAGTAGAAGAAGATGAGTACACAATAGTAGGCTCTGCAGAGGCAGACCCTTCTGAGTCTAAAATATCAAATGAATCACCTATAGGCAAAGCTCTTCTAGGAAAAGTAGTAGGAGATGAAATCGATGTTCAGGTTCCAGATGGAATATCTAAAATTAAAATTTTAGAAATAAGAAGGTAATAAAAACAACAGGGTTATAAGAACCAAACCCATTAATGTGATAAAAATTGCTAATGGGTCCCGGGAACCTTTTTGTATTTACAATAAAAAGCTCATATAAAATTTATATGAGCTTTAATAATAAAAAAAACAGGAGGTAGTGTTATGTCTAATGATCAAATGAATTCTGAAACGCTAAGTTTGAACGAGATGCTTCAAATAAGAAGGGACAAGCTGAAAAAGCTTCAAGAAGCTGGTAAAAACCCTTTTAAGATAGAGAAATACATAAAGACGCATCACAGCAAGCAAGTTAAGGACAACTTTGAAAAGTTAGAGGGAAGCGAAGTTTCTCTTGCAGGAAGAATTATGAGTATGAGAGGACATGGCAAGGCTTCTTTTATTGATATCCAAGATGAACAAGGAAGAATACAGGTTTATGTAAGACAAGATGCTATAGGCGATGACAGCTACACAGATTTTGTTACTTATGATATTGGAGATATTATTGGCGTAGAAGGTACTGTGTTTATGACCAATAAAGGAGAGCAATCAGTAAAAGCATCTAAGGTTGCATTACTTACTAAATCTCTTCAAATTTTACCAGAAAAATATCATGGATTAAAAGATCCTGATTTAAGATATAGACAAAGATATGTGGATTTAATCGTAAATCCAGATGTAAAAGAGGCTTTCTTGATAAGAAGTAAAGCGATAAAGGCATTAAAAGAATATCTAGATGAAAGAGATTTCCTAGAAGTGGATACTCCTATATTATCTACTATAGCAGGAGGAGCAACTGCAAGACCTTTCATCACTCATCATAATACTCTAGATATTGATATGTATATGCGTATCGCAAATGAGCTATACTTAAAAAGACTTATTGTTGGTGGCTTTGAAAGAGTATATGAGCTAGGAAAAATGTTTAGAAATGAAGGTATGTCAATCAAGCACAACCCTGAGTATACAGCTATAGAGGTATATCAGGCTTATGCTGATTATGAAGATATAATGAGACTTACTGAAGAAGCCGTAGCTTGCATGGCACAAAAATCACTTGGTACTACAAAAATAAATTATCAAGGTACAGAAATCGATCTTACTCCTCCTTGGAGAAGACTTAGCATGATTGATGCAATAAAAGAATTTAAAGGTATAGACTTTAATGAAATTCAAACAGATGAAGAAGCCATTAAAGTTGCAAAGGAAAATCACATTGAAATTACTCCAGTTATGAATAGAGGATTTGTTATAGCTGCTATGTTTGAAGAGTTCTGTGAAGAGCATTTAATTCAGCCTACATTTATAACTCATCATCCAGTTGAGGTTTCTCCGCTATCTAAGAGAAATCCAGATGACCCAAGACTTACAAATAGATTCGAGGCATTTGTAAACACTTGGGAAATTGCAAATGCTTTCTCAGAGCTAAATGATCCTATTGACCAAAGAGAAAGATTTATGGATCAATTGAAGCAAAGAGAGCTAGGCGACGATGAAGCCTATATGCTTGATGAAGACTTCTTAAATGCAATAGAAGTAGGACTTCCACCAACAGGTGGTCTTGGAATAGGTATTGATAGAGTTATAATGTTGCTTACTAACTCTTCATCTATCAGAGATGTAATACTTTTCCCTACAATGAAGCCTATAAAAGAAGAAAAGAATGACACTAAAGAATAAAACTAAAAAAATATATACTAAATATTATGAACTAATCTAAAAAAAGGCCTAAAAGAATATGAATTTTATTCTTTTTAGGCCTTTTTTCGTTTTACGATAAATCTCTGACAAAATAGTAAATATTATTTAATTTAACTTATGTTATTCTGGGACCTTTGATTCATTTTAATTTTTTTTTCAAAAAAAAGAAGGATTTTTTGAATTGCTGAAGAAATCTAGCTTAGAGGGTAATCGATTATATCAAACTAAGTAGTTACCATGGATGGGAGTGATAGAGGTGAATATAGTTGTAAGTTGGATTTGCGTTTTTTGTTTTTCATTAATCTGTGCAAATTGTTTAAAATTGCTATATGTCTCATTTTTTTACGAAAGCAATCCTAAAAAATCAAGAAGAGCAACTAGAACTTCGCATCATCACGCTATGCCAGAAGCTACTAGAGAATATTCTTATCAAGCAAAAAGAAATAGCAATTATGT